>OGFG01001166.1_pt1 | contig 27644 bp, 24 predicted proteins | sample 1570761 | NCBI WGS metagenome assembly OGFG01 (sample SAMEA2581938, study PRJEB24529) | metagenome | biome: Human gut stool | place: China | collected 2011 | reverse complement strand
TTTGCCGGTTGCTGCTGTTTGACATGATTTACCACCTGTTTATTTCTACTGTTATTAAAAAAATAAATCAGATTTTTCGCAAACCGGCTGATTTTATGCATGGTCATTTTGACCAATAAAATCCTGTGGAACGAAGCTTGACCGGCATTCGCTAATCAGGTCCAGCCACTTTTCATCAGAGTAGTGCAGTCTTTTTGAGCTCATAGTAATTCACTCCTAAAGGTTATTCAGAGTGAATTCAACCGGAATCAATCACAGTCAGAGCAAACAGCTCCAACTACAAATGTAGCTGTTCCAGAGAGATACTCATTCCTGAAGTGATTATCTCATGAAATGTTGGTGGCGACAAACCGTGCGATTATACATCGCTTACGAAACTGGCAAGAAATTCACCGATTACGCTTGTGCGTATGTTTGTCGGGCCGGGAAAACGCGGAAGCCATAATCCGAAGCGAAGGGGCGGAGCCAGCAAGATCGTATCGGTGATGCAGTCCGATGAAACCGGTGAGTACAGCCTTGGGTATATGCGTGTGGGAGTTCCGATTACCATTGATCAGATTCATATGGTGTATTTGGAAGGTGGAAAGCGTCAGATCTCATTTCGTTTTGATACGGAAACTGTGGATGAGGATCATTTTCAAGAACGTGTCGCAGAGTGGATACACGAATTGGCAGAATTTGATGGTCAGGCAACGATACTGCAGAAGAAAGAAATGCCGGAAAATGAGTTCTCTGGTATAGTGGACTTGCAAATGCCTCATAAAGGAAGGAACCATGTTACGTCCGATATAAGGCAGGAAATCGATTTATATGCATATTATCGCGTGGTTGCAAAGATCGCCTTCAACTGTCTTGCGGAAGTCAGAGGCAGGGAATATGCCATGCAACAGAAATTTGATCCTGTTCGGGAAGCGATCCTTACGGGGAAAGACATTGAACGGATGGTGATGATGCCGGGAAAGAAAAATTCACATGCGGAAGTGATGCTGTATGGAGACGCAAATCCAATGTTTGTAGTGCTATCGGAGGAGGATTGCCGCGACTTCGGTGAGATGGACGGATATGTATGCGACTGGGAGAATCGGAGAGAGATGCGGTTCCTTGATTATCTTGGGGAGATCACACGCGAAGATAGCGAACCGTATGAGTGGGACGAAGTGGAAGAATAACCAATGCAATGTGAAAAACGCAGGGGGAATCGGCGATAATTGACAAAAATAGTCAAAAAACGGAAAGAATGTGGATATATTTGTGTACATATGATATAATGATTAAGTTTAAGATAGAACTTAAAGATAGAGAAAAGAGGAAATACATTGTTTGACTTCACGAAGCAACGAGAAGTATTTGAAAATAAAGTATGGCTCAGTTCACCGACAATGCATGGATCGGAGCTTACATACATAAAAGAAGCTTACGAAACCAACTGGATGTCAACGGTTGGTGCGAACATCAACGAAGTAGAGAGGCTTGCCTGTGACAAAGTAGGATGCAAATATGCAGTGGCTTTATCTGCTGGTACAGCGGCGCTTCATATGGCAGTGAAGCTGGCAGGGATGGATGCGTATGGCATGCCGGAGGTGGGACACGGTGCATTAGCAGGAAAGAAAGTGTTTTGCTCGGACATGACATTTGATGCAACAGTCAATCCGGTTGTTTATGAAGGTGGAGTTCCGGTATTTATCGATACGGAGTACGATACCTGGAATATGGATCCGGTAGCTTTAGAGAAAGCGTTTACGATGTATCCAGATGTAAAAGTGGTTGTTACAGCGCATCTGTATGGTACACCGGGAAAAGTCGATGAAATCAGGAAAGTGTGTGATGCGCATGGTGCAATACTGATCGAAGATGCGGCGGAATCGCTTGGTGCAACTTATAAAGGCAAACAGACCGGTCAGTATGGAACGTATAATGCCATCTCGTTTAACGGAAATAAGATTATAACCGGTTCCGCAGGAGGAATGCTTCTTACAGATGATGAAGAAGCAGCCAAGAAAGTGCGGAAATGGTCCACGCAGTCCAGAGAGGATGCACCGTGGTATCAGCATGAGGAATTGGGTTACAATTATCGCATGAGCAATGTGATCGCGGGTGTTGTAAGAGGTCAGTTCCCTTATCTGGAAGAACATATTGCGCAGAAGAAAGCAATCTACGAGCGATACAAGAAGGGATTGCAAGGACTTCCGGTACATATGAATCCATATAATGAGGTGAACAGTGAACCGAATTTCTGGCTCAGTTGTATGATCATTGAGCCGGATGCAATGTGTAGGCAGGTGCGGGGTGAACAGGAAGTGCTTTATATCGGAGAGACGGGAAAGAGTTGTCCGACCGAAATTCTGGATGCAATCGCAAGTATCAATGCGGAAGGACGTCCAATCTGGAAACCGATGCACATGCAGCCGATTTATCGTATGAATGCATTTGTAACAAGAGAGGGAAACGGAAGAGCGAAAACCAATGCGTACATTAGTGGTGGATCACATGGAAAAGACGGAAAGCCGCTTGATGTGGGAATGGATATCTTCCATCGTGGATTGTGTCTGCCGAGTGACAATAAAATGACGGCGGAGCAGCAGGAACGAATTATAGAAGTAATTAAAGAATGTTTTGCATAGGTAGGAGTTTACGATGCAACATAAACAGGGATTTTATGAAAAATATGTAAAACGACTGGTAGACATTGTGTGTTCACTGGTTGTCTTGGTATTATTCTGGTGGCTTTACATCATCTTGGCAGTATTAGTTCGTTTCAAGCTTGGATCGCCGATTTTATTTAAACAACAAAGACCGGGAAAAAATGAAAAAATTTTCAATATGTATAAATTTCGGACTATGACGGATGCAAGGGATGATAATGGAGAATTGTTGCCGGATGAAGTTCGATTAACAAGGTTTGGAAAAGCGCTTCGGGCAACCTCTTTGGATGAATTGCCGGAGATTTTTAATATCCTGAAAGGTGATATGAGCCTCATTGGTCCGAGACCATTATTGGTACAGTATCTGCCGAGATATAATGAAGAACAACATCACAGGCATGATGTAAGACCGGGACTTACCGGATATGCGCAGGCGCATGGGAGAAATGCGGTATCATGGGAAGAGAAGTTTGACATGGATGTGTGGTATGTGAATCACGTATCGATGAGAACAGATATTAGAGTGATCATAGATACCATAAAAACGGTTTTGAGCAAAGAGGGAATCTCATCGGAAACATCGGTAACGATGGAAGAATTTATGGGAAATGAAGAGAAAATATAGAGGTGTTATATGTCGAGTTTTTATTCAGATGAAGAATTAAAAAGCATTGGTTTTAAAAGCTATGGATATAATGTGAAAATTAGTAGAAATACATGCATTTATAAACCCAATGATATTGAAATTGGAAATAATGTTAGAATTGATGACTTTTGTTTCCTGTTAGGTAAAATTAAACTTGGAAGTTATATACATATTGCACCTTATTCAAATTTGTGTGGTGGAAAAGAAGGCATTACAATGGAGGATTTTTCTGGAGTGTCTTCAAGAGTGAGTATATATGCAACATCCGATGATTATTCAGGATTAGCAATGACAAATCCTACTGTTCCAGATGAATATACAAATGTGATTAGTAATCCAGTTCTTATAAAAAAACATGCAATTGTGGGAACTTCTAGTGTGGTGTTGCCAGGGGTTACTATTGAAACGGGGACATCTTGTGGTGCTATGTCACTAATTAATAGAACTACAGAGCCTTGGAGTATTTATGTTGGAATTCCGGCTAAAAAGATTGCGGAGCGAAGTCAGGAATTGTTAAGTAAAGAACAAGAGTTGTTAAAAAAATTGCAAGTTGAAATTGTAGTTGGTGCACATAGAGAAATTACCAAGATAGTGTCAGACGATAATGTTAGACAATATGCAGAAGTGTCCGGTGATTTTAACCCAATTCATTTGGATGAGGAAGCGGCAGGACGTTCTATCTTCAAAAAGAAGATCTCACATGGAATGCTAATTGCATCCTATATATCAGCGTATCTTGGAAATGAATTTCCGGGAAATGGAACAATATATATGGGGGAAAATATTCGTTTCTTGAAACCTATATATATTGGAACGAAGATTCGATTGGAATTTACAATTTTAGATATTGATGATAAAAATAACGCAACAATTAAAACTGATGTATATGATCAGAATGAGGAAAAAGTTGTTGACGGTATTGCTTATGTGAAATTGCCACAAAAAGGATGATAATGAAACAAAGTGGGGAGCGAAAGAGGATGAGTATCTTGTACTTGGTGATTGTGGGTATTTGAAACAGCAGGAAAATGCTTATGCAGTTTGTGCAGTTGGAAATGCTAAGGTTCGTCGGCAAATAATTGAAAAATTATCAAGCAGTGGAGTACAATTTGCAACAATTGTAGATCCATCTGTCATCTTATCAAAGAGTGTTTCAATTGGCGAGGGAACAATTGTATGTGCAGGTACGATTGCTACAGTAGATATTAGTATTGGAAAATATGTGATTATTAACTTGGATTGTACATTAGGTCATGACGATGTGATTGGAGACTTTGTGACAATATATCCGAGTGTGAATGTTTCGGGAAATATGGTAGTTGGGGAGTGTTGTGAATTGGGAACTGGTGCGCAGATAATACAAGGGAAAAAGATAGAATCACATACGATTATAGGTGCTGGGGCTGTTGTGGTGAAAAATATAGAGGAAAGAGGGACTTATGCTGGATGTCCCGTAAAGAAGATTGGTTGATTAAAAATGAAAGTTTTATTTCTCACGTTATTAGATTTTGATTCAATAGAGGAACATAATATTTATACAGATTTGTTGCGGGAATTTATAAAGCATGATCATAAAATTTACGCAATTTCACCTGTTGAAAAAAGAAAGAATCAAGCCACAAAACTTATAAAAAGTAAAAATGCAACAATTTTGAAATTGAAAACTGGAAATATGCAAAAAACCAATATTTTAGAAAAGGGGATTTCTATTTTAAAGATAGAACCACAATTTATAAGTGGAATAAAAAAGTATTTTTCAGACATCAAATTTGATTTGATTCTTTATTCTACACCTCCTATAACCTTTTGTAATGCGATAGAATATGTAAAAAAAAGAGATGGAGCAAAAAGTTATTTGCTGCTTAAGGATATTTTTCCGCAAAATGCCATAGATATTGGAATGTTGAGTAAATCAGGGTGGAAAGGAATTATATATAGATATTTTAGAAAAAAAGAAAAAAGATTGTATCAGATATCTGATCACATAGGATGTATGAGTCAGGCTAACGTTGATTATGTTTTGAAACATAATCCAGATATTGAACCTGAAAGAGTTGAGATATGTCCTAATAGTGTGGAAGTAATAGATAAAAGCGTTGACGAAGAGATTAAAATAAAGATAAGAAATAAATATGGGATACCAATAAATAAAATGATTTTTATTTATGGTGGTAACTTAGGTAAACCACAGGGAATTGATTTTCTAATAGAGTGTTTGAAAAGTCAGGTGAGAAATGAAAATGTTTTCTTTTTGATTGTAGGGGATGGAACAGAATATAGAAAAATTCAAGAATATATAAATTTGGATAAACCTTGCAACGTTAAGCTTATGAAAAGGATACCTAAGGAAGATTATGACATAATGGTAGCGGCGTGCGATGTGGGTATGATTTTTTTGGACCATCGTTTTACAATTCCTAATTTTCCAAGTCGATTATTGAGTTATATGCAGGCAAAAATTCCTGTGTTCGCATGTACTGATTCAAACACGGATGTTGGAAAAACTATTATGGATGGTGAGTTTGGATGGTGGTGTGAAAGCAATGATGTTCGCACGGTTGAAAAATTTTTTAATTGCGATTTTAAAACGATTAATAAGAAAGACAAGGAGTTTGAATATTTATCAAATTATTACTCTGTGGAAAAATCATATTATATTATTATGAATTCAATAAAAGATGCCGGTTGATAAAAGAAAATAATTTAAAACTATTGGTTATACTGTATTTTTGCTTGAAAATAGGTGTCTGTTCATAACCAATGTCGCTTAGTTAAGCTTATTACGAATAAAAAAGATTGTGTATATATATTAAGAAAAGGATGTGATAATCAAAGAAAAACTAAAATATACCATGTTTAAAAATATATAAACTGTCAGGTACGACTTTTAGGCAGACTTTCGTCTGCCTAAAAATTAGTGTATACTGGAATGATCAGTTGCGCTGTGTTATACAAAACGGTAAGAGAAGCTGACTGGGTTTTGGACTCTATGCTGGCGGGCATAGTTCCTTTCGAGCCTGATAGAAAAAATATATTTACTTATCAGGCTTTCTATATCTGGTGGTGCTATGCCTTTTAGCAAATCAAAACAGATTTTCGCCGCAAGAGAAACGTTGACTTGATATTCATGTTTCCGATTCTTATGTTTTATGGGTACATGTAAAATGATTATGGAACAGAAATTATACAAAATCAGCTTACTCCAAAGTTCTAACGTGACAAATTCTGTTTTTTTTAGAATGAAAATTAGTAGCTCCAATGGTGTGCTTTAAGTCACGAAAAGATGTTTCGATATCTTCCAGCGGAGATAGTAGTGGTACGGAGCTTCTTTTATAAATAGATGAAATCTACTTTGCTGGACAGTATAGGCGGTTGTCTTTCAGCAGTCGAAAGACTAAACGCACAAATTTACGGGCAGTTAATGCGAGTGCACGTTTGTGTTGGCATCTGTTGACCTCTTTGTATTTGAGGTGGTAGAAGTCGCTGTATTCCTTGTCGCATCTTACAAGAGAAAATGCAGCTTCACACAGATAGTACTTTAAAAATCGGTTGCCGGATGGGATGAGTCTTGTAACTTCGGACTCAAAGCCACCGGACTGGTGTTGTTTTCAGGCAAGTCCTGCATATTTAGCAAGAGCAGCCTGACTGTTAAAACGATTGATATCGCCGATTTCAGCCATGATTCCGGCTGAATATACAGGCCCAATACTTGGAATAGATATCAATACATTTGGCAAGAGTTCCATTTGGGCTTTAATAGCTTTATCGAACTCTTTTATTTGAGATTCCAATGCCTTCATGGAGGTTATGGATATAGAAAGCACCTGATTGACAGAATCATTTACCGTTTTTGGTAAACGGTAAGAACTGCGGGCAGCTTTTCGTATGGCTTTGGCTACTGCATCAGGATCAGGAAAACGATTCTTTCCTTTTTCAATGATAAAGTCAGTAAGCTCATGTAAGTCCGTATTTGCCAGTGCTTCTGCGGATTCAAATTCATCGTAGACAGCATGGGCAGTAGTGCTGAAGGTATCGCTGAAGACTTTCTCCTGCGTCATCGTAGAATACTTCTTGAACAACACATTCATAAATCGCTGCTTTTCTTTTACCAGATTTTGAACAGCGAAGAAACGTGCCTGTGTGAGGTTTTGGAGAGCTTTGTAACGATAGCCTCCCATATATACCTCTTTGTTGATTCTACCGAAACGCAGGCAGTCAGCAATAACAAAAGAGTCCACATAATCATTCTTTGGAAGGTCATTATAAGCGTCATGAAACTTTTTGACCTGCTTAGGATTGAGGACATGAATCTTTATGTTAAACGGTGCCAGAGTGGCATCTTCTCTTAAGAAGTACACGAGATTGTCTCCATAAACAGAGGCTGCTTCAAGACCGATTAGAACCGTGTCAAGGGAATGTGAAGCTAAAGCAGAAAGAATTCTTTTTACCAACTGGGTGGAACCTTCGTGTGAGTTTGCAACAGAAAAATTACAGTGCTTATCACCATTTGGAAGCATTAAGTAAACGACATTGGATTTGCTGCTTACATCAATACCGACGTAGAGTGTGCTCATTGTAAGCACCTTCTTTCGTTGTAGATTAAAGTGTTTAATCGGCTTGGTAAAACCCATGATCATGGAGCATCGACACCCTCGCATATAAGAATCCAGCTTAAGATGGACAGATGCGAAACCACACTGCTAAATGGTAGCCTATGTACTTAAGCAAACAGCCAGCCGGTTTGAAGCTAACTTCCATGTCAGGGGAACAGACTTTCAATGAAGCAACCATTACAGGTTCAACAGGGGGGAAAAAGAACTATTACCTGATTGACACTAGGACAATTATATCATGGGCTTCACTAAGCCTATTGAACAATATTTATTTTGTAACTTATTAACCAATACATGTATTTATGTATCTAAAAGATATTATACGAGGGAGGAAATAGAATGTAGTCTGAAAACCTTATATTTACTGACTTCGAGATTTGATAGAAAATTATGTAGTAGAGGAAATAAAAATGGATACAATTTTTTGTACAGTATTTGATTCAAATTATTTAGATAAAGGGTTGGTATTGTATGATTCGATGGAAAGATGTATAGATGATTTTAAATTATATGTGTTTGCGTTTGATCAAAGATGTGAACAAATTCTTTTGAAAGAAAACTTAGATAAAATGATTGTTGTAGGTTTAAAGGAATTTGAAACCAGTCAACTTTTAAAAGTTAAAAAGGAAAGAACGAAAGCGGAATATTGTTGGACATGTTCCTCTTGGAGTATCAGGTATGTTTTAGAACATTTTCAGGAACATATTTGTACATATATTGATGCAGATATGATGTTTTTCTCAAATCCACAGTGTATTTTTGATGAAATGAGAGAAAAAAAATGTTCATCAATTATTGTCCCACATCGGTTTAAAACGCAAGAGAAAGAAAGAAAAGCATATAATGAAGTTGGGGTATATTGTGTGGAATTTAACACATTTGTAAATGATGAAAATGGAATAGAGGCCTTGAATTGGTGGTCAGAAAAATGTCTTGAATGGTGCTATTATGCAATCCCAGGTACGACAGAGTGGTATGGGGATCAGAAGTATTTAAACGTTTTTCCCAAAATGTTTAAGGGGGTAATGATTTGTGATCATTATGGTGTGGGAATTGCACCTTGGAATATTGATTTGGTAGAAATTGCAAATTATACAGGCAATATTCCATATGTTATGACTAAAAAAAATAAAGAGATATATCCTATAATTTTATACCATTTTGAAAGCGTAGGATTTTTGACTAATAAAATTTTTCATGCACCATCAGGCATTCATTCAAAAAAATTGCACAGGGATACATATGATTTATATGTTCAACGAATTCTTTTAAAAAGGGAATACATTGAGAATAAATACAATTATAAAATGTCAAAGGCAAGACGTGTAGTTACTCAGAATCCTATTATGAAAATATACCAAAAATACATATCTCCGATACGAAGAATAAATAGTTTGCGAGATTTGTATTGGGTTAAGTAAGTGTAGTGAGAGGAGAAAATAGAAATGATAATGCAGAATAATCTTAAACGTCAATATATGCTTTATGAAGATGAGTATAAAAATAAAGCTATGGAGGTACTTGATTCTGGATGGTATATTCTTGGAAATGAAGTAAAGTCATTTGAAGATGAGTGGGCAAAATATATTGGAACAAAATATTGTGTTGGGCTCGCAAGTGGATTGGATGCACTATGGATTAGTTTTCGGTTACTTGGGATTCATAAGGGGGATGAAGTAATTGTTTGCGCAAATGCTTATATAGCATGTGTGATGGGAATAACAATAAATGGCGCTACACCAATTTTTGTTGAACCGGATCAGTATGATAATATTGATGCAGACAAAATTGAGGCGGCAATAACAAAGAAAACAAAGGCTATATTGGCAGTTCATTTGTTTGGACAAGCCTGCGATATGACTAAAATAATGGATATAGCTCATCGATATAATTTAAGGATAGTTGAGGACTGCGCGCAGAGCCATGGAAATAAGTGGATGGGAGATGTTGTAGGATCACTAGGGGATGTTGGCTGCTTTAGTTTTTATCCAAGTAAAGGATGTGGTGCGTTTGGCGATGCTGGGTGCATAACTACAAATGATAAAGTACTTGCTGAAAAATTTAAAACTTTTAGGAATTATGGTAGTAAAGTGAGATATGAAAATGAAATTGTTGGAGCTAATAGCAGATTAGATGAGATACAGGCGGGACTTTTAAGAGTTAAATTAAAACATCTTGAGACTTTGAATGCAGAAAGAAATCAGTTAGCGTTACGTTATTTGAGAGAATTGAACAATGAATGCCTGATATTACCTAAAGTTCGTCCGGGAGCTGATTCAACATGGCATCAGTTTGTAGTACATGTTCAAAATGGAAAAAGAGATGATTTGATGAATTATTTGAAAAGTGAAGGGGTAGGAACGCTTATTCATTATCCGATTCCACCGCATTTATCTAAAGCATATGCATATTTAGAAAAGAAAAAAGGTGATTTTCCAATTGCTGAACGTTATGCGCAGGAAGTACTTAGTTTGCCTATGTATAATGGAATGACAGAAGAAGAACAATCTTTTGTAATAGAAACGATAAATAAATTTGAAAGGAAATAAAAATGACGTTACGTGAAAAATGTCCTGTATTAGAATTTAAAAATTTGGGCGATGAAAGAGGCAATTTGGTTGCTATTGAAGGTGGAATTACAATTCCATTTGACATTTGCAGAGTTTTTTACATATATGGAACGGATCCTAACGCAGTTCGTGGACAACATGCAAACAAAAATTCAGAATTTGTTTTGATCAATGTTGCAGGCAGCAGTAAAGTTCGAATAAAGGATGGGGTAGAAGAGGCTGTTATTGAACTTAATAAACCTTTGATGGGAGTTTATATTCCTAAAATGATATGGAAAGATATGTACGATTTTTCTAAAGATAGTGTTTTACTTGTTCTTACAAATACACATTATGATGAGGGAGAATATATTAGGGATTATTATGAATATCTTGAAAGTGTAAGAAAAAATGAAGAAAATTTTGTTTATAACTAATGTTCCGGCTCCTTATACGGTTAAATTTTTTGAACTGCTTGGAAAAAATTATGATTTGACAGTGGTATATGAACGAAAAACCGCATCAAATAGAGAAAAAGAATGGTTTAGCGAAGTAGGTAAGTCATATAAAGAAATTTATCTTAAAGGAATTAAATTTGGTGAAGAGGCGGCTTTTTGTATAGATGTTATTCGATACCTTAAGATGAAATTTGATATGATTATAATTGGAAATTATTCTTCTCCAACAGGAATTTTAACGATTTTAAGTTTATTGTATATGAAAAAAAAGTTCTATATACATGTTGACGGAGGAATGAAAGCCGAAAGAGAAGGAATTAAGAAATATGTAAAGCAGTTTTTGCTTTCACATGCAGAAGGATTTTTCTCACCAGGTGAAATAACGGATGAGTATATAAGATTTTATGCAGGAGAATCTAAAAAAATTTTACATTATTCGTTTAGTTCAGTTGAGCAAAAAGAAGTAGTTAATAGACCTTTGAGCAATTACCAAAAAAAGAACATAATAAAAAGTCTTGAACCATTATGTGATATTAAAGATGATGATTTTATTATCGTCTCGGTGGGAAGCATTATTCCAAGAAAGGGATACGACATATTATTAAAATCAATTATTCCAATTAAGGAAAAGGTTATTGTTTTTATAATTGGAGGGAAAGAATCATCAGCTTTAGCTAACATTATGCAAGATAATCAAATGCAAAAAGTTTTCTTTATTGATTTTATGGAGCATAGTAAAATTAAAGAATATCTACAATCCGCCGATTTGTTTATATTACCAACTAGGTATGATATATGGGGACTTGTCGTTAATGAGGCGTTAGCAGCAGGACTTCCGATAATTACATCGGATATGTGTGTTGCAGGTAGACAGTTGGTAGAAAATGACTATAATGGATATATATTTAGAAGTGAGAACTATCATGAACTGACACGTTGTATAGAAAAGGTAATGGAAAGACCGGCATCTTCTAGAAATGAGATGGCGCAAAGATCTATTGATATAGCTAATAAATACACCATTGAAAAAATGAATATAGAATATGCAGATTCGATAGAAAAGTTTCTGCAAAATGAGGTGGATAGTTGTGAAAAAATTGAATCTGAAAGAAATACAAAAACTAGAATTTGATATTTTGATTTATTTTTCAGATATTTGCAAAGAGTATGGGTTGCGATATGGCTTGACAAGCGGAACTTTGTTAGGAGCAGTACGTCATAAAGGATTTATTCCATGGGATGATGATATAGATGTTGTTATGCCAAGACCAGATTATATAAAATTCATTGAGATAATGGAAACACGACATGGTAGATATAAAGTGAAGACACCATATAAGGAGCTGGATTATATATATGAGTATGCCAAGTTAATAAATTGTGATACAGTTTTAATTGAGGATCCAGATGGCTTGAACTTCAAAATGTCAGTATATATAGATGTATTTCCAGTGGATGGATTACCAGAAAATATCAATCATCAGAGAAGAATTATTAAAAAAATAAAAAAAATACAAAGAATATATTCCGTAATTGTTAGAGCACCATATAAAGTAAAGTATGTACATGGAGTAAAACGAGAAATTTGGTATGTTTTACTTTTATTAAAAAAATTAAAAATAGATAAAATTGTTTTAAAAGTTTTGGATTTTAAATCCATGAAATACAAATTTGATGAATCGAAATATTGTGCTGTTTTAACTGGACAAGGGATGAAAGAAGTTTTTTCATATGAAGAATATTCTTTGAAAGGTAAGGTTGTGTTTGAAGGAAGAGAATTTCGGACATATACTCATCCTGAAAAATATTTGCAACAGTTTTTTGGGGATTATATGAAGTTACCGCCTTATGAGCAAAGACAAGGGCATAATAATTTAGTGTGGATGGAATAATCTATGTGTGTTTATGTATTTTTATTTTTAATTTTAATGTTATCGGGAATTTCGATTTATGAAAATGGCAATACATATAAAAGAACAAGTTTATATGGACTTATTGCATTTATATGTATTTTTGGTGTGGAATGCTTAAGAGATATTTCGGTTGGAGAGGATACAGTAAATTATGTTGCATGGTTTAATGATTTTTGCGTTGATGGCTGGAAAAAGAGTTTTGTTATGCCAAGACGATATGTTGAACCAGGATATAAAATATTAAATCTTGTAATTTCTTATTTTACGCATGATTATCGGAATTTAATTATAATCAGTTCTTTAATTATAGTTGGTTTATTTATTTGCTTTTTAAAAAAGAATAGTAATGATTTTTATATTTCTATTATGATGTTCTTAGGAATGAATTTTTTTACTAATTCAATGACTGCGATTCGACAATTTATTGCAATGGGAATTGTTTTTTGGATGTTGCCATTATTGAATAGAAAAAAGTGGAATAGAGCATTGCTGGTGGCTATAGTTGCGTTTCTTTTTCATCATAGTAGTATTATATTTATTCTTGCAGTAGTGTGTTTTTATTTAGTTAGAAACAATTACTATTTAATCACGCTTGTTTTATTAAGTGAAATATTAGTCGTAATAAATGTTCCAATTTTGTTACAGTGTTTTTTAAGCATTTTTCCTAAATATGATATATATTTTAAGTATGGTGAAGTCGCAGAACTTGGTAAATTGAGAATAGTTTATATTGTTTTAGAGATAATGTTGTTAGTGTATTATTTTTATAAAAAAAGCTTGCATAGTGAATACAATAATATTGTAGCATTAATGGTAAGTAGTTCTGTTTTAGTTGGAGTGTTAAATGCATATGTTCCTCACATTTTTAGACTAGGATACTATTTTGATTTCTATTTAATTTTGTTTGTTCCGATACTGTTTCCAACAGACGGAACAAAAAAGAGGACGTTATGGGAACTTGTAACGATCTTTGTTTCGTTTTTATTTTTTATGTATTATTTGTTTACAAATGCAGGCGGGATTGTTCCCTATAAAGCATTTTAAAAATTTGATGATTAAGAAAGTACGAATATGAAAAAAAAAATAATAATATACGGAATTGGAACTATCTTTTCAAAAATATTAGTTTTTTTAATGGTTCCAATATATACAAGGTTATTTTCAACGGAAGATTATGGTTACTATGATGTTATAATTTCGGATGTGCAAATGCTTATTTCCATATGCTATGTGGAAATTTGGTCTGGAATATTAAGATTTATGTTTTTAAATAAGAAGAAGGAAATTGCTATAAAATGTTATTTAAAACTCTTTCCATATATGAGTGTTTTATATTTAATTATTTTATGGGGGATATCTAAATATATATATATTAGATATCCAATAATTACTTTTTTCTATGGAATTTTATATTTAGCATATACGGTTGGAAATACAATTTGTCGTGGATATGAAAAAAATACTGATTATGTCTTATCAGGAATGGCATATACATTTTTATCATGTATATGTAGTATCTTTTTTTCTGTGGTTTTTAATTTAGGAATTCGAGGGTTATTTGAGGCACAGTGTATTGGATATATGGTTTCTGTAATTTATGTTGAAATTAGGACAAGCGCAATAAAGAATGCATTAAAAGTGAAAATAACGAAAGATGATATTAAAGATCTTTTGCGGTACAGTATTCCATTAATGTTTAATTCTTTTTCTTTCCTATTACTTGGAACTTACAATAAAAATTTGATTTTAAAATATTTAGGTGAAAATGAGAGCGGATTATACGCGTTTGTGCTTAAGTTTTCAGCGGTTTTTTCAATATTGATTTCAATATATTCCTTGGCTTGGCAAGAACAGGCATTTTCTGTTGCTGAAGGAGAAAATAAGGCTAAAATATATTCTTATTATGTGAATAAATTTTTGAAAATAATTGGCTTAGCTGTTCCTGGTTTTATATTGATATCATATATTATGGCTCCAATAATTGGGGGGAAAAATTATTATGTTTCAAATACTTATATTGCATTATCAGTAAGTGCTGCATATATATCAGAAATTTCTGGCATTTTAAGTGTCATTATTGCAGTTGGGAAAAAGACATTACAAACATTTTTATCAACTCTAATGGGAGCAATTGTAAATATTATTTTAGTGCATCATCTTATTTTAAATTTTGGAGTTAATGGTTCTAGTTTTGCATTAAATATTGGTTTTCTTGTTGCTACTATAATTAGATATCTTTTTATAAAAAAAGAGATACCTATAAAATTTCAATTACGTTATATGGCTTGCTATTTTATAGAATTGATAATATTTATTATTATAACAAAAATAACAAAAAGTTTACTATTGTGGATATATTGCCCCGCTATTGGTATAATATGGTTGAGTGTTAATTATAAAGATATAAAGAGCATTGTGTTAGATATTAAAAACAATTTAAGGAGAGAGAAACATTATGAAAAAGATTGAATTCGATGTGTTGTGTTTATTGGAAGAAAAAAAAATGTACGATAAAAAATATTTCTCAACAATATTATATAAGGATGAAAAACGAATTGAAAATGCTTACAGTATCTTAGAAAGAGATGGGTTTGTAAGTGAAAAGAAAATAACCCAAAAGGGAATGGTAGAACTAAAATCGCATAAAATAAACAATGCGATAATACTAGCAGCTGGGATGTCTACTCGTTTTGTTCCATTAAATTATCAAATGCCAAAAGGCTTATTAGTAGTAAAAGGTGAGAGACTTATTGAAAGACAAATTCATCAATTACGTGAGAAGGGGATTGACGAAATTATTATTGTTGTAGGATATATGAAAGAAGCTTTTACATATTTAATTGAAAAATATAATGTAGTTCTTCTTACAGTAGACGATTACAATAAAAGAAATAATCATGCAAGTGTATATGCTGCAAAAAAGTATTTAAACAATTCTATTATTACGTCTTCGGATTTATATTTTTCTGAAAACATTTTTCAAAAATATGCGTATGATGCATATTATTGTACTGTATATGAAACTGGCAAAACTGCTGAGCGTGGAATAAAAACTGATGAAGATGATTTGATTATCGAAACAATGTATGGGGATAAATGTTATGATATTTGGGTAACATTGGGATATGCTTATTTTAATCAAAGATTCTCGGACAATTATATTAAGATTTTAGATGAGATATATTCGAAACCAGAGACAGAGAATAAATTTTGGGCAGATATACAAGACGAGTATTTAGATGATTTGTATATGTATGCAAAACGATGTGATATAAATACTATTCATGAGTTTGATTCTTTGGAAGAGTTGAGAAATTTTGATGAAAAATATATATATGATTCGAGATCTGATATAATGCATAAAATTTGCTATTTATTAGCAGCAAAAGAGAATGATATTATAGATATTGAGACCTTAAAACAAATTAAGCAATCTATGTTCAAATTCAGATGTAAAGGAGAAACATATATATGTGATGTACATCCTTCGGAAGAGGAGAAGATTTCATTTCAGGGGCGTATGTACTATCAGTGCAGAGACTTTAATGATGCATCTCTAAAATTATTTAAAATGGAGAAAAATATTAAAATTGAAGGAAAACAAAAAGTAGCTGTAGAAAAAGAATTAAATGATCTATATGAATATTCTAAAGAATTTAAGGAATATCATGATAGGGCACTTCCATTGTGTGCTGCTGAGAATGCAATTTCTTTTTTTGTAAATCTTCCATTGAGTTTTGGATTCCAAGAAAGATATATTATGAATAATACATATTCTTTTAATATGGAAGATAACTTTATTGGTTGCGAAAAATTATTTCCTTTTTACCAAAAAATTACAGATGTATGTGAAAGAATTTTTGATGCAAAGTATATTGATCCGCGTCCATTTACTGGAATGAATTGTATCGATATGATTGTAAAATCGTTGTGCAAACCAGGAGATAAAATGATGATTCTTAGTAAGGAACATGGGGGGCATGCATCTGTTAAGCCTGTTGTTGAAAGATTAGGAGTTAAAACATTTTTAGCACCATATGATATTGAAGAGAATGATTTGAATTATTCTGCTGTAAACTCAGAAATAAAAGAAAAAGGAATCAATTATATATTATTGGCACCTTCAGACTTAATTAAACCTCTCCAAGTAGAAAAAATTGATACTTCAAATTGTGTGTTATTATGGGATTGCAGTCAATTAATGGGGTTAATTGCAGCGGGGTTAGTAAGTAATCCTTTGCGTTCTATGAAAAATATTGTTATGTTTGGAGGAACTCATAAAACCTTTCCAGGTCCGGCTTCGGGACTGATTATGACTAATGATAGATATTTACATGATAAAATGGAAACCGACATTAATCCTAAATATCTCCGACATTCACAAATGCATCAGAAAATTAGTTTGTTATTTGCATTAATTGAATTTGAACAATATGGTGCGGAATATATGAGCCACATGGTGCATTGTGCAAATTATCTTGGGAAAAAGTTAAGAGAATATGGATATGATATTGCAGATATTAAAGGAGTTATTTCTTATACACATCAGATATTTATTCGGTGTAGTAAAGAAGAAATGGATACTATATATGAAAATGCATATAAATGTGAAGTTACTTTAAATAAAAAGCATAAAGAACTATTTGGAGGTTATGGGATAAGATTAGGTACTCAAGAAATTTCAAGGTATGATTGGAATGATGAGGCTTTGGATATTGTCGCAAAAATAGTTTATATGCTTTCAGATAAAAATGTTAATTTAGAAGAAGTGATGAAACTTAAAGAGAGTTTGCCAGATAAGAAAATCCATTATACATTGAAAGACAAGTATGTTAATAGGTTTAAAGAACTTATGAATCTGTAGGGTGTATTGGTGAATCAAATTTGAGTATGTGAGTTGTTGAAAATTAGATGATTAATTTAAATGAGGTAATAATGAAAGGTATTATTTTAGCTGGTGGCGCGGGAACAAGATTATATCCACTTACATTGGTTGCATCGAAGCAACTTTTACCGGTGTATGATAAACCTATGATATACTATCCGCTTTCAACGTTAATGTTGGCGGGAATCCGAGACATATTGATTATATCTACACCAGAAGATACACCAAGATTTGAAAGTTTGTTAGGAAATGGATCGCAATTTGGGATTTCTTTATCATATGCTGTGCAACAAAGACCTGAGGGATTAGCACAGGCGTTTATTATTGGAGAAAATTTTATAGGAAATGATGCTTGCGCGATGATTTTAGGGGACAATATATTTTATGGAAATAATTTTTCTAAGATGTTAAAAGATTGTGTACAAAGGACAAAGAACGGAAGAGCTACAGTATTTGGCTATTATGTTAATGATCCAAAGAGATTTGGCATTGTGGAATTTGATGAAAGAGGGCATGTGCTTTCTGTAGAGGAAAAACCTGAAAACCCTAAAAGTAATTATGCAATTACCGGATTATATTTTTATCCAGCAGGAGTGGCACAACTTGCAAAAAGAGTCAAACCTTCAGCTAGAGGTGAGCTGGAAATTACAACATTGAATGCAATGTATCTTGCAAATAAAAACTTGGAGGTGAAGTTGCTAGGACGTGGATTTGCATGGCTGGATACAGGAACTGTGGATAGCTTATTTGAGGCAGCTGAATTTGTACATATGATTGAGAAAAGACAGGGAATAAAAATATCTGCTCTAGAGGAAATTGCTTATAGATATGGATGGATTACAGAGAAAGATTTATTATTGTCAGCGAAAAAATATGGTAAGTCACATTATGGAATTCACTTGAAAAATGTGGCTCAAAGTAAAATTTATCATGCAGAAGGAGAAGAAATATAGTATGAAAAAAACAATACTTGTAACAGGTGGTGCTGGTTTTATTGGTGCAAATTTTATATATCTTCTTCTTGAGGAACGTTCTGATTGGGAGATTGTATGTGTTGATGCACTTACATATGCAGCAAATATCCATACGCTTAATAAAGCATTTACTAATACAAATTTTAAATTTTACAAAGAAGATATTCGGAACAGAGAAGGAATTTTTGAAATTTTTGAAAAAGAACATCCAGAAATAGTAGTAAATTTTGCGGCAGAATCTCATGTGGATCGTTCTATTGAGAACCCAGAAATTTTTTTGGAGACAAATATTATTGGAACGCAAATTTTGATGGATGCATGTCGAAAATATAAAGTCGAAAGGTTTCATCAGGTCGGAACTGATGAGGTGTACGGAGATTTGCCGTTAGATAGAGCGGACTTGTTCTTTCATGAAGATACACCAATTCATACATCATCACCATATTCGACATCTAAGGCTTCTGCAGATCTTTTAACCATGGCATATTACCGTACGTATGGATTGCCTATTACGATTTCGCGGTGTAGTAATAATTATGGGCCATATCAGTTTCCTGAAAAACTTATTCCGTTGATGATTAATAATGCGGAACATGATAAGATGTTACCGATTTATGGAAATGGACAGAATATAAGAGATTGGCTTTATGTTAAAGACCATTGTTATGGTATTTTAGCTGTACTTGAAAAGGGAAAAATAGGTGAAGTGTATAATCTTGGTGGACATAATGAGAAAACAAATATTGAAATAGTAAAGATTATATTAAAGGAATTAGGAAAAACAGAGAATCTTATTTCTTATGTGACAGATAGGAAGGGACATGATAAGAGATATGCAATTGATCCTTCAAAGGCAAACAGAGAACTTGGGTGGTCTCCAACAACTATGTTTGCAGATGGTATAAAATTGACAATTCAGTGGTATAAGGATCATATGGATTGGCTTAATGAGTGTACAGCGGGAGATTATATGAAGTATTACGATGAAATGTATAATAATAGATAAAGGAGAACCTTGCAATGTCTTTATTTTCGAAAAAAACATTAATGATTACAGGAGGAACCGGTTCTTTTGGAAATGCAGTATTAGATCGGTTTCTCCGAACGGACATAGGAGAAATCAGAATTTTTTCTCGTGATGAAAAAAAACAAGATGATATGCGCCACGAGTTTCAGGCAAAAATGCCGGAAGTTGCAGACAAAATTAAGTTTTACATAGGTGATGTAAGAGACTTGTCATCTGTACGAGGCGCTATGCAGGGAGTAGATTACGTCTTTCATGCAGCAGCATTAAAGCAGGTCCCTTCGTGTGAGTTTTTTCCGATGGAAGCCGTTCGGACAAATGTAATAGGTACAGACAATGTGTTGACTTCTGCTATTGAAGAGGGCGTAGAATGTGTGATCTGTTTGTCAACAGACAAGGCTGCCTATCCGATCAATGCAATGGGAATTACGAAGGCGATTGAGGAGAAAATTGCGGTTGCAAAATCTCGCATGTCAGGGAAAACGAAGATCTGCTGTACAAGATATGGCAATGTTATGTGCTCCAGAGGTTCGGTTATTCCACTTTGGATCGATCAGATTAAAGCTGGTAACCCAATTACAGTAACAGAACCATCTATGACGCGTTTTATCATGAGTTTGGAAGAAGCGGTTGACCTTGTTTTGTTTGCATTCGAGAAAGGCGAGAATGGAGATCTTCTTATCATGAAGGCTCCAGCATGTACAATTCAGACACAGGCAGAGGCAGTATGTGAACTTTTCGGTGGCAATAAAGAAGATATTAAAGTGATTGGTATTCGTCATGGTGAGAAGATGTATGAAACATTGCTTACGAACGAGGAATGTGCGAAGGCAATTGATTTGGGTAACTTCTATCGTGTGCCGGCGGATAATCGTGGATTAAACTATGATAAGTATTTCAAAGAGGGCGATGAGAAGAGAAATACTTTGACAGAGTTTAATAGCAATAATACGAGAAGATTGAATCTTGAGGAAACGAAAGAAACGATTGCAAAGCTTGCATACATACAGGAAAGATTGGCTGAGGATTAATAATGAGTAAATATAGTGATGTAAAGTGGAAAGAAAACGGAAAATTGAAACTCATGATTATTGTCGGAACGCGTCCGGAGATTATACGTCTTGCAGCGGTAATCAATAAGACTAGAAAATATTTTGATGTATTATTAGTGCATACAGGACAGAATTACGACTATAATTTGAACGGAGTATTTTTCAAAGATCTGAAACTTGCAGATCCGGAGATTTATCTGAATGCGGTTGGACAAGACCTTGGTGAGACGATGGGAAATATTATATCCGAGTCTTATAAGGTGATGGCTGAGTTGCGGCCGGATGCGGTTCTTGTCCTGGGAGACACGAATTCCTGTCTTTCTGTGATTGGGGCGAAACGATTACATATTCCGATTTTTCACATGGAAGCGGGAAACCGCTGCAAGGATGAGTGTCTTCCGGAAGAAACAAATCGTAGAATTGTGGACATTATTTCGGATGTCAATATGGCTTATTCGGAACATGCGAGACGTTATCTGGCTGACACCGGACTTCCGAGAGAGCGTACTTATGTGACAGGATCGCCTATGGCGGAAGTGTTACATAATAATTTGGATGAAATTGAAGCATCAGATATCCATGCAAAGCTTGGTCTGGAAAAAGGTAAGTATATTTTGTTATCTGCTCACAGAGAAGAGAATATTGACACGGAGAAAAATTTTACGTCATTGTTCAACGCAATCAATAAGATGGCAGACAAGTATGATATGCCGATTCTTTATTCTTGTCACCCACGTTCTCGTAAGAGAATTGAGACAACAGGATTTAAACTTGATTCAAGAGTCATCCAGCATGAACCATTAGGTTTTCATGATTATAATTGCTTACAGATGAATGCTTTTTGTGTGGTTTCGGATTCTGGTACATTGCCGGAGGAATCATCCTTTTTCACATCGGTTGGACATTCTTTCCCAGCGGTATGTATTCGTACATCTACAGAGAGACCAGAAGCTTTGGATAAAGGAGATTTTATTTTATCAGGAATTGATGAAAAAGGTTTATTACAAGCAGTGGATGTTGCTGTTGAGATGAATGCGAATCGGGATCTTGGCATTCCGGTTCCGGATTATACAGATGAGAATGTTTCGGATAAAGTAGTGAAGATTATTCAGAGTTATACTGGTGTTGTAGATAAGATGGTATGGCGCAAGGGACATTAGAAGTTTGTATTATAAAAAACGGAGGCTATGGATGAATATTTTGGTTACAGGTGCAAGGGGAATGGTTGGAACGGCTCTTGTAAATAATTTGAAAAATATCAGAGATCATAAGAATCAAACCAGACCGAATATTCATATTGATGATATTTATGAATATGATGTGGATTCTACAGAGGAAGATCTGGAATATTACTGTGAGCAGGTTGATTTTGTTTTTCATTTAGCGGGAGTTAATCGGCCGGAGAATCCGGATGAATTTATGAGAGGTAACTTTGGGTTTACATCGGAATTGCTAAATTGTTTAATGAAGTACCAGAATAAAGCAACAATCATGCTTTCGTCATCAATTCAGGCAACACTAGCAGGAAGATTTGGTGATTCTGAATATGGAAGAAGTAAGCTTGCCGGAGAACAACTACTTTTTAATTACGGAAAGGAAACTGGTGCTAAGATAGCAGTTTACCGTTTTCCGAATCTTATGGGACATAGCAGACCAAAGTATAATTCCGCAGTTTCAACTTTTTGTTGGGCAGTTGCCAATGATGAACCGTATACGGTAAATGATCGATCGACAGAGTTGGAACTTTTGTATATTGATGATTTGGTAGAGGGGATGTTTGATCTGTTGGAGAGCAGGGAGCAGCATTGCACATTTGATGATGTTGAAACTGTTCTATGTGATCAGGGATCGTATTGTTGTGTGCCGGTTACACATAAGGTGACATTGGGAGAAATTGTCGATTTGCTTGAACAATTTAAGTTACAACCAGAAACATTGATGATGCCAAAGATGCCAGATGGCTCATTTGCAAAGAAGTTATTTAGTTTATATCTTACATATCTTCCAAAAGAAAAGTTCGCATATCCTTTGAAAATGAATGTGGATGAGCGTGGTTCTTTTACGGAACTTATGCATACGCAGGATTGTGGGCAGATTTCCATTAATATCAGTAAGCCTGGGATTACAAAAGGACAGCATTGGCATAACAGTAAATGGGAGCTTTTTATTGTCGTGGCAGGTCATGGTTTGATCCAGGAACGAAATATTAATACTGGTGAAATGGTGGAGTTTGAAGTTAGTGGGGAGAAGATTGAGGCGGTCTATATGATTCCGGGATGGACGCATAATATTATTAATTTGAGCGAGACGGAGAATCTGGTTACAGTGATGACTTGTAATGAGGTGTTTGATAAGGCGAGGCCGGATACGTTTGGGGAAGAAGTATAGGGAAGAAAATATGAATGTTTCAAACATCACCGATTATAGAAGATATATTTAATAAATTTTTTAAAAAAGATTATAAAAATATTTATAAAAGAAAATAATGAAATTTATAAGTAAAAACAGGGAAAGTTTGTTGTGGTGTATTACAGGATAGTAAAGGCTTGCGTTTGAAATAAAAAAGAAGTACACTCAATTAAGTACACAAAAATAAGAATTGGAGAAATTACAAATGGAAAATCAGGTAAGGGAGATTTCACTTCGCCAGTTATTCTGGAAAGTGATGATGGGATGGAAGTTATGGATTGTATGTGCGGTGTTGTTTGCAATTTTACTTCCGGGAGTGAAGTATGCAAAGGACGTGCGGGCATATCATGCGGCACAGCAGCCGAAGGATGAGAAGCAGGAACCGACAGTTTTTCTTACGGATGACGAGCAGCAGCAGATCGATGATGTAAAGAGTTTAAATCTTTTAATTGAAAAAAACAGCAATTATATGCAGAATTCGATTCTGATGAACATTGATCCCTATCAGGAGCACAGAATGGAATTACAGTATTACATAGATTCTGATTTTGTGATGAATTACACGAAGGACAGCAAGAAAGATTATACATCCGCGATTGCGAATGCCTATGTGGATTATGCCAATAACGGCATGGATCAGAAAACGATATGGAAAGATGTTTCTGCAAAGTCGGAGGATAAGTATCTGGCAGAACTTGTGTCTGCATATAGTAACTCAGATAATACATTTTCTGTGATTATTAAGTATACAGATAAAAAGGGTCTGGAAAGTGTGGCAAAGCAGATACTGAATGAACTGGAAAAGAAGCAGCCGGAATTCAGTAAACGTATAGGCGGACATAAGCTCGTATTAGTATCAGAAAATTATCAGATATGTACCGATTCGGATCTTGCAACTTCTCAGGGCAATGTTTCGAATCTGATCAAATCCTACAGGGATCAGATTACTACTCTTAAGTCTGCTATGTCAGAGGATCAGTTGAGTGAACTGGAGCGAGAGGAAAATTTGGAGTCGGATGACAAGGAAGAGTCTGCAGCGGTACAGGTTGCTGCTCCGGCTTTGAGCAAGAAATATGTGGTACTTGGTTTTGTGATGGGAGTATTTCTTGCCGCATTGTATTTGGTTTGTATTGCTGTATTATCAAACAAGCTGCAGGCAGCAGAGGAATTGGTGCGATACTATAAGATGCGTCAGTTTGGTATTATCACCAGGGAGCAGCGCACAAAGGGAATTACTGGATTTTTACTGCGCATCAAGTATCGGAATCAGAAGATGCTTTCTCCGGAGGCATCCCTGCAGATGGCTTCTTCAAATATTGAACTGTATTGTAAGAATGAAGGAATTACAAAGCTTTTCCTGACAGGTTCAGAGATTGAGCGAATGAAGAAAGAATGGATCACAAAGCTGACCGATCATCTGAAAGCAAGTGGTATTCAGGTGGTATATGGGGAGAATATCTGTTATGATTCTGCAGCGATGCGTGAAGCTTCGGAAGCTGGCCATGTCGTGTTAGTGGAGATTACGGATACATCGATCTATCAGGAGATTGAAAAGGAACTTCGCATGTTAAAAGACTGGAATGTTGATGTCATTGGATGTGTAGGAGTGGAATAAAGAACAATGGGAAAATATTTTGGAACAGACGGTTTTCGCGGTGAGGCAAACAAAGTACTGACCGCGGATCATGCATATAAAATTGGACGTTACCTAGGCTGGTATTACAACCAGAATCACAGGGGACGGATCATTATCGGAAAGGACACGCGTCGCAGCAGCTACATGTTTGAGTATGCGCTGGTTGCCGGTATTACGGCATCCGGAGCAGATGCATTCTTGCTGCATGTTACCACTACGCCAAGTGTGGCATATGTAGTCCGTACAGAAAATTTCGACTGCGGCATTATGGTTTCTGCCAGCCACAATCCATATTATGACAATGGAATCAAGGTCATGGATGGAAACGGACACAAGATTTCCGCAGAGGTGGAAGCTGCACTGGAGAAATACATAGATGGGGAGATGGGAGAACTGCCTTTTGCATTGCGTGACAAGGTTGGTGTGGCGCGGGATTATGCGATCGGACGGAACCGTTACATCGGCTATCTGATTTCTCTGGCTACCAGATCTTACGATGGGATGCGCGTGGGGCTGGATTGTTCCAACGGAAGTACGTTTAATATTGCAAAGAGTGTGTTTGATGCGCTTGGCGCCAAAACATATGTGGTTGGCAATGAGCCGGACGGTACCAACATCAATATGGGATGTGGATCGACACATATCGAGAATCTGCAGAGACTTGTCCGGGAGAAGAATCTGGATTGCGGATTTGCGTTTGATGGAGATGCGGATCGGTGTATTGCCGTGGATGAGAACGGTATGGAAGTGCACGGGGATTATATCCTGTATGTCTGTGGGAAGTATCTGAAGGAATGTGGCCGCCTGCAGAATAATACGGTGGTTGCCACGATCATGTCCAACATGGGATTGTTCAAAGCGATGAAGCGCGAGGGCATCGAGGTATGTGTGACCACGGTTGGCGATAAGTATGTCAATGAGGCGATGGTTGCCAACGGATATGTGCTCGGCGGAGAGCAGTCCGGACATATCATTTTCAGTAAGCATGCGACGACCGGAGATGGAATCCTTACGGCATTGATGCTGATGGAGGTGATCCTGGAGAAGAAGCAGAGCCTCGGCACACTGTGCAAGGGGATGCAGATGTACCCGCAGCTTTTGAAGAATGTGAAGGTTGAGGACAAGGCTGCGGTTACTGGCAATGCGCGTGTGCAGGTGGAAAAGGATCGGATCAGCACCGCTTTGGGTGAGGATGGAAGAATTCTTCTGCGTGAGAGCGGTACGGAGCCGGTGATTCGTGTGATGGTTGAGGCACAGAGTGATGAGTTGTGTGCGAAGTATGTGGATGAGATGGTGCAGGTGATCCGGGAAGAGGGGCTTGCAGTGGAGTAGAATGGAATAGTGAGATGGTAAGGGGAGCCGGCGCTGGTGCGCCGGCTTGTTTGTTATATATTTTTTGCCATGTTATGCTTTTGAGAAATTAAAACGCGAATTGTCATTTGCGTGAAAACCACTTGATAAAGAATATGAGCGAGAGTATTATGTAAATCCGAAAAGATTTGCTGCTTTTATTTTTGTGGGAGGTAGCAATGATGGAGGACAAGGGAAAAGTAAGGAAGGGATTTTATATTGAGGAAGACTTACTGGAACAGATGGATGGCTTGTTAGAGCAGGCAGATGTGAAATCAAGAAATGAATTTATGAATCATGCATTGAAGTTTTATATCGGTTATCTGACATGAAAATCGAAAACTATATGCTTTCCACTATTTCCTCAGTGATGCATTCCACAGTGAAAGACAGCGAGAACCGAATGGCTCGTGCGATGTATAGGCTGGCTGTGGAAATATCCAAATTGTCTCATGTGATTGCATATAGTCATGGAGTGAATGAAGAGGAACTAAAGAAGCTACGGGTAAAGTGTATGGATGAAGTGAAAAGAATTAATGGTGCTGTAAGGTTTGAGGATGCATATGAATGCATATGAATATCAGAATTAATATAGTTAAAATAGATAAGATGGTTTATAATATCTATAGAGGTGACATTATGCAGATTATAGATCAAATGATTGCAGAAATTGTTAATTTGTTTATAGATTTTCTTTCGAAGTATTGGTTGTTAGGTGGAGGTATTATTCTTGGGTTCTTTTTTAGATGTGATTTATATAAGACTAAAATAGTAATTCCGGAATTACGAAGAAGAAAAGTGCTGACAACTATTGTTTATGTAATGGGGTTAACTATAATGTGGAGTTTATTATATTCGAATCAACAAGATAGCAACATTGGTATTTCTACATTAATATTAACTTTAGTTTATTTATTTGTGGTTGTTGCAGAAAAATGTGATGATGGAACAACAGAAAGTCTATTATTAATTGTAAATGGAACAATGATTACTACATTATCTTTTCAACCTTTCCCTTATAATATTGGATTTGCGTTATTAACAATATTAGTAGCTTGGATTGCATATAAGTGCTGGTTTTCGTTTGAACTTTTAAGTGATTTTATTGAAATAGTTATTATTTCTGTAGAGTCAATAATTGCATCATTGATTATGTCTTGGTGTAAGTGGGATGGAATCTTACATACAATTATATTTGTTGTTTTCTGTGAGACATTTCTTTTTATGATTAATTGTTATTTGAAATTATTTGTGAAGAAGATTTGTAATGAAGATACAGATTTTTATTGGTATGATATTTGTTGATAACAAGATTAATGGTTAATATAAAGGGATGGGAAAAAAATATGAGTAGATTTACAGAAGATGAAGTTAAAACAATAATAACAAATGTCATGACATTACTTAATGAAGATGTCTTTGGTACTATGAAACAAGGGGCAATGCCATTAAGCCAGTTGTTCGAAGTTTTGTTCGATAGCTCAGTTGTTGTC
>OGFG01001151.1_pt1 | contig 28049 bp, 22 predicted proteins | sample 1570761 | NCBI WGS metagenome assembly OGFG01 (sample SAMEA2581938, study PRJEB24529) | metagenome | biome: Human gut stool | place: China | collected 2011 | reverse complement strand
TGCTGATATTGAAATTGGAGGAACAGATCAAACATTTAACCTATTAGTAGGAAGAGAGCTTCAAAAAAATTATGATCAAGAGCCACAAGTAGTAATAACATTCCCATTATTAGTTGGATTAGATGGAAAAGATAAAATGAGTAAATCATTAGATAATTATATAGGAATTGACGAAAGTCCAGAAACAATGTATGAAAAAGCAATGAAAATTCCAGATGATGTATTATTTGATTACTATAAATTAACAACTGATTTAGACTTAGCAGAAGCTGATAAATTAATTAAACAAGATATAATAAAAGCACATAAAGTATATGCTGAAGAAATTATAAAAATGTATCATGGAGAAGAATTTATAAAACAAGCAGAAGAAAGATATGGAAAAGTAGCAAAAGGTGGAATTCCAGAAAACATAAAAGAAGTAAACTTAAGTAGTGAATCAACAGAATTTAAATTATGTGACATATTAGTAAAAGTAGGATTTGCATCATCAAAAAGTGAAGCAAGAAGAATGATACAAGGTAATGGAGTAAAGGTAAACTCAGAAGTAGTTAATGATATAAATGCTACAATAGAAATAAAAGGCGATGTTGTTATTCAATTTGGAAAAAACAAATTTATAAAGGTTGTTTAAATCTGTTGGAAAGGAATGAATAACAAAATGAAAAATACAAAAACAAAATTATCAAAATGGCATATAGCTATAATTATAGTTGGAATTATTTTTAATGGAATAGGAATAATACATTCTAATTTGTGGTTTGATGAAGCATACTCAGTAGGAATAGCTTCACATAATTGGATAGATATATGGAATATAGGTGGTCACGATGTTCACCCAATATTATATTACTGGATACTAAGTTTAATAAATGTAATATCTGGTGGAAATATAATAGCATATAGAATTTTTTCACTAACATGTATAGCATTATTAAGTATATTAGGGTATACTCATATACGAAAAGATTTTGGCGAAAAAACGGGAATATTGTTTTCTTTTTTCTCATTATTTTTACCAGAAATATGTATATTTGCAAATGAAATAAGAATGTATTCATTAGCAATATTGTTAGTTACAATATGTGCAATATATGCATACAAAATTTTTAAAGGTGAGGTGGTGTTATTCTATGATGATGGATATGGTAGTTTAGATATTTGGATATCATGTTGGTATCAATGCTAACACTAAGAATAGGAATGGCTATTTTAGGGCGAGGAAAACCTTGGTGACATATCTTTGACATGTTAATATAATATTCTCATAAAGAAGGTTGCAAAGGAAATGAAGATTTTCGTAAAAATTTGACTTGCTTAGCACTTAAAGGTCATTTAAAAGAAAAAGAATATTACAAAAACACAGTAGAAAAAGTACAAAAATGATATATACTGTACAAAATGATGAAAAATATGTCGGAAATTAGAAAAAACATTTACGAAACAGACACACTTTGGACACATATGCTCGTTATAATAGGTTTCAGAAAGTGAAAACTTTCTACTCCCACCCTATTATACGCTGGGTAGTGCGAGCTACCCGACAAGAAGAGCCTTCCCGGGCTCTTCTTGTTTTTTAAATAAAATTTCGTTATAATTATATATGTGACGACATGATAATTTTTGATGTGCGAAGCTTGAGTAAATAAGAAAATTTAGAATTTACAGGAAAGGATAGTAATAGAATTTTATGTGGAAATATATTTTATTTGATTTAGATGGAACAATTACGAACTCCGGAGAGGGAATCATGAATTGTATCCGATATGCGTTAGAACAGATGGGGCGCGAGATACCGGCAGAACAGACTCTGCGCAAATTTGTCGGACCTCCGTTGGTGGTTGGATTCCGTGAGTATACCGATTTAACGGAAGAAGAGGCGAAGACTGCTACGGCAAAGTACCGGGAGCGTTATCAGTCGGAAGGTCTGTTTGAGGCATATGTGTATGAAGGGTTTGAAGCTGTTTTAAAATATTTGAAAAAAACGCAGGTAAAAATAGCGGTAGCAACTTCAAAACCGGAAGAATATACAGAACGTATTTTGGAACACTTTCATCTTAAAGAATATTTTGATGTGATTGCTGGAGATACGTTGAAAGGGGATCGTGGTTCCAAACAGGCTGTTGTAGAAGAAGCATTGCGTAGATTAAATGTAACTGAGCAGGATAAGGGTACAGTATTAATGATTGGTGATCGTAAATACGATGTCATTGGAGCAAAATCCTGTGGTATCCGTTCTTTAGGTGTTTATTATGGTTATGCGGAAACCGGAGAATTAGAAGAGGCTGGTGCAGATTATGTAGTACGCACTACGGCAGATATGCTTGAATGGTTTGAACAACAAATTCCGGAAACACCGTGTCAGGCAATGTCAGATGTCGATAATACACAGCAGCCTGCATCAAGTCAAATATCTTCTTATAATAAGAAGATTGGCAAAAAGTGGACGGCAATTGCCGGTGGAATGCTTATTCTTGGGATTGCTTTGGGAGTCGGTGGCACATTACTGGTACAAAAGCAGCCTTGGAGCAAGATAACACAGGAGAATACCGGGGCTGACTATGATGCAAACAAATGCGTGCGTCTTGGTGATTATAAAGGAATTAAAGTATCTTTAGCGGTTACTGATGACGATGTACAGCAGGAGATCGACGGTCTGATACAGGATAATGTCACGTATGAACAGAAAAAGGGCACCGTACAGGAAGATGACAAAATATACGCTAAATTTAATGGCTATATTGATGGCAAAAAGGTAGATGATACTTGCGGAGAAGAGGTTATAGAGCTTGGATCTGACCAATTTGTAAAAGGGTTTGAAAGTGCTTTTGTAGGAGCCAAGACCGGCAAGCAGATCACTTTTAAGATCAATATTCCAAAGGGAACTTATGGAGATGATACCATTGACGGTAAGGAAGTTACCTTTAAGGCTACGGTAAAATATATCTGTGGAGATGAAATCGTACCGACCTGGAATGATAAATTTGTGCAGTCGATTTCGGATTTTAAGACAGCAAAAGAGTATGAAGCCGATATTCGCACGGAGCTGGCAAAAGAAAATGAGAATAATAAGCAGGATTTTGCATGGACAGAAGTTCTTGAAAATGCAAAAGTAAAAAAATATCCGGAAGAATTATTAGAAGATGCCAAGCAGGAAGTGCTGCAGGGGTATTATGATATGGCGGATATGTACGGTATGAGCCATGACGAAATTTTTCAGTCCTGGGGCAGCGAAAATGAAGAAGACTTTGTCAAAAATGAGTTGGACGAACAGGCGAAGCAGGCTGTCAAAGAAAAATTGGTCGTTGAAGCAATTGCAAAAGCAGAGGGGATCAATTATTCGGACAAGGAATATAAAGACCTGGTGGCAGAGGAATATCAGTATAACACTGAAAAATATGATTCTGAAGCAGAATATGAGAAGAAGAATCGAGAAAGCTTAAAGGATAATGCGTTGAGTAGTGCTGTACAGAAATGGATCACAAAGCATGCAACGTTTTCAAAATAACAGACATGGGGAATGGTATGAAGAATACGTTATATTGTTTGGACGGATATCAATTCCTGACAAAACGTGAATTTGAACGGGCACACAAGGAGAAAGAAACAATTTCCTATCTCAAGGAAACAATCCGTTCCGGGAAACCAAAGGAACTGCTAAAGGTGTACAATCGATCTGTTGAAAAGCATGCGTTTTGTACAGTTATCGGACTGCAGTTTTTACAGGAACTTCGTACTGAGATCCTGCAGTCAGGTATCGTAGGAGAAGACACACTTGCACCTATTCCGGTTGCAGTGTCAGAACAGGCCGCCTCCGATAAACAACGTAAAGGATCGGGCGCAACGGATTCTGGTGTGACAGGCAAGACAGAAATAGAGCGACAGCTCAAACGATATAAGAAAGCATATGAAGATGCAGTGACTGGTAAAACGATCAAAAACATGGTCATAACCGTTTTGTTGATCATTATTTTGGGAATGTTGTTAGTGACATTTAAGACCAGATATTCTGTGTTTACGTATTTTACAAATTATAAAGAAGAAATGCGGGAAGAATTAGTAGATGAATATGAGCAGTGGCAGGATCAATTGGAACAGAAAGAAAAACAGTTGGATGAGCGGGAAAACGCACTAAAAAATAAGTGATCTTATCACAGATTATTCATAATTATTTTATATACTTATTTTAGAAGTCAATGAGCATATTCATTGACTTCTTATTAAATAGAATAATGAGAAAGGGTTGGTGAAAGCTATGGAACAATTGAAAATCTTAGTGGTGGACGATGAGCAGCGTATGCGTAAACTTGTCAAAGATTTCTTAAATAAACAGGGATTTGTCGTGCTGGAAGCAGAGGATGGTGAACAGGCGGTTGACGTATTTTTTGCGAACAAAGACATTGCGCTGATCATCCTTGATGTGATGATGCCGAAGATGGATGGTTGGGAAGTTTGTCGGGAAATCCGTCAGTATTCACAGGTGCCGATCATTATGTTGACAGCCAAGAGTGATGAGAAAGATGAGTTACTCGGATTTGATCTTGGTGTTGATGAATATATTTCGAAACCGTTTAGCCCGAAGATATTAGTGGCACGTGTAGAGGCAATCTTGCGGAGAACTAATGCACTTGAAGATGATGTGATGGAAGCGGGAGGGATCAGTCTGAATCGGGCTGCACATGAGGTGCGGATCAATGGAGAACTGGTAGAACTCAGCTATAAAGAATTTGAACTGTTGACCTATTTTATGGACAATCAAGGCGTTGCATTATCGAGGGAACGTATATTGAACAATGTGTGGAATTATGATTATTTTGGGGATGCACGAACGATCGATACGCATGTAAAAAAATTGCGCAGCAAATTAGGTGACAAGGGCGAATATATCAAAACAATCTGGGGAATGGGGTATAAATTTGAAGTATGAGAAAGCGTGAAAATTGTAACGTGCGTGGCATGTCGATTCGCACAAAATTAATGATAACGATGCTTTTGATCTTGGGTTTTACATTATGCGCCTTTTGGATGTTAAATTATGCATTGCTTCCGGGATATTACCAGCACAAAAAGGTTTCCATGCTGGTGGATTCGTACAATTCGGTCAACACGATAACGCAGAAGGATCAGCCGCAGCTTAGTAAGAATGGCCAATTGTCCGACAAAAGTGTACGTGAGATTGATATTATGTCTGCAAACCATTCCTATAGCATTTATCTGTTTGAGCTGACTAATTTTTTGGGTAATATTATGTATTCGTTTGATTATCCATCTTCGGATACCATTTCTGAACGGCAGAGCAAGACAGTCGAAGAGAAGACGAGGGAATATGTGCTCGGGCTGGAAAGGGGTGGCAGTGTTGGCGAACGTGGTGATTCCAAAAAAAAGATTACGGAATCCGAAAATTATTCAGTTTATAAGATAATGGATGATCGAATAGGTTCGGAGTATATTGAATTGTTTGGTCAGTTAAAGTCTGGACAGTTTGTCTATATGCGGACGAATTATCAAAGCATGACTGAGAGTGTGGCGATCTTTAATCATTTTCTTGGGTATGTGGCGGTTGGAGCGGTTGTTGTCAGTATGCTGCTGATGATCGTGGTCAGCAATAGTTTTGCAAAACCAATTTTAAAGATTGCAGATATTGCTAATCAGATGGCAAATCTTGATTTTGATGTACGTTATCCGGTACACACAAAAGACGAGATCGGCTTATTAGGGCACAGTATTAATGCTCTTTCGGATAAGTTAGAAAATACCATTTTGGAATTAAAATCAGCGAACAATGAATTACAAAAAGATATTCAAAATAAAATACAGATTGATGAGATGCGTAAGGAGTTTTTGTCGAATGTATCGCATGAATTAAAAACCCCAATCGCATTGATACAAGGATATGCGGAGGGGTTGCAGGACAATATCAACGATGATCAGGAGAGCCGGGAGTTTTATTGCGAAGTCATTATTGATGAAGCAAATAAAATGAATAAAATGGTTAAAAAACTTTTGACACTGAATCAGATCGAGTTCGGCAGTGATCAAGTGCATTTTGAACGTTTTGATATTGTACAGGTACTTCGTTCTTCGGTTAATTCCGCAACTTTGCTGGCAGAACAAAAGGATGCAGAGATTTTATTTTATGAAACGGAACCGGTTTATGTGTGGGCAGATGAGTATATGATCGAAGAGGTTATTACAAACTATATCAGCAATGCAGTTAATCATGTGGATGGTGAAAGGGTTATACGAGTAACTATGGAGCGGAGAGGCGATGTTGAGCGCATTTCTGTATTCAATACCGGTAAGACGATACCGGAGGAAGAACTTGATAAGATATGGGTCAAGTTTTATAAGGTGGATAAGGCGCGTACCAGAGCCTATGGAGGCAACGGAATTGGACTGTCGATTGTCAAAGCGATCATGGATTCTATGAATCAGAAATGTGGGGTGATCAATCATGACAATGGTGTAGAATTTTGGTTTGAACTCGATTGTAAGACGATTGACTGATATAGCGGTAATATGGTAGTATAAAGATATTGAATGTATGGGCAAAATCATATGAAATGCCCGCAATAAAAAGAGGTAGTGCAGGATGAAAAAGAGAATTATAGCAACTGTACTCACTGCCGCGTGTGCATTGACCGGATGCAGCACGAGTGTTCCTGATTTATCAAAGCTGGATGTCGGCAAAGCATCGGAATATATGGCAGGAGAGTTGTTAAAACATGACAGTAAATATGCATATGGTTTGGATTATGACCGTAGTATTTTAAATCCGACGCCAACACCAACGCCGATCGTTACTCCTGCGCCGGCACCGACAGAAACTGCAGCAGTGCAGAGTGCTGAACCGGGGCAGGCTGCGGCCGGAAAGGACGGAGAGGCAGAAGCTACAACAGTTCCTTTAACGAAATTGTATGGAATTCCTGGGGTTTCTGTAGACTTTGTGTCAGCAAAATTGAAATCTTCGCTCGGTGCAGATTATGCGTATTGTAAAGTCGGAAAGGGTAAGAAACTGCTTGTATTATATTTTCGGATTAAAAATACTGGGAATACGAATGCAAAGGTTGACTTACATAAAAACAAACCGGATTTTTACCTGCGGTCAGAGGGAAAACAGGTGGGACTTCTACAGCATACAGTTGCGAATGGCGAATTGCAATATTTTCAGCAGAAGATCAAGGCTGGAGATAACAGACAGGGAGTTTTGGTGTTTGAGGTGGATCAGGAAATTAACTTGTCAGATGTATCACTGGTAGCTGTGCGGGATGACAAACAGGCAGAAATAGCTATCAAATAGGAGGCGCGAGCATGGATACAGGTATTTTATTGGAAAGTGGAACAAATGAATTAGAGATTTTGGAATTTACCGTTGGTGGCAACAGCTATGGAATTAATGTTGCGAAAGTGCGGGAAATTTTGCCATATCAGGTGCCAACACCGGTGCCAAATGCAGATCCCAGAGTAGAGGGGATATTTATGCCGAGAGATGAGATCCTTTCTATTATTGATCTGGCAGTGGTTATGAATCTGCCTAAGAAAGCAGATACGGCGGGAGATATGTATATCGTAACGGGCTTTAATGGGTTGCATACTGCATTTCATGTACACGGAGTTGCAGGAATTCATCGCATTTCCTGGAAAGAAATTTTGAAACCGGATTCTACGGTGAATAGTGGTGATAACAGCATGGCGACAGGCATCGTTAAGATTGATGGTAAGCTGATCATTATACTGGATTTTGAGGAGATTGTTGCCGGAATTAATCCGGAAACCGGATTGAAGGCCTCTTCTGTCGATCATTTGGCGGGAAGAAAACGAAACGATACACCGATCTTGATTGCAGAAGATTCTATTTTGCTTAGCAAGATGATCGTCAACTGCTTGTCTGAGGCCGGATATGTAAACGTAACGGCAACGAACAATGGTCAGGAATGTTGGGATCGGTTATGTGACTATTATAAGTCGGGAAATTTGGACGAGAAAGTATCCTGTGTGATCACAGATATTGAGATGCCGCAGATGGATGGACACCATTTGACAAAATTGATCAAAGAGTCTGATCAGTTTTGCCATATTCCAGTCGTCATCTTTTCCTCGTTGATCAACGAAGAGATGCGTCGTAAAGGGGAGTCGCTCGGAGCTGATGCCCAGTTGTCAAAACCGGAGATTGGACAGTTGGTTGCTGCATTAGATAACTTGATCGGAGTAACGGACCATCAATAAGGAAGAAAAGAGGTTGCGGTAATGTCAGGAGAAGACAAAGAATTAGAAGATCTGAATGCGGCTGATTTCGCGGATATGGGTTCCTTGGCGGATTTTGTGGACATAGAAGATTTGGAAAATCTGGAAGGGATAGAGGAGTTTAAGTCAGATGAGCAGTCTGAGGATGCACCGATGCCGGCAGAGGAGGAGGTTTCCGAAGAGATTCCAATGTCGGTAGAGAAGGAAGTTTCTGAAGAGATTCCAATGCCGGTAGAGGAGAAAGTTTCTGAAGAGATTCCAATGCCGATCGAGGAGGAAGTTTCTGAAGAGATTCCAATACCGGTAGAGGAGGTTTCCGAAGAGATTCCAATGTCGGTTGCGGAAACTCCTGAAGAGATTCCAGCACCGATCGACGACGGAGGTACTGAAGAGATCTTACAGCCGGCTGGTGATAGTGCGACGATTAATACCAGTGAATTATTAGATAATATCAATTTGTATTCTGATGATGTAAGTGGCGGAGATTCAGCAGAGACGGCAGCGTTAATGAATGACGGAAAATCAGAATCTTCGACTGATGATCAGGCATTAAATATGATGTTAGATGGATTGTTGGATGATCTGGATATGACCGGATCGTTGCAGCAGGAGACGGCATCAAAGGATGAACTGGTAGAAGATCAGGATGCTGAGGCAGCAGATATTTTTGATATGCTTGGTGCTGATTCGGAATCACAGGATGTGTCTATTGATGATCTGCTAGATATTGCGGCACCGGAGGAACATCCGGAAGAGGAGCCAACAGATCAGAAAGGATTGTTTCAGCGTGTCTTTGGTAATGTAATCAACGATGAGATTGCCGAGGAAGAACGAAAAGCACAGGAAGAGGAAGAACAAAAAGCTGCGGAAAAAGCGGAGTTGGCGGAACAGAAAAAGGCAGAAAAAGAGCAGGCAAAGGAAGCAAAAAAAGCAGAAAAAGAAGCGAAGAAAGCAGCAAAAGCCGAAGAAAAAGCTGCAAAAAAAGCGGAAAAAGAAGCCAAAAAGGCTGAGCGAAAAGCACAGCAGGAAGAAGAGGCAGAAGCTGAAAAATATGAAGTTACCGGCAAGCTCAATAAAGTTGGTGTTGCGATCATTGCTATCTTGACCGTTACTTTTCTGGTGGTGGAGATTGTTGGAACAAACATACATGGTTACTCCAGTTCAAAGAAGCAGGCCATGAAATACTTTGAGATGGGTAAGTACGAGCAGGCGTACCAAGAGGTGTTAGGAACGAAGGTGAAAGAGAAAGATCCGGATACCTATAATAAGATTCGAACAGTGATGCAGGTACAGAGAGCATTGGATTCTTATCAAAATTATGATGCTATGAATTATTATCCAGATGCCTTAAATGCGCTGATCCGTGGTTTGCAGAGATATGATGCGAATTTAGAGACTGCCAAACAGCTTGAGATCGAGGACGAGGTAGATGGCTGCAAAGAACAGATCGTATCTCTGTTACAATCTGAGTATGGCGTCAGTGAGTCGCAGGCAAGGGAACTGCTAAGCTTAGACAAGGCAGAATATACCAGTAAAGTTGTTGAGATAGCCATGAAAAAGAATACGGGGAATGAATGATCTTCGTGTGATAGAAAACATAAGAAATGAAAAACAGCGTTTTCAAAAAATTTGAAAACGCTGTTTTTTATTTTATAGGAAACTTTTTATTATAGCATGCGGGAATACGATCATTCCGTTTCTGTTGTAGCAGCACCCTCATAAACGGCTTCATTGGTTAATTCAATGCCAAGCTTTTTGAAAGTGTTGATATCGATCGATGACAAGATCGCGGAAACATGAAGCTGACATCCGGACAATTTTGGGAGCTGTTCTAATGCCAGTTTGGCTTTCGGATCCGATACAGCGCACATTGAAAGCGCAATAAGTACTTCATCGGTATGCAGTCGTGGATTTTTGCTGCCAAGATAACCGGTCTTAAGATGTTGAATCGGTTCAATAAAGGAAGGGGATATCAGATGTTCATTATCATCAATCTTTCCTAATACTTTGATCGCATTTAACAGTACAGCGGACGCCGGACCGAGCAGATCAGAAGTAGAACCGGTTACGATGGTTCCATCCGGCAGTTCCATTGCAGCAGCAGCCGATCCTTTTTGCTTAGCCCGCTCGTTAGCAATCGGAACAACAGCACGATCGTTTACGGATATTTTAGCCTGCTTCATGATGAGTTCCTGTTTGTATATTTCGTCACCCGATGCCTCATCTTTGATATAGCGGTTGAGCGACTGATAATAGCGGCGAATAATCTCCTGCTTCGACGCCTCCTTACAGACTTCGTCATCAATAATACAGTTGCCTGCCATATTGACGCCCATATCTGTTGGAGATTTGTATGGACAGTATCCATAGATGCGTTCAAACATGGCGGCGAGCACCGGATAAATTTCAATGTCGCGGTTATAATTTACCGTAGTTTCACCATATGCTTCCAAATGAAATGGGTCGATCATATTAACATCATTCAGATCAGCAGTTGCGGCCTCATAGGCTAAATTGACCGGATGCTTCAAAGGAATATTCCAGATTGGGAAAGTCTCAAATTTGGCATAGCCGGCCTTGATGCCACGCTTGTTCTCATGGTAGAGCTGTGACAGACAGGTCGCCATCTTGCCGCTTCCCGGACCCGGTGCGGTAACAATGACAAGCGGACGGGTTGTCTCTACATACTCATTTTTTCCATAGCCCTCATCACTTACGATATAGTCAATGTTATTCGGATAACCCTCGATGGAATAGTGATGGTAGACCTTGATGCCGATCGCTTCCAGTTTCTTCTGGAAAATATCGGCGGATGGTTGTCCGGCATATCGTGTGATAACCACGCTGCTGACGTACAGCCCTTTCTTTTTATATACGTCGATCAGACGGATAACATCCTGATCGTATGTGATTCCCAGATCGTGACGGATCTTATTGCGCTCGATATCAGCGGCGTTGATCGAGATGATCATTTCTGCCTGATCTGCAAGCTGTAAGAGCATCTGTAATTTGCTGTCCGGTGCAAATCCCGGAAGTACGCGGGAGGCATGATAGTCGTCAAATAATTTGCCACCGAATTCCAGATACAGTTTATCTCCAAATTGTTCGATACGTTCCCTGATATGCGCAGACTGCATGGACAGGTACTTGTCATTGTCGAAGCCAATGCGTTTCATTTTTTGAAATTCTCCTTCGTAAATTAATCAATATACGGTGGACACTTAAGAAAATGAAGTGTCCTATAAGAGAATACCACAGAGAGGGGAGAAAATATAGAGAAAATTTACTCAAGGTTTCGATTTTCCCCAATATCCTTCTATAGCTTTCTGATTCAATCCTTCGCCTATGATGATTAGGATCGCCTGTCCATTTGGAATCGGCTCAATCTCGGTCTTCTGGTGGGTGACATTGATGGATATCCAACTTCCATCAGCGAGTTTTTGAAACCCTTTAATTCGGAAGACCTTACCACAGGCTGGATCGTGCAGGATTTTCTGGCAGCTTTCTTTTAAGAAATCCTCTGTAAAATTCATATTCATGAAGTACAGACTGTCGTAGGTCTGTTTGTCGTCAAACCAGAGTTTCGTATAATTGGCATCCTGATAGCCGGATGAGAGGATTGCTTTATAGTCCTCATCGGTCAGGTCTTTCCAGTCTTTTTCCAGAACGACCTGCTTTGGTGTGGACTTAGAGTGCAGAATGTCAAATGACTGTTTTACATAATCTTTGGTAGAGGTTAATTGTTCCGGTGTGACTTCCTGTGAATGACTGTATAAGACAGTGCCGGCCTGTGCCACCTGAGAAGCCAGAAGATAACGGGAAGCCTCGGAGAGATTTTGCTCCAGTGTGGCATCAATGATCGTAATAACATTTCCAATCGTGTACCAGCGGTCAAGCGGATCTTCGTGCAGGACATCGAAGAATTCATCCATATCGAAGATGCCGGATGGCTCTACCAGAACGCGGTCATAACCACACATTCCCATTGCGATCAGCTTGGTTTTGAATCGTCTGCGGTGACAGTCAGCATCACAACCGCCGGCAACCATTTCTAGTGTACAGTTATCACCGAGAATATCCTGTAACAGCATGGCATCGACATTGACTGCACCAAAATCGTTTTCAAGAATGCCGATATTTAAGCCCTGATCGATCAGGTATTTGGCATATTTCCTTATAAAAGTAGTTTTACCGGAACCTAAGAATCCGGTGATCAAATCTATCTGAATCATAAAAATCACCTCTTGCTGTATTTGCAGATGATATTCTTGTGAGCATTCATCTACTGCTATATTTGTGAATCCTTAACATTCCCAATCAGGGGACGCTTCCGCTCGTTTCGGTCTGCAGCGGTACTAAGATGCCACTTATGTGCCATCAAGTACCGGCGACCTCAAATGCCCCTGTATTGGTAAGTTAAGATACACAAATAATATATAGGTTAGAATATTCACACGAATACCATCTGCAATCACATTCTAGCACAGGCGGGGGAAAAAGAAAATCGAAGGAATGGGAAAAAGTTAGCTTGTCTGAAATCCATCCATAAGGTATAGTAACCTTATCACGAAATAAACGGAAAAGGGTAAGACGAATGATTTTAAATGTAGAAAATTTGACACATGGTTTTGGAGACAGAGCCATTTTCAATAATGTATCTTTCCGGCTGCTTGCCGGTGAACATATCGGACTGGTTGGAGCAAATGGTGAAGGTAAAAGTACCTTTATGAATATTGTGACAGGAACACTTGCGCCAGATGAAGGTAAGGTGGAATGGAACAAGCATGTGCGGGTTGGTTATCTGGATCAGCATGCGGTGCTGGAAAAGGGAATGACGATCGAATCTGTGCTGAAGTCAGCATTTTCTTATCTGTTTGAGATGGAGGAGAAGATCAACCAGATTTATGATAGCATGGCGGATGCAACGGATGATGAGATCATGGAAATGATGGAGGAAGTCGGCACGCTGCAGGATCTTCTGACAAATCATGATTTCTATATGATCGATGCCAAGACGGAACAGGTAGCGAGAGCGCTGGGGCTTCTGGAACTTGGGCTGGATCATGACGTAACAGATCTGAGCGGTGGTCAACGTACCAAGGTTTTGCTTGCAAAGCTGTTACTTGAGAAGCCGGAGATTCTGTTGCTTGATGAGCCGACAAACTATCTGGATGCAGAACATATCGAATGGTTGAAGCGGTATCTGCAGGAGTATGAGAACGCATTCATCCTGATCAGTCATGATATTCCATTTTTAAATGATGTCGTAAATATCATCTATCATATGGAGAATCAGGAATTGAACCGCTATGTCGGCAACTATGACAAATTCTTAGAGGTATATGAGGCGAGAAAGGCACAGCAGGAGGCTGCTTACCGGAAACAGCAGCAGGAGATCAGCGAGCTGAAGGATTTCGTTGCCAGAAATAAAGCGCGTGTTGCCACAAGAAATATGGCGATGTCCAGACAGAAGAAGCTGGACAAGATGGATGTGATAGAACTTGCCAGGGAACGTCCAAAGCCGGAATTTTACTTCAAGGAAGCGAGAACACCGGGCAAGATGTTATTTGAAACTGAGGATCTGGTGATCGGATATGACAAACAGGCACCGCTTTCCAAACCAATCAACCTGCGAATGGAGCGTGGAGAAAAGATCGCGATCGTTGGTACAAATGGTATAGGAAAGAGTACGCTGCTTAAGAGTTTGCTTGGAATTATCAAGCCGATATCCGGTACGGTACATCTGGGTGATTATCTGTATAAAGGCTATTTTGAACAGGAAATGGCTGGGACAGAGAATACCTGTCTGGAAGAAATCTGGCAGGAATTTCCGGGATTTTCACAGTATGAGGTGCGATCGGCACTTGCCAAATGCGGACTGACAACCAAGCATATCGAGAGTAAGGTTAAGGTATTAAGCGGTGGTGAGCAGGCCAAGGTACGCCTGTGTAAACTGATCAATCAGGAGACGAATCTGTTGATCCTCGATGAGCCGACAAACCATCTGGATGTGGATGCAAAGGACGAATTGAAGCGGGCATTGAAAGACTATCACGGTTCGGTTTTGTTAGTCTGCCATGAGCCGGAGTTCTATTCAGATATCGTGACAAAGGTGTGGAATCTGGAAGAGTACAGTGTGTTGACACTGTAATAATTTATAATCATGAGGTGAAGACTGTCTATAATCGGATGGGAATATAGACGGCTATGAATATGCTGACAGAGATAATACTGAATGACAAAGTGACAAATGAAAATATCCGGGTACAGGTTATAAGATCCGGGAGAAAAAGTCTTGGCATGGAGGTGCGACCGGATGGAACGGTGCTTGCAAGGATTCCGGCGAGATTATCTGACAGGGAATTAAAAGCATTTATAGAGAAACAACAGGATTGGATCTTAAAGAAGGTGGATCAGGTAAAAAAGCGTGCGGATGCACGAACGAAAATTAAGGTTCCATCTATGGATGCGTTATCAGATGCAGAGATTCAGAAGATCAAGGATAAGATAGCAGATCGGGTAAAGTATTATTGTGCGGTTATGCAGGTGAAAGTTGGGCGCATCACGATCCGCAACCAGAAGACCAGATGGGGAAGCTGCAGCAGTGCCGGAAATGTGAATTTTAATTATCAGTTATATTATCTGTCGGATGAATTACTTGACTATGTGGTAGTGCATGAGCTGGCACATAGACGACATATGGATCATTCCAAAGAATTCTGGTCGGAGGTAGCGCGGTATTGTCCGGACTATAGAGCGAGACGGAAGCAGTTAAAAGAATATCAACTGGCGAATTAAAACCTGAAGTATAAGTTTTAGGATCGAATATAAATCAGGTTACAATTTTGCTTCAGAAAATGATTTGGCTGAAATGTAAAGGAAGTTTAATATGGGATTATTTCGAAAAAAGAAAGAGCAGGAATCATATGACAGTCAGAGTAAACGACCGGTCATCAAATGCAGCATCTGCACCGGTGAACAGGTCGCTGGTTTTCAGGATATCCATAACGGGACATTTGAAGATGTCATGTTGATCCGTGGAAAAGAAGATCTGAAAGTCTTCCGGAAAAAATATGGAATCCCGCAGGATGCGGAGATTCCAAAGATATATTGATTTTCTTTCATATTTTCAATATGATCGCCGAGTGTAACCCGGTCTTTGTTTATATCGATGTCTTTAATACCCATAATAGTACCTCCTGAAAAAATAGTTCCTATATTATCTATAATACAGAGTTCATAACAAATAGCAAAAAGGAGTTTAACAGTGACACAGGAAAATTTAGTAAGATTTGAGTTCCGAAATATTAAAAAGAATGAAGCAGAGCAAACAGCAGAGATCGAACGGATCTGTTTTCCTCCGAATGAGGCCTGTACTCCGGAGATGATGCATTTGCGTGTGGAGAAAGTGCCGGAAATGTTTCTGGTTGCGGTAGATAAAGCAACAGGTAAGATTGCCGGATTTATTAATGGTCTGTCTACAAATGAAACGGTTTTGCGTGATGAATTTTTTCAGAATGCAGATCTGTATGATCCTGCCGGAGAAAATGTAATGATCCTTGGTGTTGATGTTTTGCCGGAATATCGCAGGATTGGGCTGGCTTCCGAGATGATGGAATGTTATAAGAACAGGGAAAGACAGAATGGACGAAAGCGACTGATCCTTACCTGTTTGGAATCCAAGGTTGCCATGTACCGGAAGATGGGATATGAGGATAACGGCATGTCGGTTTCTTCGTGGGGCGGCGAACAGTGGCACGAGATGACGTGTGAACTGGGAAAGGGTATCCCGGAGGCAATTGCAAAGACAGCCTTGGAGCTTGGATAAGGAGAAAGAATATGCATACATTAGAAGCAGTCAGAAAATATGAAAAAGAATATGAAGTTGATGCTGATAAAAGACCGTTATTTCATGTGACACCACCGATCGGCTGGATGAATGATCCCAATGGATTTTCCGTATATAAGGGACAAATCCATTTGTTTTATCAATATCATCCATATAGCAATGTATGGGGACCGATGCATTGGGGGCATCAGGTAAGTGAAGATATGATAAGTTGGAAGCAGTATCCGACGGCACTTGCACCGGATAAGGAATACGATGAGGAAGGATGCTTTTCCGGTTCGGCAGTTATGACAAATCTTGGACATGTGTTGTTTTATACAGGAGTCAGTAAAGATAAGAATGGTGGCTGCAATCTTCAGAATCAGTGTATGGCAGTTGGAGATGGTGTAGGTTATAAGAAGCTGAAGAACAATCCTGTTCTCACAGGAGCAGTGATGCCGGAGGGATTCAGCCATATTGATTTCAGAGATCCGAAGGTATGGGAAGAAGATGGTATTTACTATATGCTGACCTGCAGCCGGGATGCTCAGAATAAAGGAATGATCGCGTTATTTTCAAATTCTGAAATACATCAATATCTGGAAAAAACAGAGCTTACCGAACAGGAGACAGAAGCCTTTGAGAAAGCAGCAGGTTGTTGGAAATATGAGGGTATATTTGCAGAGCACATGGAACGGTTAGGAAGCGTATGGGAATGTCCGGATTATTTCAGGTTGGACGGAAAAGATGTGCTGTTGTTTTCACCACCTGATGTACAGGCACAGGGAAATGAACTGCATAATGGTAATAATGCGGTCTATGTTGTTGGAACATATGACCATGCAAAAAAGCAGTTTCAAATGGGGCAGCCACATACTCTTGATAAAGGTCTGGATTTTTATGCATCACAGACGACAGAACTTCCGGATGGAAGAAGAATCCTGATCGCATGGATGCAGTCATGGCATAACTCATTTATCCCGGATGGACAGGAGTGGCAGGGCATGATGACAATTCCAAGAGAATTATATCTTTCAGATGGCAGGATCATCCAGAAGCCTGTGAAAGAACTGGAGCAATATCGGGTTCGGCCGGTTTCCTATTCGAATGAAAAGGTAGAAGGCGGGCAGAACTTTGATGGGATAAAGGGAAGAACGCTGGATATGACAGTAACAATAAAATCCGGTGATTTTCAGGAATTTTACATTGATGTAGCAAAAGATGCAGAGCATTATACCAGAGTTACTTATACCAGAAGAAAACAGGAAATTGAAGTTGACCGGACATTTGCCGGAATGAACCGGGATGTAGCCTGCATCAGGCGGGCAGAGGTAGAATCGGAAGCAGAACGGATAACATTAAGGTTTATTCTTGATCGCAATTCAGTGGAGCTGTTTGTGAATGGCGGAGAGCTGTCAATGAGTACAACAATTTATACGCCGCAGACAGCAGATGGCATTTCGTTTTTCTGTGATGGAAATGCGATAATCGATATAGAAAAGTTCGATATTGAGATTCCGATGAACAGATAAATTCTGATACCGGTTATAGATATAGTAATCTGAAATACCGACAATGCAATGAATTTATTTGACGGATAAACCAGATGTAGTATAATAAACATGACCATTCGTTTAGAAATAAGTGCGGCATTTGCCGTATTACCCATGACTCTTTTTTCTATTGCGTAGGCAGAGCGGAGCTTTCAGGAGGTAGCGGATGGTCTTTTTATGTATATAGATCAGACAGGAGGAAGCACTACAATGAAGATGATATCGTGGAATGTGAACGGAATTCGCGCATGTGTTGGAAAGAATTTTATGGATTTCTTTAAAGAGGCAGATGCAGATATTTTTTGTATTCAGGAATCAAAAATGCAGGAAGGACAGCTTCAACTGGAGCTTCCGGGTTATTATCAATATTGGAATTATGCAGAGAAAAAGGGATATTCCGGAACTGCTATTTTCGCAAAGAAAGAGCCGTTGTCAGTGGCATATGGAATCGGTATAGAAGAACACGACCATGAGGGACGAGTCATCACACTCGAATATGATAATTTTTATATGGTCACTGTATATACGCCAAATTCACAGAATGAGCTTGCCAGACTGGACTATCGTATGAAGTGGGAGGATGATTTCAGAGAGTATCTGAAGCAGTTGGAACAGACAAAGCCGGTGGTAGTATGTGGGGATATGAATGTGGCACATACAGAGATCGATCTGAAAAATCCAAAGACCAATCGTAAGAACGCCGGATTTACAGATGAGGAAAGAGAAAAATTCAGTACCCTGCTTGACAGTGGATTTGTTGATACGTTTCGTTTTTTTAATCCGGACGCAGAAGGCATTTATTCCTGGTGGTCTTACCGTTTTAAGGCAAGAGAGAAGAATGCCGGATGGCGGATCGACTATTTTTTGACCTCAAAGGTTCTGGAATCCAGACTTGTGGATGCAAAGATTCATACAGAGGTGTTGGGTTCCGATCATTGTCCGGTAGAACTTGATATTGACCTGTAATGGTGCCATTTATAAGAATAAATGCATACTAACAGGCGAAAGCAAAGATTACAGCACTTGCGGGTGTAGAAGAATAGAAAAAAAGATAAAAGGAGAAATTATATATGCCAGTTTTTGATTTCAGTGATAAACCGGTAAAGAATGAGGATACGGTTTGTACCTATACGGCATTTCAGTCAAATGCAAAGGAAAAGACACCGGAGGAACCGATTCTGGTGTTAGATAACAGTGAGAGACAGTGGATCCATCATGCGCTGGGCGTTTTTACAAATCCGGCAAAGCGTACTGCTTTTGAATTCAAGGAAAATGGGGAGACATTTTCAGCAGATATTTTAAAGATTGATTCCAGATTTGTCAGTCTGATCAAATGGTTGGGAGAAAATCATATCAGTGTACGTCTGTCCGGTAAAAATCTGGAAGATGGATATGCAGTATACAAAATCCGTGAGACAGCATTTGGTGGCGGAACCAAGTTATCTGCGGCAGATGGATTTTTACAGTTTATGATCGAACGACTGCTTGCAAGTACAGCATCAGAGGAAGTCGAGGAGGATGACGATGCGGATGAGGAAGGCGACGATATGAAGCTGACCAGTCTTCAGAGCATTTCTGATTTTATGACATGTGCGGGCAGAACGATGCCGGATAATATCCGTCTCTGGGCGAGACGAAATCTTGCTGTTGCCAGATCCAACGAGGTGTCACCGGAGGAGCGTCGTCATGCACAGAGAGCACTCTCGATCATGATGAATATTCAGTGGAAGAGCAATTATTTTGAAGCAATCGATCCGGTTGAAGCAAGACGGATCCTGGATGAAGAATTATATGGAATGGAACGTGTAAAGCAGAGGATCATGGAGACGGTTATCCAGATCAACCGAACTCATACCCTTCCTGCTTATGGACTTCTGTTGGTCGGACCTGCCGGTACCGGAAAATCACAGATCGCGTATGCGGTTGCCCGTATTCTGAAACTACCATGGACAACCCTTGATATGAGTTCGATCAATGATCCGGAGCAGCTTACAGGAAGTTCCAGAATCTATGCAAATGCAAAGCCGGGTATCATCATGGAAGCATTCTCGATCGCAGGAGAATCCAATCTGGTATTTATTATCAATGAGCTTGATAAGGCTGCATCAGGAAAGGGAAATGGAAATCCTGCGGATGTACTTCTGACCCTGCTTGATAACCTTGGATTTACAGATAACTATATGGAGTGTATGATCCCGACCGTTGGCGTATATCCGATCGCAACGGCAAATAATAAAGAAGATATCAGTGCACCATTGATGTCACGTTTTGCGGTTATCGACATACCGGATTATACCTTTGAAGAAAAGAAGATCATTTTCAGTAAATTTGCATTGCCAAAGGTATTGAAGCGGATCGGTCTGAAAGAGAATGAATGTATCATCACAGAGGATGGTCTGGATGCGGTCATTGAAGAATTCAAGAATACCTCCGGTATCCGTGATCTGGAGCAGGCAGCCGAGCATCTGGCAGCAAATGCACTTTACCGGATCGAGGTAGATCATGTACCACAGGTGACATTTGATGCGGAAGGCGTAAGACATTTATTCCTGTAGGAGATTTCCTGTAGGAATGTTATCGGACGGCTGTTTTTAGTTAAATGAAAATGGAGCGTAAGTAAAAATGATAAAATTAGTAGCAAGTGACGTGGATGGAACTCTTGTTCCTGACGGAACATTTGAGATCGATCCCGAGATCTATGATGTGATAAAGAAACTGAAAGAAAAGGGTATTACCTTTGTGGCAGCAAGCGGCAGACAGTATGCGAGCCTTAAGAAGTTATTTGCGCCGGTTGCAGACCGGATCTTATATATCCCGGATAATGGCGGATTTGTCAGAGGAAGCAAGGGCGAAACATGGCTCAAACGTCCGATGGAGAAAGACCTGATCCGTGCGATCGTGGAGGATGCAGAGAAGCTGCCGGATGTAGAGCTGATGCTCTGTGGAAGGGACTATGCCTATGTTGGAAGCGAGGATGGACGACTGTATAACTGGATGCGGGAAGCATACCGCTATGAGATCAAGGCAGTGCCGGATCTTACCGATATTGATGATGATATCGTGAAGATCTCGATATTTCACCCGGAGGATGCAGAGCGGATCGTAAAAGACTGGTTTTATGACAAATGGAAGGATACCGTTCTACTGGCACCTGCCGGAGTTTACTGGGTAGACTGTTCGGAACCATCGATCAACAAGGGAAGTGCATTACAGTTTCTGCTTGATAAATATGAGATCAAACCGGATGAAGTTATGGTATTCGGTGATAATATCAATGACCTTGGTATGCTTGCCTGTGCAAAGGAAAGCTATGCGATCGGAAGTGCCAGAGATGAGGTAAAGCAGGCAGCAGCCCATGTAGCAGATACGATGCGCAATCAGGGCGTGATCAAGGTGTTAAAGGAGCAGTTGTTAAAATAAATCCGGACAGCAGTTGTGATTGAAAAAGGAGTGAAGCCTGATGGCATGTACAACGATATTAGTTGGAAAGAAGGCATCCTATGATGGATCAACGATCATTGCCAGAAACGATGATTCAGGATCCGGTCATTATATGCCGAAGAAATTTGTAGTCATAGAACCCGAAGAACAGCCGAAGATCTACCGTTCGGTTCTGGCACATCTGGAAATTCCGCTTCCGGAAGAAGCGATGCGCTATACCTCGATGCCAAATGCAGTTGATGGTGAGGGTATCTGGGCAGCAAGCGGTGTAAATGCAGCGCACGTTGCAATGACAGCAACCGAAACCATTACATCGAATCCGAGAGTGCTCGGCGCAGATCCTCTGGTCGAGTATCAGACGGCAGAGAACGGAAACGAAGAAATACCGGGCGGAATCGGAGAAGAAGATATCGTCTGTCTGGTACTCCCATATATAAGAAGTGCGAGAGCAGGTGTAGAACGTCTTGGAAATCTGCTTGAAACGTACGGAACCTACGAGATGAATGGAATCGCATTTCAGGATCAGGATGAGATCTGGTGGATGGAGACGATCGGAGGACATCACTGGATCGCGAAAAAAGTGCCGGATGATGTCTATGTTGTGATGCCGAATCAGTTCGGCATGGATACATTTGACATGAAGGATGCATTAACGAATCAGAACGCACATATGTGCTCAAAAGATCTGGCGGAATTTATCGAGAAGAATCATCTGGATCTGACTATTAGAAGAAGTGCAGAACGTAAGACACAGGATGCAGAAGTTCCATATGCCAGATTTATTAACCCAAGAGAGATATTTGGCAGTCATGATGATTCGGATCATGTCTACAATACGCCAAGAGCATGGTTTATGGAGCGGTACTTGAATCCGAAGACCTACCGCTGGGATGGTGAAAATGCAGATTACACACCGGTATCGGACGACATTCCATGGAGTCTGATTCCGGAGCATAAGGTTACGATGGAGGATGTCAAATATGTGTTGTCCTCGCATTATCAGGGAACACCATATGACCCATATCTTCCATATGGAGATAAGAAGATGGCAGGTGCATATCGTTCCATCGGCATTAACCGGACTGATTTCATGTCTGCGATCCAGATGCGACCATATGGAGCAGAGGACAGCCGTGTGATCGAGTGGGTGGCATTTGCTTCAAATGCGTTTAATGTCATGGTGCCATTTTATGCAAATGTGGACACAACACCGGAATATCTGGCGAACACGACCGCTGATGTATCTACCGATAATTTCTACTGGAACAGCCGGATGATCGCAGCGATGGCAGATGCCTCTTACAGCAGGTCTCTGTTCCATATCGAACGGTATCAGGAAACCATGCTTGCAAAAGGGCATGAGGTGATCAACCGATACGATGAGCAGATAGAAAAAGAACCGGATGCCGGTAAACGAAGTGCGCTTCGAGAGCAGGCCAATCAGGAAATGGCAGATATTCTCAGGAAAGAGACCGGTAAGACGCTTTCCAAAGTCTTATATGAACTGAGTAATCAGATGAAGAATTCTTATGCGAGATCGGATGCTTAAGGCATCGGCATAGAGAAGCAAGAAATACAGGAGAAAAAGTAGAAAATATGAAACGAGAATCATTTAAATCCCGTTTAGGCTTTTTATTAGTAAGTGCGGGATGTGCGATCGGAATTGGAAATGTATGGAGATTCCCATATGTAGTAGGAGAAAATGGCGGTGGTATCTTTGTACTGTTCTATCTGCTGTTCCTTGTGGCAATGGGACTTCCGGTTCTGACCATGGAGCTTGCAGTCGGACGAGGAAGCAGGAAGAGTGCGGTTCTTGCATATAAGGAGCTTGAGAAACCAAAGAGCAAATGGCATATCCATGGCTGGTTTGCCATCCTTGGATGTTATGTGCTGATGATGTACTATACAACCGTATCCGGTTGGATGGTATCGTATTTTTATAAATTTGTAACAGGCGAATTTCAGGCAGGTATGGATGCGGATGCGACCGGATCTGTATTCTCGGATCTGCTTGCCGATCCAAAGCAGATGGGCTTCTGGATGATCCTGACGGTTATTGTCGGATTTATCGTATGCAGCCGTGGGCTTCAGAATGGTCTGGAACGGATCAGTAAGATCATGATGACTGCACTGTTGGTGCTGATCGTGGTACTGGCAGTTCACAGTATTACTTTATCAGGAGCCGGCGAAGGTTTACGGTTCTACCTGATCCCAAATCTGTCAACGGTTGAGAAAGTCGGGATAGGAAATGTAATATCGGCGGCTATGAATCAGGCATTCTTCACTCTGAGTCTTGGTGTAGCTGCGATGGAGATCTTCGGAAGTTATATGAGCAAGAATCATGCACTGGCAGGCGAGGGCGTGCGGATTTGTGCCCTGGACACATTTGTTGCTGTTATGTCAGGACTGATCATTTTTCCGGCATGCTTCAGTTATGGCGTAGAGGTTACTTCAGGGCCAAAGCTGATATTTGTAACGCTGCCGAATGTATTTGTAAATATGGCAGGCGGAAGGATCTGGGGTTCCTTGTTCTTTCTGTTTATGACATTTGCAAGTTTTTCGACTGTAATTGCGGTATTTGAAAATATTATGTCTTTTGCAATGGATATGTTCGGATGGAGCAGGAATAAGACAGCCATCATCAATTGCATTATTATTCTGATCGCAAGTCTTCCTTGTGTTCTGGGATACAACGTGTGGAGTGATCTGCACCTGATCGGTGGCAGAGATGTATTAGACAGTGAGGACTTCCTGGTAAGTAATCTTCTGCTCCCACTCGGTTCGCTGATCTATCTGTTGTTCTGTGTTACGAAATGGGGCTGGGGCTTTGATAATTATATCGAGGAAGTAAATACCGGTTCCGGACTGAAAATGTCTGGAAAATTAAAACCATATTTCCAGTTTGTACTTCCTGTTCTGATCCTGATCATTCTGATTCAGGGACTGTTATAAAGAAGATTTTCAAGATAAAATATGAGAAGATATTTGGGAGATAAGACGGTATATGGATACAAAAAAATATGAAGATCAGATGCCTGTAGATGAAGGTCTACAGGGAAATGAGACAATCGAAGAAGCAATCCTTGCTTTACAGCAGGAACCGACAGAAGAAATACTTGCGCATACGCTTACAGTGATAAGACGGCGTGCGAGAGCAAATGGACAGTTCATTGTTGCTGTTATACCACCGGCGGGTGCAGAGAGCAGTTTGCAGATCCAGGCGATCCAGACCGAGGATGAGCGGTACTGGTGGATGGCATTTACCAGCTTTGATGAGGAGATAAAGGGCGGTGAAACCGTAATGTCGACCTTTATGGCAGATATCAGCCATCTCTTTGAGGCAGCTTTAATGACGGACGATATAGAGGGCATTATTCTGAATCCCTGGAACCGTGCATTAATGTTGGATAAGAGCCTGCTTCAGCTGATTCTTGCAGGAAAGTAGCTCAACATTAGAAAAATGCCATTTTTTGTATAAAAAGTTTAGAAAAATTAATTTTTCACAAAAACAGTTGTTTAAATTTCACAAAAATATAATGAGAAATGAAAAGAATTGTGATATAATCAGAAAGTAGTGTAGTAGTACACTACTTTTTGTTTTTTATAGGCAAGAGCCGTTTACGGCTCCTTAGTCGTACCAATAAGATAGAGTAATAGGAGGATGGAAAGATGGCAAGATTTACGTTACCTAGAGATATTTATCATGGAAAGGATGCATTAGATGCATTAAAAACTTTTAAAGGAAAAAGGGCGATGATCTGTGTTGGCGGTGGCTCTATGAAACGCTTTGGATTTCTGGATAAAGTAGAAAAGAATCTGAAAGAGGCAGGAATGGAAGTTCAGTTATTTGAAGGCATTGAACCGGATCCGTCTGTTGAAACAGTTATGAAGGGTGCTGCTGCCATGCTGGAGTTTGAACCGGACTGGATTGTAGCAATCGGCGGAGGTTCTCCGATCGATGCGGCAAAGGCAATGTGGATCAAATATGAATATCCGGACATTACATTTGAAGATATGTGTAAGGTATTTGGTATTCCTTCCCTTCGTAAAAAAGCTCATTTCTGTGCAATTTCATCTACTTCAGGAACTGCAACTGAAGTAACGGCCTTTTCAATTATCACGGATTATCAGAAGGGCATCAAATACCCGATCGCTGATTTTGAGATCACACCGGATGTAGCGATCGTTGATCCTGAGCTGGCAGAGACGATGCCGCAGAAGTTAGTTGCTCATACCGGTATGGATGCAATGACACATGCGATCGAGGCATATGTATCAACCGCAAACTGTGATTTCACAGACCCGCTTGCATTACATGCTATTAAGATGATCCAGAATGATCTGGTTGGTTCTTATAACGGAGATATGGAAAAACGTGACGCAATGCACAACGCTCAGTGCCTTGCAGGTATGGCATTCTCAAATGCGCTTCTGGGTATTGTTCATTCTATGGCACATAAAACAGGTGCAGCATTTGCAGATTATGGTGCACACATCATTCACGGTGCGGCAAATGCAATGTATCTGCCGAAGGTCATCGCATTTAATGCAAAGGATGAAACTGCAAAAGAAAGATATGGAGTGATCGCAGACTTTATGGGACTTGGCGGTGATACATTAGATGAGAAGGTAACACTTCTGATCAACTATCTGCGTAAGATGAACGATGATCTGAATATCCCACACTGTATCAAACATTATGGTGCTGACAGCTATCCGGCAGAGCAGGGCTTTGTACCTGAGAATGTATTCTTAGAGCGGTTGCCTGAGATCGCAGCAAATGCAATATTGGATGCATGTACAGGATCAAATCCAAGACAGCCGAGTCAGGAAGAGATGGAGAAACTCTTAAAGTGCTGTTATTATGATTCAGAGGTTGATTTCTAAAAGTAATTGATTTATAAGAGGTACAATACTGATATAAAATAAGAAACCAGGGTATTTTTGGAACAAATTCCGAAAATACCCTTTTAAAATGTCAGGTAAAACTTGATTTCTCAGGGATAGCACTTTATACTGGAAAAGTAGTGTGCCTTTATGGAAACGAATGTAGCAGAATGCTTATCATAGGGCATAAAAAACAAAAGAAAATTTTGGAGGAGAGAAATTGAAGATCAAAAGAAAACAGATTGCGATGCTTATATTCATTGCGATCATAATCGCACTCATGGTGGTAACCGGTAAAACACCGGGGGAGATCGCAGATCCGGAGAATTATCAATGTAAGACCTATGCAACGATATTATCTCTGCTTCCACCGGTTATTGCGATCGGTCTGGCACTGATCACAAAGGAGGTTTATACCTCATTGCTTGCAGGTATTATCACAGGTGGATTATTATATTCAAATTTCAATCTGGAGTTAGGTATCAATACCATGCTGTTTAATGAAAACGGCGGTATGATCGCGAAGCTTTCAGATTCAGGAAATACGGGTATTCTGGTATTCCTTGTTATGCTTGGTATTCTGGTATCCCTGTTAAATAAAGCAGGAGGCTCTGCGGCATTTGGAAAATGGGCATCAAAACACATTAAGACAAGGATTGGTGCACAATTATCCGTTATGGTTCTTGGAATCCTGATCTTTGTAGACGATTATTTTAATTGTCTGACTGTAGGAAGTGTCCTTCGTCCCGTAACAGATCGTCATAAAGTATCAAGAGCCAAATTATCTTATATTATTGATGCTACAGCAGCACCGGTGTGTATCATAGCACCGATCAGTTCATGGGCTGCAGCTGTTACATCATCCGTACCGGAAGATGCTGGAATTAACGGATTTGCAGTATTTATCCAGACAATTCCATATAATCTGTATGCGCTTCTTACGTTAGTCATGGTACTTGGAGTAACCATTCTTCGTGTTGATTTCGGTCCGATGAAGAGACATGAAATGAATGCGATCGCAGGGGATCTGTTCACAACTCCGGGAAGACCATATGAAGATAATGAAGAAGAAATTTTAAAAGAAAATGCACATGTGCTGGATCTGATTCTGCCGGTTGTTGTGCTGATCATAAGCTGTATCATTGCAATGGTATATACAGGTGGTTTCTTCAGCGGAACATCATTTGTAGATGCATTCGCAAATTCATCCGCATCGGTTGGCCTGGTGCTTGGTGGTGCTGTTACACTGGTATTTACGTTTATTTATTTCATGCTGCGTGATACCTTATCCTTCCGGGAATTTACGGAATGTATACCGGAAGGTTTCAAATCAATGATCGCACCGATCCTGATCCTTACAATGGCGTGGACACTTTCCGGTATGACGAATCTCCTTGGCGCAAAGGTATATGTAGCTGATCTGGTATCCAGTTCTGCCGGTTCCATGCAGGGCTTCCTGCCGATGATCATATTCATTGTTGCAGCCTTACTTGCATTTGCCACCGGAACGTCATGGGGAACCTTCAGTATTCTGATCCCGATCGTGATCGGCGTATTCCCATCCGGACAGATGATGGTAATCTCTATCGCATCCTGTCTTGCAGGTGCGGTATGTGGTGACCACTGCTCCCCAATCTCAGATACAACGATCATGGCATCTGCCGGAGGACATTGTGAGCATGTAAACCATGTATCTACACAGCTTCCATATGCAATTGTTGTAGCTGCAGTATGTATGGTTGGATATCTGCTGATCGGAATTCTTCAGGCTGCGAAGCTTGCCGCACTTTCATGGCTTGCGCTTCCGGTTTGTATCGTGCTGTTATTTGTAGTTCTAATGCTTATTCGTGCAAAAACCGGACGTGAAGAGGTTTAGGTTTCGAATATTTTCACCGAAACGTATGGACATATTTAAGAGCGTACGACCTGAATTCGAAAAACTTGCCAGATTATAGTAAAGGAAATTAGTAGTAAAATATGTTAGGAATGAAGCCTCTTCGAAAGTATCTTCTCTTTTGATGACGGGAGCCGTTCCTCTAATTCTGACTTCGGGAACGATTCCAGCCGCCATTCTTCCGATGACAGAGGCAGCAGCA
>OGFG01001140.1_pt1 | contig 28149 bp, 29 predicted proteins | sample 1570761 | NCBI WGS metagenome assembly OGFG01 (sample SAMEA2581938, study PRJEB24529) | metagenome | biome: Human gut stool | place: China | collected 2011 | reverse complement strand
ATTATTTTCACACGTGTGCAATAGTTTTTCTTTAACTTTTTCAATTTGTCGTTTTTTGTCGAATTGCTTCTTTTAAGTTTTATGTTTTACTTTTTACATTAGCCAATATTAATAGCTAATAGCACAAAAAACTCACAGATTTTACTCTGCGAGATTTCTATTATTGGCTTAATAAATCTTCAAGCAATTTCATACTTTTATTCTATTCTTTGCACAATTTAAAGTCTATTTTTCTTGTTATTTTATCTGCACCTATTACTTCTATTTTTACACTGTCTCCTATCTTGTACATTGTCTTTGATTTTTCTCCAACTAGCGTTTTTCTTTCATCATCATATATGAAATATTCGTTGCCCATATTTTCGAATCTTATCAAACCTTCTACTGTGTTGTCTAGTTCAACAAACATTCCAAATGGTGTAACACTTGATACAACTCCTTCATATATCTCTCCAACTTTATCTTTCATATATTCTGCTTTCTTAATATCTTCTGCATCACGTTCTACTTTTTGAGCTATTTTTTCTCTTTCAGATGAGCTTTCTGCATATTTAACCGCTTCTATCTCATATTTTTTTCTTAACTCTTCGTTTATGTTGTAGTCATGTTTCAAATACGAAGATATTACTCTGTGAATGAATAAGTCTGGATATCTTCTTATTGGCGACGTAAAGTGGCAGTAGCATTTGCTTGCTATTCCGAAGTGTCCTCTGTTTTCACTCTCATATTTTGCAACTTTCAAAGTTCTTAATATTAAGTTTGATACAACTCTCTCCTCTGGTTTTCCTTTTACTTCTTCTAGCACTTGTGCAAAAGCCTTTGGATGGATGCTATCTTCATCATCTTTCTTTACGCCTCTTATTTTATAGCCTAAGTTGAATAAGAATTTATTTAAGTCATTTACTTTTTCTATGTCTGGTACATCATGAACTCTATAAATAAATGGTGCTTGTAACCAATAAAACTTTTCTGCAACTGACTCATTTGCCGTTAGCATGAATTGCTCTATTACTTCATTCGATTCCAAATAATCATATTTTTGTATGTCAACTGCAATACCATTTTCATCTAAAATTATCTTGCTCTCTGGAATATCTAAGTTTAAACTTCCATTCAAGTCTCTTCTTTGTTTTAGCACATTCTTCAATTCTCTCATTCTTAGAAAATGTGGTATAAATTCTTTATACTTTTCTGCAACACTGTTTACTCTTGCAGGTTCTTCATCAGCGAGTTCTATTTTTCCGTCTTTCATGTCTGCAAATTTGAATATATCGTTTACATCATGATAATTCATTCTTCTTGTCGTCTTAATTACAGATTTAAAAATATCTGCATCGACCACTTTTCCTTTCTCGTTTATCTTCATAATAACAGATATCGCAAATCTATCTTTTTGCTCGTTCAAGCTACAAATTCCATTAGACAACTCCTTTGGAAGCATTGGGATTACTCTATCCATCATGTAAATGCTTGTACCTCTCGTTATTGCCTCTTTATCGAGCTTCGATCCAGATTTAACATAATAGCTAACATCTGCAATATGAACGCCCAATGTATATGTTCCATCATCGTTTTTCTTAACATTTACTGCATCATCTAAGTCCTTTGCGTCTTCTCCATCAATTGTAAAAATTTCTTCATTTCTTAAATCGACTCTTTTTTCGATGTTCTTTTCATCTATAACTTGTGGAATTGCCCTCGCCTCTGCTAGTACATTTTCTGGAAACTCATTTGGAAGCTTGTACTCCTTAATAAGAGACATCATGTCGACTCCTGCTTCATCTATTCCACCAATTATCTCCACGATAGTACCTTCTGCTTTATTTGCTCCGTCTGAATATTTGTCAATTTTCACAACCACCTTCTGATTGTTTTTTGCATTTGCACTCTTCTTTTTTGGAATATAAATATCTCCGCTTACAGCTTGATCATCTGGAATTACAAAGCCAAAATTTCTACTCTTCTTATAAACTCCAACAATTGTGTCCTGTGCATGCTTTGTAATTTGAAGAATCTTGCCTTCTCTCTTATGCTTACCATCTTGAAATTCACTATCATCAAAAATTCTAATTAAAACTTCGTCTCCATCAAGCGCATTTTTTGTAAGTTTAGGTGAAATAAAAATTTCATCTTCTTCACCAACATTAACAAAGCCGAAACCTCTACCATTTCTTCTAAAAGTTCCAAGTTTATAGCTTTCATCTTTTAAAATTTCGTTCAAATTAATTTTTTCTTCTTTTCTTGACTTTCTCTCTTTTTTGCTTTTTATTTTATCTTTCATATAAAAAAACTTTTTCTTCATTAAATTCACCTCTCTTATTATGTTTAATTTTTCAAATATTAATCTTATTTAGCATTTCAAAAAGACGACAGAAAATCTCTGCCGCCTCCCCAAATTCATTCTTATTTTATAACATAAACAATACCTAAAGCAACTGCTAATACTACAAAAGCAACTCCTAAGATAATTGTCCATCTCTTTAATTTTCCTTCACGTGTTCTTCCTTTATTCTTCTCATAGAAATTGTTTGAAGAAGAACCAACTATTGTTCCTGATGCTCCACGGCTATCTGAATTTTGCATCATTGTAACTATTATTAATCCTAAACAATCTATTATGTATAAAACCATTAATATATATTTAACTACTTGCATTCTACTCGCTCCTTCTCGTTTTCTTTACTAACTCGTTCATTTTACCATAAATAAAAGCAAAATGCAATTATTTTTGGTAAAATTTAAAAATTCGCCCAAAAAGGGGCGTCCCTATTGGACGAAAGTTTACAAAATTGTTGTAAACTATTTATTTTGTAGGAATTTTATGGTATAATTATCTTGTTAGTTTAATTCGGAGGTGTTTATATGTTACCTTGGCAAATTTGGTTGATAATTTCTGGAGTTTGTTTTATTGCGGAAATTGCAACTGTTGGATTTTTAGTTTTTTGGTTTGGAGTTGCAGCACTTATTACATGTTTGCTTAGCTTGTTTATTTCAAACGTTATTGCTCAAACTGTAATTTTCGTAATACTTTCGGTAATTCTTATATGTTTGACTAGACCTTTTGCTGAAAAGATGAATAAAAACGATAATATTGTTACCAATTCTAATGCAATAATTGGTAAAGAAGGTGTAGTTACAAAAGACATTGCTCCAAATGATGTTGGTCAAGTTAAGGTTTCTGGAGACATTTGGACAGCAATTTCTACATACACTGATATTATTCCAAAAGGTTCTACTATAAAAGTCTTATCAATAGATGGAGTAAAATTAGTTGTTGAACCAGTAACTATTAAACAACCTGAGAAAAAAATCTAAATCATTAGAAGTTAACTATTTTTATAATTCATGTTTTTAATTTTATAATATATATTTTTTTAGGAGGAAAAAATTATGTGGTTTTTAATCGTATTACTAGTTATAATATTAATTATAGCCGTAAAATCAATTAAAGTAGTAAGACAATCTGAAGTTTATATTATTGAAAGATTAGGTAAATTTCATAAAGTAGCTGATGCAGGTCTTACAATTATAATTCCTTTTGTTGACCGTGTTAGAAGTGTTGTTAGCTTAAAGCAACAAACTATGGATGTTCCACCACAAGGAGTTATTACTAAGGATAATGTTACAATTACAATAGACACTGTTGTGTTCTACAAAGTCACAGACCCAGCAAAAGCTGTTTACGAAATTCAATCTCTAAAGAAAGGTATTGAATACTTAGCAATTACAACAATTCGTGATATCGTTGGTAAAATGGATTTGGACTCAACATTTAGTTCAAGAGACATGATTAACGAAGAATTAAGAGCAATTCTTGATGAAGCCACAGATCAATGGGGATGCAAGATTGATAGAGTTGAAATTAAAGATATTACTCCTCCAGCTGATATTAGAGACGCTATGGAGAAACAAATGAATGCAGAAAGAAATAAGAGAGCTCAAATACTTCAAGCTGAAGGTGAAAGACAATCTGCAATTACACTTGCACAAGGTAAAAAAGAAGCTGCTATATTAGAAGCTGAAGCAGAAAAAGAATCTAAAATTAGAAGAGCTGCCGGTGAAGCCGAAGCCATAAAAAAAGTTGCTGAAGCAAGAGCAAACGAAATCAATTTAGTATATGGTGCAATGATGAATTCTCATCCAGACGACACTTTAGTACAATTAAAATCTTTAGAAGCTTTAAAAGACATTGCAAATGGAGAAGCCAACAAAGTATTTATTCCATTTGAGGCAACAAGCACACTTTCAAGCTTAGGAGCAATTAAAGAAGTTATGAAAGATGACAAAAAAGATAAGAAAAACGACTAATTCTATAAAAGCCACAGGAATATTCCCGTGGTTTTTATAATAGTTAAGGGAAGAAATTTTAGTTTCTTCCCTTTTTATTTATATATACTGAACAAAGGCTAAACTTCAATATATTAAGTTCTTTTCTATGTACTAAAAAACTATACAATTTTTATTATTTACCTTCCGTCATCGTCTTTATAATATGGTATTGCTCGTGTATTTTCTCTCACTCTTCTTTGTTTTGCATATTCTCCCTGTAATTCAACTATCTTACTGATTACAACTTGAGACACTCCATTTTCTTGGCTATTTTCTATTACACTACCATCTTTGTTAATTCCACCAATATCATGTAATTCACTTACATCACACATTCCTTCTGTTGTAAGATTTTTTTGGTATCCATTTGACAAAAGATCAAGTACCGCTTTTTCTAATTGTTTTTTATACGTAGCTTCATATTCTGTATTTACTATATCATTCAATCTATATGGCAATGTGAATACTACTGGGACCTTCACATCAGGAGAGAAAAGTTCGGCATTTTGTTCATCAGAAGTTGATGCAATCTGTGCAGTGTACACATATCTTCCAGAGGCATCTTTAGCAATTTTATTAACTGCCCTAATCCTTAATATTTCCCCATTAGACGTATTAACCCCATCATATTGTTCTGCTTGAAATTTATCTAATCCACCTCTTATAAATGGATTTGCCATTCTAGCTTCTATTTTCTTTTGCCCTTCAGCACGCAATTTATTAATGTTTTTTTGCATTCTCGTATTTCTTGCATTTTCTTCTTTTTTTCTGACTTCTAATAAACGACTTTCTCTTAGCCTCTTATTTGTTATTTCTTCTAAAAGCTTCTCGTTCAACTTTCCTATTTGCTCATTTACAACAGCTGTTGGTGGTTGTAGTCTAATGTCTTCTTCAGAGTAGGCTCTACCCAAATATGTATATGATTTTTCATTAAGTTCTATTCCTGTGTACATTCCAGTAAATCTGGTTATCAATTCTTTAACTAAATCATATCTGCCCTCTGGAATTTCAAAACAAATTGGGTCTGCAGCATCTAAATAAATTGTATCTCCTTGGTTTACATGAATCACCCTAGCACTTATTAGACTACTAATACTTCCATCACTATGTCTAAATTTTTGTGCTTCCTCTATATTTAACACCTCTGTCTGTGTTCCATCTTCTCTATAAATTGACATCATTGTTGGTATTTTTTCTACTTCTTTTATTACTTCCTGTGTATTTTTCCCACTTGGTCTATGTAAAAAGTCAAATAGTCCCATTTTTAGTAAGATTCCTCCTTCGAATTATTATTTCAGTCGAAAAAAATTTTCCTTATTATTTTCCATACGTTTATTATAACATAAAAATTTATTTTAGTATATCTCCGTTATTTAATTTTTTCGCTATTTTAAATTTTTCTTTTTCCTTTTTAGTTATAGTCTTTTTCTCTATATCTCCTTCTGTTGTGCATAACTTTAATGTTATTCTTCCATTTTCTATTTTTGGATGTCTTAAAATTCTATCTTTTTTATCTGTTTTCATTTTTGAGACTGCAATATATGAAAATTTTTCATCTTCATATGGAGCTTCTCCCTCTTTCAATAGTTTATGCACTTTCGTTCTTGAAACTCTGCATGAGAAAGCACACCAATCATTTTTTGAAATTTTGCACCCTTTTTCATGTGCACATGGTGCCACAATATTTGCACCTTTTTTTATAAAGTAATCTCTTATTTCTTTTATTTGATTATAGCCTTCTGGTGTTCCTGGTTCAATAATTAATAATAATTTCTCAGTTGAATTCCATAATTTTTCTAATATTTGATTTCTGTTTTCTGATTTTATTTCATTTAATACATATGAAGATATGACTAAATCTGCTTTTTCTTCTATATTATCTGTAATTATATTTTTCTTAATCCACTGTACATTATCAATTTCATTTTTCATTAGCTTTTGGCCTAAATTTAACATATATTCTTCGTTTTCTACACAAATATTACTTTCTATTTTAAGCAATTCATTTACAGCCCAAGTAGCAGTTCCAGTACCAGCTCCCACATCTAGCAAGCCTGTAATTTCAGCATATGGCATCATTTCCAAACTGTGCTTTAATGCAAAACACACAGCTCCATATGTTGCTGGCATTCTGCTTACAGCATATGCTACTGCATCTTCCCTGCTAGCTATTAGTCTAGTACTCATTTTATTACATGATTTATCTCTATATTTTTCACTAATATTTTGTGCACTCTGTTTTAACTTTTTTAACTCTATTTCATCTATCTCTTGTTCTAATTTTTCTTTTAAAAGTATTGGTAATTCCATATTTCTCACTTTTCCATAGATAAATTTACAATTAATTTTATTTTTATCATTCAAGTTCTTCGAATTTTTATTTTTTTTTTTAAATTTGCATTTGCTTCTAGTCTGGTATATTTTCATCTTTAATATAGTACTTCGTTCCAAGCATTTTATCTGGCAAATATTGCTGTTCTACGTAGTGTCCTGGATAATCATGTGGGTATTTATAACCTACATGGTAGCCTTCTTTTTCCATTCCTTCTGCTGGTGCATTTCTTATATGCATTGGTACTTCGCCTGTATCTTTATTTGCAACATCTTCCAAAGCTTGATTTATTGCTAAATAGCTAGCATTAGACTTTTTAGAAGTTGCGACGTATACTGCCGCTTCTGCAAGTATTATTCTTGCTTCTGGCATACCAACCATGTGTACAGCCTCCATAGCACTCGTTGCAAGTATTAATGCATTAGGGTTTGCCATTCCTACATCTTCTGATGCAGCAATTACAATTCTTCTTGCTAGAAACATTGGGTCTTCTCCTCCATTTAATGCTCTTGCCAAATAAAAAATTGCAGCATCTGGGTCACTGCCTCTCATAGATTTTATAAAAGCACTAATATTATCATAATGGCTATCTCCTTTTTTATCAAAGATTGCTTTTCTATTTTGAACACTTTCTTTTGCAATCTCATCAGTTATTGTAATGTATCCGTCTGATCCAATATTAGTTGTTAATACAGCCACTTCAAGTCCATTTAGAGCAGTTCTAACATCTCCATTTGCTGTTTCTGCAATTTTTCTTAAAGTTTCATCTGAAATTTTTATTTTATATTCTCCGAGTCCTTCTTTTTTCTCCAATGCATTTTTTAAAATAGTATAAATATTTTCTACTGTTAGTGGTTGCAGATGAAATACCATAGACCTCGATATTAAAGCCTTATTTACTTCAAAATAAGGATTTTCCGTTGTTGCTCCAATTAAGATTACAGTTCCATTTTCTACAAATGGAAGCAATGCATCTTGTTGCAATTTGTTAAATCTATGAATTTCATCTATAAATAATATACATCTTCCAGATGGGTTTAAAAAAGGATTTTTAGCTTCCTCTATTGCATTTTTAATGTCTCCAACTCCTGCAGTTACAGCATTCAATTTTGTAAATTTATATTTAGTAGTATTGCTTATAACCCTTGCCAGAGACGTTTTTCCGCATCCAGGAGGTCCCCATAATATAATGCTAGATAGTCTATCTGCCTTTATTGTTCTATATAAAATTTTATCTTGTCCTAAAATTTCTTCTTGTCCAACATAATCTTCCAGCGTTTTAGGACTCATTCTATATGCTAATGGTTCGTTTGCATTCATTCTTTACTCCTTTTTGCCTAATATGTTTTCACATTATTGCACTAATTTTTTTACTTTTACCATTAAATAATGAACATATACATTGTTTTTGCAGTCAATTTATGTTCTACTATTCTTTTCACCCAAAAATGGGCGTCCCTATTGGGCGATTGCTAAATATTGTAGTGCTTCTTTTATTCTTTCTTCCAAACTTTCTGATTTTATCTTTGGTAGTATTTTGTTTATTTCATATCTTCTGTATCCTAATACTTGTAAAGCTTGTATCACTTCTTCAAATTCTTCTTGTTTATTTTCTTCTTTTTCTAATTCACTTGTTTCAGCTCCAATAGCTTCTTCTGTTTTTATCTTATCTTTTAATTCTAGTATTATTCTTTGTGCCGTTTTAGGTCCTATTCCTGGCAATTTTTTTAAAGTATTCACTTCATTTGTAATTACTGCAAGTGCAAATCTTGATGGTGTAATATTTGAAAGTATTGTTATTGCAGATTTTGCTCCTATTCCTCCAACAGATATTAGAAGCTCAAACATATGTAGTTCTTCGTTTGTATTAAATCCAAATAAACTAATATCATCTTCTCTTACTTTTAAATATGTATATACGCGAACCTGCCTATTTTCTTGTAATTCATCTATCGATTTTTTAGACATGAATACTTTATACCCTATGCCTTGTACTTCAATTATTATATATTCTTCTGATTTTACTACTAATTCACCTTTTAAATATGCTATCATAAGTTTCCATTAATCAATTTATTTCCATATTTTCTATTCTTGTACATCTAAAAGTTGTTATATTGCATCATTCTTTTTATCACATTATGTGTTTTCTATTTATAATATCATTTTGTTATTTTCAAACTCTATAAATTGATTATTCCCTTTCTTTTATTATCAAACAAATTTTCTCTTAATGGTTAATATTTTATCATATTTTTAGTATTTTGCAAGAGTTTATTGTAATTTTTTCAGGTTTACTTGCACTATTTTTTGCATATGATATAATGACAATATTAAAATCAATTTTATTTTGAAGGAGGATTATTTATGACACCACATAATGAAGCTAAAATTGAAGATATTTCTAATATTGTATTAATGCCAGGAGATCCACTTAGAGCAAAGTACATTGCAGATACTTTTTTAGATGATTCAAAACTTGTTAATACGGTTAGAAATATGTTTGGTTACACTGGTTTTTATAAGGGCAAAAAAATTACAGTTTTTGCATCTGGAATGGGTATGCCAAGCATGGGAATTTATTCTTATGAGTTGTACAAATTTTATAATGTAGATACAATTATTCGTATAGGGTCTTGTGGAGCCTACAACGAGAATTTAAACATTTTAGATACTATATTAGTAGATAATGCATATACAGAAGGGAACTACGCATATGAGCTAAATGAGGAAGATTGTCACATAATGAATTCATCATCAGATATAAATAAAGTTATTGAAGATACAGCAAAGGAATTAAACATTGCTTATGTAAAAGGAAATACCCTTTGTACAGACTGTTTCGATTACTATGTTAAAGATGTTAATAGCTTAATTGCAAGATTTCCAAAAGATTTAAATATAATCGGAGCAGAAATGGAAGCATTTGCGCTTTTCTATAATGCAAAATTACTTGGAAAGAAAGCTAGCTGTTTACTAAGTGTAGTAGATTCTCACTATAAACATCAAGAAATCTCAGCAGATGAAAGACAAACTTCATTAAATTCTATGATAAAATTAGCATTAGAATCTGCTGTAAATTTATAAAATTATAAGTTCTAATTCAAGCAATACTTATTTATTGAAACTAAAATATTTATTTAACCTTAATATAAAACCGAACCATAAAATATTTAACATTTTAGGTTCGGTTATATTTTTATTTTGTTATTGATAAAACTTTATATTTAGCAATTCCGCCTGGTGTTTTTACTTCTACCATATCGTTTTTCTTTTTGCCTAATAAAGCTGCTCCAACTGGTGATTCATTAGAAATTTTATTTTCTGCTAAATTTACTTCTGTTGAACCAACTATTGTATATGTAACATCTTCATCATATTCTTCATCATGTACTTTTACAATATTTCCAACTTGAACTGTTTTTGTATCTATTTCAGATTCATCAATTATTTTAGCATATCTTATTTTATTTTCTAGCTCTGCTATTTTTCCTTCATTTTCTGCTTGAGCATTTTTTGCTTCATCATATTCAGAGTTTTCTGATAAATCTCCAAAGCCTAATGCCACCTTTATTTTTTCAGCAATTTCTGCTCTTTTAGTTGTTCTTAAATAATCTAATTCTTTCTCTAATTTTTCAAATCCTTCTTTTGATACTATTACGCCTTTATCTTCCATGCTATAAAACCTCCTTGTTTTTTTGCAGTATTTACTTTTAAAATTATTGTATAATGATACCCCTTTTTTTTACTTTTGTCAAGTATTTTTCGTCTTCTAAACTATTCATTTCAAGTAATTATTCAATTTTATTTAATATTTTTATAGTTTTAATTTTTTAGGTAATTTCTTCCATTTTATATTATTTTATTTCAACATTTCCTCTATTTCCTATAAGTTCATATTCATTTTTCTCTATTTTTTCTCGTACCGCTTCTGACCTTTTTTCTCTTTGTATATTATACTCATCTTGTAATTCAAATTCACCATTATCTATTAATTTTACATTATTTATTATATTCCCATCAAAATACATTAATTTATCTATCTTTGTATCTGCAATATTAAAAATTACAGCAGTTCTATCAATACTGTATTCTTTAATTTTTTCTCCACTAAAATCTACATTTAATATATATTTTGCATTTCTTAAACTCTTTCTTTTATTGTTTAACACAGATATTGGTTCAAAATTTTGCTCTGCTTCTTCCTCTAAACCTGCAAACTGATTTCTGTTAGACGTGACTATATTAATCATTTTATATTGTGTTATTAATTCGCTTATAAGCTGTGTATTATTATAATCTTTTGTATCAATTAATATGCTAAGTGACTGTTCCTCTAAAATTTCTTTTTTTCTTTCAATTACTGATTTTATTACTGTTTTTAAAAAATCCCTATATATACTCTTATTTTCCTTGCTATTTTTTATAATTTTATTTACATTTTGATATATTTCAATATTTTCTTTATTACTAGCAATTTCCTTTATTCTTCTTGACAATATTATATTTGTATTTATATTTTTTCTTACTATATTTTCTATTTTTCTCAACATTTTTTCTTCTTTATTTTGTACTGTATAACAAATGTATTCAATCTTATCATCACTTTCAATTCTTTTTATATTTCCAAATACATATTTTAGCTTCTTTATTTTTCTCAAGAAATTTATAAATAATCTATTTCTATATTTATAAGATAAATCGTCAGTATCTTTATAATATTCTAGCCTAAAATATACTGTTTTTTTCATATCATCACCTTATATAATATATTATTAATATTGTATTTATAAAACATATAAAAAACAAATTCTGGCTAATTATAAAAAAGTAGACACACAATCTTCTAGATTATATGTCTATTTATATTATTTATTGCTATTTTACATTTAATACTTCAGATACCATATCCCAGATATCATCTGTTTCTCTATCTTTTTCCCAATATGCAGCACCTGCTAAATTATATGTGTTAACTAATTCTAGCTTGCATCTTAAAGATTTCGCATCTTCTATCCAAATCTTATATGTTTTTCCACCTTTTTCGTACTCTGCATAGTTTTGTTTTAGTGAATCGTCCCATGTCGTTTTTGTTCCGTCTGGTATATTGCTTGCTATATTTTTCATATTTACAACTTTACTTGTTACACTTCCATTGTTTTCAGTCCAAATTCTCGTATAGAATGGTGTTCCTAGTATTATCTTACTTGCCTCTACTCCTTCTTGACCTAAGAATTTTTTGATGTTTGCTTCCACCCAATCACAACCAGCGGTTGTTCCTTCTTTAGGTGATGACACTCCATTTTGGTCGTATCCCATAAATACTATATAGTCTGCAACATCACCTATCACATTTCTGTCATAACATAATGACCAATCTGGTGAACCATCTGGTGCTGTTACATCAACAGATAGAACTTTTCCGAGTTCTTTTAATCTAGGTGCTAATTCTATTACTAATCTAGAATATACATCTTTGTCACTTTCATTTAAGTACTCAAAGTCTAGGTTTATTCCATCAAGATTAAATGTTACTACTGCTGTTACTATATTGTTTATTAACTTTTCTCTTAATTTGTAATCATTTAATATCTCAGTTGTAGTTGGCTTGTCCGAATTATTTGAAAGTAATGCCCAAACTTTGTATCCATTATTATGAGCCCAATTTATATAATTTGTTCCTGCTGTTCCAACATTAGCAACAAGGTTTCCTTTGCCTCCATCTTGTAATGTTAAGAATGCTGGAGATACAACATTTACACCCTTTATTGTTCCTGTTCTTTGTGGCGCAGATGCATACTCTGAAAAATAATCCCATGCCAAACTAATATTTCCTTCAATTTGTCTCTCTATGTTTAATTTTTCTCTAATCTGTTTTTCATTTGCCAAGGTGCTAGTTTTTACGTAGCCAATCTTTCCATTTTCGGTCGTAACCTTAGTCCAGCCATTTTCTGCAGTCTTATCATCCTTCACAACTGTAACATTATCGCCCTTTTCGATTTTATCAACAGTCTTTGAAAAACTTGTTGGCATATATTTTACTGAATTATTCTTGCTACTATTAGCATATATAAGTTCTCTATCTAATGAAACTAAAACAACAGTATTTGTCTCACTTATGTATTTAGTTTCCACATTATATACACTTTTGCTAATTTCAGAGAAGGGTAAATAAAACTCATTACCTATCTTTTTGGCTGGTGCAATTAGACTCATATCTGAACTATTTATTGTACATTTATTTTTATCAATCACAAATGTTGCAACCTTCGTATCTGATGTTGTTATAATTTGATTGTACTTATTATCATAAAAAATATGGTCATCAAAGAAATTTGCAATATCTTTAGTAGATAAATATATTACATCATCTTCTACAATTACATCATTCTTGATACTCTTTGTAACATTTCCGTTATTAATTACTAAATTGGTTTTCCCAGTAATTTCATTTTTTATATAATTTTGCGCTGTATTAAGCACAAATACTATTGCCAATGCAAATATTATTGTTACAATTAATTTATAAATATATATTTTCTTTTCTTTTTTCTTACTTCTCATATAAATTCTATTCCTCTTTCTATTTGCAAATCTAGTTATAAAATTATAATTATTTTTAAACCAGTTTTTCTCTTTTCTCTACTATAATACCATAAAGAATATTTTTAGTGAAGTAATTTATTAAATTTTTTTAAGATTATAAAAAATAAGTAATCAAAGTTTCCTTCAATCACTTATTTAATATTTTAATATTTGATTTCTTACAACAATTTTGTTTTCATTGCAACTCGTATTTTCAAACTGTGCTATGTCATTTCTTTCATTTAACAATCTATTTTTTCTTCTCTTAAAAAAGCCTCCAGACTGTATTTGATACTGTTCACTATCAACCATTGTAAAGTCTGTTGTTTCATTATCTTCTTTTATATATTCATCCACTTTTTTGTTTACATCATACTCTATACTATTGTGTTCATGCTGTTGATAGAAGGTTTCTGTATACATTTTTGATTGATGTAAACCATGTTCTTCTTCTTTCAAATATGCTTCTATTTGTTCTCTCTGTGATTTTGTAAATTTTTCTATTGGATATTCAAGATATTTGTACTGCCAAATTGCCATTCTATCTTCATTTGAATATATAGAATTTATTAAATCTTCACAGTTATATTCTGCCAAAAATTCAACATTTTCTATACTGATTGTTATATTTGTCCAGTTTATCTTGTCATATTTCTGGCATTCGTGTCTTAATTTTTTTATATAGTTATACAATTCATCTGTAAGTTTTATATATTCTTCTTCGTTTAGATTGAATTTTTGTGGAATTTGATACACATTTATTGGATTTCTTTTTATTATACTCTTGGGAAAATAGTAAAAAAACATTTCTCCTGTTTCTTCACCATTATCCCTTTGTATAACTGACGCATAAAGATATATGCTTTCCCATTTTTCTGGTATCATATAAAAAAGGCATTTTCTAATTTCAGAATATAAATCTTTTATAGTTTCACCCTTTGGCATATGCGCTCCCTTATTTTCTATTTTTCAACTATAATACTTTCTCCAGTCATTTCTTCTGGCTTCTTTAATCCCATTATGTCTAACATTGTTGGTGTTAAATCAGCTAGTTTTCCTTCTCTTAGTTTTGCATTATCCATTCCAACTAATATTAGTGGAACAGGGTTTGTTGTGTGTGCTGTGTGTGGTTCTCCTGTTTTGTAGTCTATCATTTGCTCGCAGTTTCCATGGTCAGCAGTTATCATTAATACACCATTTTGAGCATTTACAGCTTCTACAACTTTTCCAACACTTGCATCTATTGTTTCAACTGCTTTTATAGCAGCTTCTAAGTTTCCTGTGTGTCCAACCATATCTGGGTTTGCAAAGTTTAATATTATTACATCATATTTCTTAGAGTTTATTGCATCTACAACTTTTTCTGTAACTTCTGGTGCACTCATTTCTGGTTGCATATCATATGTTTCAACCTTTGGTGATGGAACCAATATTCTGTCTTCTCCTGGATATTGTTTTTCTTGACCACCATTAAAGAAGAATGTTACGTGGGCATATTTCTCTGTTTCTGCTATACGTAATTGAGTATAACCTAAATTACTGATGTATTCCCCAAATGTATTTTTTAGATGTTCTTTCTTGAATGCTACATCAACATTTGGTAATGTTTCATCATATGGTGTCATACAAACAAAGCATAAATCCAAATCTTTTCTTGTTTCAAAATCATTAAATTCTGGGTCAACTAATGTTCTGCTTATTTCTCTTGCTCTATCTGGTCTAAAGTTAAAGAATATTACAGAATCATGAGGCTCTATTTTTGCAACTGGTGTATCTCCATTGCATATTACAGTTGGCTCTATAAATTCATCAAAAATTTCTTTTTGGTATGATGTCTCTACTGCTTGTATTGCAGATGAAGCCTTGTTTCCAACTCCATTAACCATTGCATCATAAGCCTTTTGAACTCTTTGCCATCTCTTATCTCTATCCATTGCATAGAATCTTCCAGATATACTTGCAATTTTTCCTATTCCTTTTTCTTTCATTTTTTCTTCTAGTTTTGTAATATATCCTTCACCTGAAGCTGGTGGTGTATCTCTACCATCCATAAAGCAATGTACAAATACATTTTCAAAATCTTTTCTCTTTGCAAGTTCTAATAATCCATACAAATGACGAATGTGGCTATGTACACCACCGTCTGATAGTAAGCCCATTATATGCAATTTAGAATTATATTTTTTACAATTTTCTATTGCCTTATTAAATTCTGGAATACTGAAAAAATCTCCATCTTCTATTGATTTTGTTATTTTTGTTAACTCTTGATAAACAATTCTTCCAGCTCCAATATTTGTATGGCCTACCTCTGAATTTCCCATTTGTCCTTCTGGTAGTCCAACACTCATTCCACTAGCAAAAATTCTTGTTGTTGGGCATGTTTTCATTAATTTGTCTATGTTTGGAGTATTGGCAAGCTTTACTGCATTTCCTTGCTCATTTTCATTTATTCCAAAACCATCTAATATCATTAGCATTGTCAATTTATCTTTCATTTTCTTATTCCATTTCCTTTCCAAAGGCATAGAGCTGTATTTTTTCTATAAATCAGCTCCATGCTACATACTGTGTCTATTTATTGTAATTTACTATTTTTGCAAATTCGTCTACTTTTAAACTTGCTCCTCCAACTAGGGCTCCATCAATATCTGATGTTTCGAATAGTTCTTTTGCATTTGTTGATTTTACACTTCCACCATATTGAATAATTACATCTTCTGCAACATTTCCATATATTTCAGAAATCTTTTTTCTTATAGCTTTAATACTATTATTTGCATCTTCTGATGTAGCTGTTTTTCCAGTTCCAATTGCCCAAATTGGTTCATATGCTATTATAGTATTTTTTACTTGTTCTTCTGTAAGACCAGCTAGTGCTAATTCGACTTGCTTTGTTATAACTTCTTCAGTTTTGCCAGCTTCTCTTTGTTCTAAAGACTCTCCAACACAAACTATTGGTTTCAAATCATTTGCAAATGCAGATTTAATTTTCTTGTTTACAGTTTCATCTGTTTCTGCAAAATATGCGCGTCTCTCAGAGTGGCCTATTATAACATATTCAACTCCTATGCTCTTTAGCATTTGTCCAGAAACTTCTCCTGTATATGCACCCTTTTCTTCCCAGTGCATATTTTCTGCACCGATATGAATATTAGTGCCTTCTGTTGTATGCCATGCATAAAATAAATCTGTATATGGTACACATAATATAACTTCATTTTCAGAATCTTTTACAAGAGGAGCTAAAACTTCTATAAAATTTATTGTATCTGCTGGAAGCATATTCATTTTCCAGTTTCCTGCGATTACCTTTCTTCTCATAAACGCCCTCCTATTTATCTAATAAACATTCAACTCCTGGAAGTTTCTTTCCTTCTAAAAATTCAAGTGATGCTCCACCACCTGTTGAAATGTGTGTGAATTTATCTCCAATTCCTAGTTTTTCTATTGCAGCTGCTGAATCTCCTCCACCTATTACTGTTGTAACATTTTCTAGGTTTCCTAAGTATTCTGCTATTGCATTTGTTCCTATTGCAAATTGGTCAAATTCAAACAATCCTAAAGGTCCATTCCAGATAACAGTTTTTGCTTTTGATAATTCGTCTTGATACATCTTTATTGTTTCTGCACCAATGTCGAATCCTTCCCAACCATCTGGTATTTCTGTGTATTTAACAGTTTTACTTTCTGTGTCTTCTTTGAATTCTTTTCCTACTTTAGTATCTACAGGAAGCATCAATTTTACACCTTTTGCTTTAGCTTTTTCCATTAAACTTTTTGCTAAATCTAATTTATCTAATTCACAAATAGAATTTCCAACATTGTATCCCATTGATTTAAAGAATGTATAAGCCATTCCTCCACCAATCATTAATGTATCTACTTTTTCTAATAAGCTATCGATAACACCAATTTTATCTGATACCTTTTTTCCTCCAAGTATTGCAACAAATGGTCTTTCTGGATTTTCTAGTGTTGTTCCTAAGAAGTTCAATTCTTTCTCCATTAAGAAACCTGCTACTGCTGGTAAATAGCTTGCTACTCCTGCTGTTGAAGCATGTGCTCTGTGAGCTGTTCCAAATGCATCATTTACATATATTTCAGCTAAACTTGCAAGTTCTTTTGCAAACTCTGCATCATTTGCTTCTTCTCTACTATCAAATCTAACATTTTCTAATAGAACAATTTCTCCATCTTTCATGTTTGCAGTTAATTCTTTAGCACTCTTTCCTATTATATCATTTGCAAGTTTTACTTCTTTACCTAATAATTTAGATAATTCTTTTGCGACTGGCTCTAAAGAAAAATCTTTATTTACTTGTCCCTTTGGTCTTCCTAAATGTGAGCAAAGAATTACTTTGCAATCATTATCTAATAAATATTTTATTGTTGGAAGAGCTCCAACTATTCTTCTATTATCTGTTATATTTTTATTTTCATCTAAAGGAACGTTAAAATCACATCTTACTAAAACTTTCTTTCCTTTAACATCAATGTCTCTAACAGTCTTTTTATTCATGGTATATCTTCCTTTCTTAAATTGTAATAAAAGGGCTTGAATTAAGAAATGCCAAGCCCCAAAATTGTTATTATACTCTATTATTTATGATCAACTTTTGCCATGTATGCTGCTAAGTCTACTAATTTATGTGCATATCCCCACTCGTTGTCATACCAAGCTACTAATTTAACAAATGTGTCTGTAAGCATTATTCCAGCTTTGCTATCGAATATTGATGTATGTTCATCTCCTAAGAAGTCTGAAGATACAACATCTTCATCAACATATTCAACTATTCCTTTTAATTCTCCTTCTGCTGCTTTCTTCATTGCTGCACAGATTTCTTCGTATGTTGTAGGTCTTTCCAAATTACATGTTAAATCAACAACAGATACATCTATTGTTGGTACTCTGAATGCCATACCTGTTAGTTTTCCATTTAATGCTGGAATAACTTTTCCAACTGCTTTAGCAGCTCCTGTTGATGATGGAATTATGTTTGCACTTGCAGCACGTCCACCTCTCCAATCTTTTTTAGAAGCTCCATCAACTGTTTTTTGTGTAGCTGTTGTGCTATGAACAGTTGTCATTAATCCTTCTTTTATTCCAAAGTTATCATTTATAACTTTTGCTAAAGGTGCTAAACAGTTTGTTGTACAAGATGCATTTGAAACTATGTTCATGCTTGGATCATATGTTTCATTATTTACACCCATTACAAACATTGGAGCATCTTTTGATGGTGCACTTATTACAACTTTTTTAGCTCCTGCATTTAAGTGAGCTTGTGCTTTTTCCATTGTTGTGAATACACCAGAACATTCTAGAACATATTCAACTCCTTCTTTAGCCCATGGAATATTGTTTGGATCCATTTCATTATATACATTTATTGATTTTCCATTTACAATTAGTTTTCCTTCTTCTGATTTAACTTCTCCATCAAATCTTCCGTGTGCAGAATCATATTTTACCATGTAAGCCATGTAATCTGCTGCTATGAAAGGATCATTAATTGCAACTACCTCTACTTCACTATTTTTTAATGCAGCTTGGAATGCTAAGTTTCCTATTCTTCCAAAACCGTTAATACCAATTTTAACTGACATAAAAATTCCTCCTCTTTGATGTTTTTCATCATATATGTGGCTATTTAAAACCACTTAATATTCTATACCAAAGACAAACAGTTTTCAAGTATTTTATATAGATTTTATAAATTTTCAAAATTAATTTTAGACGTTATTTTACATTTTGTTACATTTTTATGACATTTATATTGCAATTACCTTTATTTTTTCTTTTTATGGTATAATTTGAGTGTATTTTTATATAATATTTTTTAAAGGAGGTTCAATTATGCAAAGACATATTGAATGTGATGTAGCTGTTGTTGGCGGTGGTGCAGCAGGTATAGCTGCAGCAATTGGAGCATCAAGAGCTGGTGCTAGAACAGTCTTAATCGAAAGAAATCCATATTTCGGTGGACAAGCTACAAATTCACAAGTTACTGCTTATTGTGGTTTTTTCACAAGAGGCGAAAACTATGATCAGGTTGTACAAGGAATTGGTGGAGAAGTTCTAAAAAAGTTAGAAGCCTATGGCACAAATATCCATCCAAGACCATCAAAATCAACTGGTAACGTTTCTGTATCTTTTAATCCAGAATACGTAAAATTGGTTATGGACCAAATGTTAAAAAAGAGTTCTGTAGAATATTTCTTACACGCTCAAATGTATGAAGTAGTAAACAATAATGGAATGATTGAAGAAATTAAATGTACAGATGATGAAGGAACATTCACAGTAAAAGCTAAGGCTTTTGTTGATGCTTCTGGAAATGCTAACTTAGTTCATTTTGCAGGAATAGCAACTAACTGGGGAGATGCTGAAGGAAAAGTTCAACAATCTTCATTACCATTTAGAATTGACAATATTCCAGCAAGAGAAATCTTGAAACCTGACATTGAAGCTGCTTTGAAAAAAGCAAAGGAGAATGGAATTGAAATTAAGAAAGAAACTGGATTAATAATTAAAATTCCAGACAAAACTTATGGATATTGTACAATTCCAAGCACAATAGTTCCTGCTCTTGACGCAGAAACACTTACAGAAACAGAAATGGAACTTCGTTCACAAGTTCACAATTATGCAATGGCATTTAAGAACTATCTAGACGGATTCCAAGACATGATTATTTCTTCTTCTGGACCAGCAGTTGGTATTCGTGAAGCAAGAAGAATAATTGGTGACAAAATGCTTAAAGGTGAAGAAATAATAATGGCACCAAAGAGTGATGATAGTATAGCAAGAGGCGCTTGGAGCCCAGAAATGCACAAGAGCAACACTTCTATAAAATACACTCATATTCCAGATAATGAGTACTTCTCTATTCCTTTAGGATGTCTAAAAGTTAAAGATGCTAAGAATTTATGGGCTGCTGGTAGAACAATTTCTACAGACTCATTAGCACTTGGTTCTGTACGTGTTATGGGAACAGGATTTGCTACTGGACAAGCAGCAGGTGTAGCAGCAGCTTTAACACTAGACAACACATCTTATGATGTAAAAGCTGTTCAAGAAGAACTTGTTAATCAAGGTGCTTTAATTTAGATTTTAATGTAATTATTTTTACTTAAAATAAATTTTTATATTGAGCCTATGGTTTTATAGGCTTTCCCTTAAAGGCCTAAATCTTATGAAAAAGGACTAAAATATGGAAAAAACAAAAAAAGAAAAAAAGCCTTTAATGACTAAAAATGAAAAAGAGTTTGTTTGCACTCTTTTTGCATTAATTATCATTGCTATATTTTTTATAGCAACACCTCCATCAGGTCTTAGCGCCGATGGTATGAAAGTTCTTGGCGTATTCATATCTGTTTTATTCTTATGGATAACAGTTGGAATAGGCTGGCCAAGTTTATTATGTTTAGCAACGCTTGCTCTTGTTCCATCACTTGGAATGAAAACAACATTGCAAAATTCGTTTGGTAACGAGACATTCGCATTCTTGCTATTTACATTCATGTTCACATACGCATTTTCTCAAACAGGATATGTTAAGAAAATAGCTCTTGGATTTGTAACTAGTAAATTTTCAAGAAAAACACCTTGGAGATTTGCATTCTGCTTCTTTGCAGCAGTTCTTGTAATTGGGTTATTCATGTCTCCAACAGTTTTATACTTTATAATATTACCTATTCTTGAAGAAATTTATAATGTATTAGGACTAAAAAAAGGTGATAAATACGCAAACATGCTTATGATGGGCTTAGTATTCTGTACAAGCTTATCTTCTGGTATGACACCAATAGCACACGTATTCCCTGTTCTTTCAATGGGAGTATTCAAATCTCTAACAGGATCTAGCATAAGCTATGGTCAATACATGCTTTATGCAATTCCAACAGGAATTATAATATTTGCATTAATGATGCTTGTATTCAAATTCTTAATGAGACCAAATACAAAGAAAATAAACCTAAAATCTAATGAATTTGATAAGATGAAAAAAGAAATTCCTAGTGCAAACCAAGGTGAAAAAATTATTCTTGGAACATTCCTTTTAGTAGTTGCATTATGGGTTCTACCAAGCTTATTAAAAACAAGTTCAGTAAAATGGATTTCAACAGCATTTACTTGGATTAGCAGTTTAGGTACAGCTATGCCTCCACTATTTGGAATAATAGTTTTATCTATTTTGAAATACCAAGGAAAACCATTAATAAATATTAACGAATCTATGGTAAAAGGTGTATCTTGGCCAAGTATAATAATGGCATCTGCAACACTTGCTTTAGGTGCTGCAATGACAAATAAAGCAATAGGGCTTACAACATTCTTGTCTGCATCTATTGCACCAATTACAACTGGCTTATCACCAGTATTACTAATTTTGTTATTCTCATTGTGGGCTGGATTACAATCTAACGTATCTTCTCACATGGTTACAGCACAATTAGTTCCAACACTTGCTGTTCCAGTAGCACTAGCATCTGGTGGTGCATTAAATGCCGCAGCTATTACAGCTGTTATTGGTTTAATTGCTTCAACAGGTTCTGCTGCTCCACCTGCAATGCCTTACGTCGCAGTAGCTGGTTCTTCAGGTTGGTCTGATTCAACAAGTTTATTAAAATACGGATTCTTAATGATGTTTGTAATTATTTTAGTTGCATCATTTATTGGATATCCTTTGGCAAATTTAATAATGCCAATGTAATTAAAATGGCTCAATATAAAAAATTCCTCTGATTTTAATTAATCAGAGGTTTATTTTTATTTTAATTTTTTTATTGTTTCTGCATAATCTTTTGAATTTATTATAGCTGTTCCAGCCACTAATATATCTGCTCCAGCATCTATTATTTTTTTTGAGTTTTCCACTTTAATTCCACCATCTGCTTCAATTTCATAATCTAATTTGTGTTCTTCTCTGTAAGAATTAAGCTCTTTTATTTTTTCTATAGTTTGAAGAATTAACTCTTGTCCGCCCTTTCCCGGCTCAACTGTCATAACAAGTACTACATGCACATATGGTAAAAATTCTAATATTTCTTTTACATCAGTCTCTGGCTTTATAGAAATTCCTACTCTTCTTCCCTTTTCTTTAATATAATTTATCAAATTCATTACTTCTTCTTTATTTTTACAAGCTTCACAATGAAATGTAATTATGTTTGGATTAAATATCAAATAACTGTCAACAAAGTTTTTTACGTCCTTTACCATTAAATGAATATCCAATGGAATTTTTGTAATATTATCCAAATATTCGCAATATTCTAGCATTATATCATGTGTATCATTTTCTACAAACTCGCCATCCATAACATCTATATGAAAATAATTTGTGTTTGCATCTTCCAATTTATAAACAGTATCTATTATTTTTTCTTTTTTTACACTCAATAAAGATGTTGAAATATCTACCATTTGTGTTCCTCCTTGTCTTTTAATTCACTATATATTTTTACGTAATTGTCATATCTAGACTTTGCTATTTTTCCTTGTTCAAGTTCTAGCTTTATTCCACACTCATCTTCTTTAATGTGGCTACAACCTACATATCTGCATTTATCGATACAATTTTTAAACTCTCTAAAATATTTATCCAATTCTCTATATGGAATTTCATACACGTCAAATGTCGAAAAACCAGGTGTATCTGCTATATATGTATCTGTATCAAGCTCATATAAACAAATATCTGTTGTGGTATTTTTTCCACGCTTATTCTTCTGGCTAATTTCTCCCTCTTGAGTTACGTTTTCTTTGAACAAGTCATTTATAAGCGTAGACTTTCCAACTCCAGAATTTCCAGCAAATGCACTGATATTATTCTTTAATTCTAATAAAATTTCTTCGATTCCAATGCCATTTTTTGCATCAGTTTGTATTACTTTATATCCTATTTCTTCATATATTTTTTGAATATTTAAAAATTCGTGTTTATCATCTAAATCAATTTTGTTTAGAACTATTACAGGCTTTATGTGTAAAAACTCTGCAAAAGCAAGCTGTTTATCTAATAACAACAAATCTGGCTTTGGATGCTTGCTAGACACCACAAATACAATTTGATTTATATTAGCAAGCTTCGGCCTTTTTATGTATGATACTCTTTCTTTTACACTTTCGATTACAGCCGTTTTTTTGTTTTCATCAACAATAGAAAATTCAGCTATATCTCCTACTACAGGAGTAAAGCTGTCATTCTTAAACTTTCCCCTTGCAGTAGCAATATAGTTGATATCTCCTAATTTTATTTTATATAAATTTGCTTTATTTTCTATAATTAATCCTTGCATTTATGCCTTCCTACTTTAAAATTACATTTATATTATACCAAATTTACAGTTTTTTTACAATGAGAAATTAACTGTATTTTTTTACAATGTAAATCTTCTTCGTAAGCATTCAATTTACGCTTCCAAATTGAGTGCTTACATCTTGTTTAATAAAAATAGTGCAAATACATATAATTATATCTGCACAATCTCTATTATTTTAATATTTTTCTAATACACTAATTGTGTATATCCTTCGCTATAGCAAAAAATTTCTATTTTTTCTCATTTAAGATTTCTTTTACATCTTCTTCATTTAATTCAACAGCTTTAGCAATCTGTTCTATGGGCAAGTTCATTTCCTTCAACTTTCTTATAACCTCATAAGCTTTTTTTGCCTTTCCTTCTTGCAGTCCAATGTTTTTTTCTTTTTTCAATGCCTCTTTTGCTTCCTTTAACTCTTTTTTCATTTGCAATCGGTCTGCTATTTCAAGTGTTCTATTTAAGGCCTTTCGTCTTAGTATATCATCTTGGCTTATTCTTTCCAACTCTTCCTTTGCTTCTTTAATATCCTTATTTTCTTCCATTATACGAGCTACCTCCTCTTTTTCTGGATTATCTAGAAAAAGCATCCATTGTAATACTTCGTCATTTGGTGTCTTTTGGTATGCTTTTACTACCTTCGGTATCTCTATTATAATTATTTCAAAGTAATCTGTCAATACAAGATGCGTAGCTTCACTCTCTCGTATTCTCCTGTTAATTGAAAAAGTAAATTCTATTTAATAAAAATATAGTGTAAATAAGTCTTACTGTTTAATCAAACAAGGGCAGTCAATTTACACGATTTTGCAGAACCAAAAGGAAATTACACAATGCGAAAAAACAATCTATACATACATTTAAATGGGCTTATTCAAGGATTGTTGTGTAACCAATATTGATTTAAGAAGAAAAGTAAGGAGAAAAATAACCAATCATGAATTTATAAGAGACATTATTTTAAAGAAAAAAGATATGTCGGCTGTAACGCAAGATAAACTTGATTTAATGTTCTCTCACATCAATTCTGTTCCAAGAAAATCACTTGGAGGAAAAACACCGTATGAGGCATTCGAGTTTTTCTATGGCAAAGAACCATTAGAAAAGTTTAATATACAGAAGATAAAAGAAGATGAGGTCACTTTACAGCCTTATCTTCTTCAATTATAAGTATACATTAAAAAATTCTAGCAAGAAGCATCTGTGCTAACCAAATATTGCCACTGTTGCGAGCACAATTAAGTGAATAGAAATTACTTTTTCAATTGACAAATGTAATATTCTATTTTTGTTCTTCCATTATTTCATTTTTTACTGCAATGTTAACTAACATACTAATCGATAAACCATATTTTATCTTCAATTCGCTCAAACCTTTTAACAAACTCTCTCTTATTAGAATAGACCTTGTAACGCAAGTTCTATTTCTATTCTCGTATACCTCTATTTTTTCTTTTTCAACCAGTTCTTCTATTGCCACATTTATTAACTTACTTATTGAAGCTTCATATACCTCTTTAGATAATCTTTCTAATTCCAAATATAATTTTTCATCAATATAAAATGTTCTACTTATTAATTTCTCCTTTTTATAAATTTTATCTGAATACGCCATTTTTTCTCCTTCCATTTTACCCATTAGTTATTTTCTAAATAAATTTAATGTAATTTTGCAACCACTCATAGTTCTATACTTTTTCCAATTTTTAATATATAATTTTTATGTTTTATGGAGGTGTATATGAGTACTTTATACAATAGATACTTACAGCTAAAGCAAGAAAAGTGCGATGTTTATTATTTATTTAAATACGGAATTTTCTATATATTTCTAGATGATGATGCAAAAGATATATCAAAATTGTTTAATTTTAAGTTAACAAATCTGAATGCTTCTGTTGTAAAATGTGGTTTTCCTGCTTCACAATTAAATAAATATTTAGCATACTTTCGTGGTTCTAATATTTCAGTAAAAATTATAGAATCCACCCAAAGTCCAGTATTGTCAGATTATACATATGTGTACTATAAAAAATGTGACAGCTTAATAGAAAATATAGCAAAAATAGATCCAGATACTCTTTCTGTTAGTGAAGCTTTTAACACATTGCAAAAATTCGCAAGAGAAAGCACGGAGCTAATGGAATATCGCAAAGCTATTAAATAAATTTATTGTATTTTCCACTCATGTTATGAGTTTATTAAATCTTACATTAAAAAAAGGGATAATATGGATATATTTTTTATGACATTTTATGAATTATAAAAGCAAACTTGGAAAAGGAATACTTTCAACAAATCTCTTTATTGAAAGTATTCCTTTTCCATAACATTTCTTTTCAACTATTCTCTATATTTTTAATTTAACATTTTAGTGTTTCGTTCGTTTCCTACCAGAGTCGCACTAAAATTCTATTCATTTTTACCATTTAATAGGAAGGAATAAACTTCTTTAATATCTAATACTTTATTGGCATAGGTCCTTAAACCTATACATCGAAAATGATATTAGAGTGGCACGGAACCCGTTGTTAATGTTGGCATTGCCTGAATTATTGTCCCAACGGTTGCCTGCTGGATTGTTGTTGTTGTAATTACCACCACGAAGCACAACCGTCTCGGAAGTTGAGTAATTAGCTTACAGTTTATCCCTAATATATAATTTTTTCTCGTAGTAATTCATCTTGTAATAATATATTTTTCTTTTTTAATGTATATGTATTTGCAATATTAAAATATCCCAAATGCCCTGTCAAATAAATTCTTGCATCTTTTGAAGATAAATTTTCATTTTTTATCTCTCTGAGTAACTTTTTTACTTTTTTCTTAAATTTTTTCTTTCCCTTATCTCTAACTTTCATTCTGTTCTCGTTTATTTTATATCCACAGAAATTAACACCTTGTTTTCCTCTAAATATGTTAGTTTTATCATTTAGTTCAAGCTCTAAATGCTCTTTTAAAAATTTTTTTATTTTATCCAATGCCTCTTTTGCATCTTTTTTAGTCTTAAAAAGAATAACAATATCATCCATATATCTATAATAAAATGGAACTTTTAACTTTCTAGTTGCATATTGGTCCAACTCGTTTAAATAAATATTAGCAAAAGTCTGTGATGTATAATTTCCTATTTCTATGCCCTTTTGACGTTTCTGTGCAGTTAATATTTGACGTATTAGCCATAATAGCTTCTCATCTTTTATTCTTCTTGTTAATATTTTATATAGTATTTTTTTATCAATACTATTAAAATATTTTCTTATATCCATTTTCAATATATAATAATCTCTATATGCTCTTTTCATTTTTCGCATTCCTAATTGCAAATCTAATGTTGCATTGTGCATGCCGTCTATCTTTTATACAAGCATATGTTGTCTTTATAAAACTTGGAACATAATATGGAGCCAAAAAATTGTCTACTATCCACCTATGTACAATTCTATCTATATATGGTGCTTTTTCTATAAATCTTTCTTTGGGTTCATATACTTTAAAAGCACTATATTTCCCATGTACATATGTTCCACTCTTTAATCTTTCATACAAATATTTTATATATTCTTCTTCCTTTAACGAAAAAAGTATAACTTCTCTTCTTAGCTTTTTGCCTTTGCAAGATAACTTATGTGCTCTCATTAAACTTTCATATGATAATATCTCATCATATTTATTTCTTATCCATTTCGCCATTTTCTAATTCTTCCGCATTTCTTATAACCACTATAAGATTTTTTCGAGTTTTCTGTATATATCCTTCAATCAAAATATTACTTTCAATTTCGAATTTTCGATAAATTAAATCTGCCATACCATTTTTTGCTATCACCTGAATATTGGCTTCTGACTTTTCGTTTTGTAGCTCAATAAATAAAATCGCATATACTTTTCCTTTATCAACTAATCTATAATCTATATTTTTTATACAACCTGATATTATTATTCTATTCATTTGGCGACTTTCTAATGCCTGGATTTGCTTTTATCAGTCCTCCAACCATTCTTCCTATTTCAGCAAGTTTTGAAATACACGTCTCATAGTTCTTCTTTGTTATTGATTTTTCATCATTTAAAATTCTTACCATAGACCTATTATAGCTAATCAAAGCATCAATTTTATTCAAGTAAGAATAGGCATTTTGCCTATCCTTATTTAAATAATGAGCATATTCTAACATTCTTAATGAAGAAGTTTTTATTTCCGAACCAATATTAAATTTTTCTACCCTTGGTATTTTTACAAGTACTTGATATGTATACTTTATATAGTCTTCTATTTTAGGAATTAGTATCAATGTTCCCGATGATTTGTATCTTTCTAACGGATCATTTACCATGTTTTTCTTTCCTTATATTCTTATTTTTACTTTTCAGTTCATTTCTCGCATTTTTTCTGTAATCTTAACAGTGGTCAGAGCTACTTTAAGAATAAAGTGGCACGGAACCCGTAGTTAATGAGGGCATAGCCTGAAAAATCGTCCCAACGGTAGCCTGCTGGAGAGTTGTAGATGTAACGACCACCACGAAGCACAACCGTCTCGGAAGTACCTGGGTTTAACTCAGTAGTAAAT
>OGFG01001137.1_pt1 | contig 28243 bp, 21 predicted proteins | sample 1570761 | NCBI WGS metagenome assembly OGFG01 (sample SAMEA2581938, study PRJEB24529) | metagenome | biome: Human gut stool | place: China | collected 2011 | reverse complement strand
TTAAAAATTTTAGCCATGCAATTGTCAAATAAATTGCATGGCATTATATTATCATAGTTTTGCCTAAAAATCAAGAAAAATCGTTCGACAAATTATGACAAAATATATCTATATTTTTTTCATTTTTTTCATTTTAATTTCTCCTTTGTTTTCTTATTATTTGTACTTTTGCCTTTTTTATTACATCATATTTTTTGTATCTTTATCTATGTCTGTTTTTTAATCCACAATTTGTGAATTTAAAGAAATTATATTCATTATTCGTGGATTTGTCAATACAAATTCCACGTTTTGTGAAACAATGAAATAACGTATAGGTTAAAGCCAAAAACATTTAATTTATAAACTTTTTCTTTAAATTTGATAAACTTCTTTTAACCAATACGTTGTTATATATAATATTTTTAGAGGTGGTAAAATGGAACTATACGAAAAAATTAGAAATATACGTGAACGTCAAGAAATAAAGCAAAAAGAAATGGCAAAATACTTACACATGCAACCAACAACATATAATGCATATGAAAATGGAAAAAGAGCAATAACAGCAGATATACTAAAAAATATATGCTTAATATTAAAAGTCAGTTCAGATGAATTACTTGAAATAAACATCAAAAAACCTTATAATGATTTAAATGATGAAAACAGTTTAATATTAGAAAAGATAAAAAGAGGATTATTAACTATTCAAAAAAGCGAAAAAAATGCATAATTAAAGGCCAGAATTTTCTGACCTTTTTTGCTACATTGTGTTTAATTATTAGCAACTAAAATAACTTTTCATACATTATTAATAAACTACTTATTTTCAACTGAACGATTTGCTATTTCTATCGCCTTAGTAACTATATTTCCACAATCTCTTGAAGAAACACTTGCCCAACTTCCACCATCTTGTTTAACTTGATCATAAACACCTAATTCTTTGGCAATTTCTTCTCTCAAATTTTCAGATATTAGTTTACTATTTCTAGACATAACATTCTCCTTACTGATAAAACCAAATTAAGTTTTATCAATATTATTATCTGCAAAAAAATTAAATTTATTTTAGTAAATTTTTGATATTTTTTATTTTTTTTAGTAGTAAATTCATTTATCTCATGATATACTATAATAGACAATTTAAAGGAGAAATTTATGGAAGTAAAAGAAGAAGAAAATATAACAACAAATAATACAGAAGAAAATAATATAATAGAAACAACATCAGAAAATGATACAGTCGAAACCACATCTATTGAAAATAAGGAAACCAAAATAAACAAAGAATTCAAACCACTAAATGAATCTCAAAACAATCAAAAAGAAAAATCAGATGTACTAATAATTTTTGGAATTTTATGTTCAATCTTCATATTATTAACAATAATAATTTTTTGTACATTTTCATTAATCAATATAAAAAGCACTACAATTGCAAAAGGTGTATATATAAAAAATATAGATGTTTCAGGCCTAACAAAATCAGAGGCAACACAAAAAATATCAGCATATATAAATTCTGTAATTCCAGAAGAAATTAAATTAATACATAATGATTTTGAAACATCACTTTCAACATCACAATTATCAATATATTTTAACACAGAAGAAGCTGTTGATATTGCATATAACATTGGAAAAAATGGTAATATTTTTCAAAGGAATCTAACTATTTTAGAGGCTCTTTTCTCTAAAACAAATATAGACCCTGGATTTGCAATTGATGAAGAACAATTAAAAAATGACCTATCTGACATTTCATCAAAGCTTCCTGATAAAGTAATTGAAAGTAGTTGCTACATTGATGGAAATAACCTAGTAATCACAAAAGGAAAATCCGGTCAAATAATAAAAATTAATGAATCAGCAAATTATATTAAACAACAAATAAATGCATTAAATATTAAAGACAATCCATTAGAATTAATTACAACAACTTCATCACCAACAGAAATAAATTTAGATGCTATATATAATGAAGTTCACAAAGAGCCAATAGATGCTTACTACACACAAAATCCTTATGTTATACACCCAAGTGAAAATGGTACAGACTTTGCAATATCATTAGATGAAGCCAAAAATTTATTAACAGAGGAAAAAGATGAATATATTATTCCTTTAAAAACATTATATCCAAATGTGACAACAAATATGATAGGAACAGAAGCTTTCCCAGATTTATTATCTGAATTTTCAACAAGATATTCAGCAAGTAATAGAAATCGTACAACAAATTTAATATTAGCTGCAAACAAAATAAATGGCACTGTTCTAATGCCTGGCGAAACTTTTTCATATAATAAAATAGTTGGAGAAAGAACAATACAAGCTGGATACAAAGAAGCTCCAATTTATGTATCTGGCAGAGTAGAAGATGGTATAGGTGGTGGAATTTGTCAGATAACAACTACATTATACAATGCTGTATTATATGCTAATTTAGATATTGTAGAAAGAAGTAATCATCAATTCGTACCTTCTTATGCAGGTGCAAGTAGAGATGCCACTGTTGTATATGGTGCAATTGACTTTAAATTTAAAAATAATAGAGATTATCCTATAAAAATTATTTGTTCTGTTTCTAATGGAATAGCTAATTTTAAAATTTTTGGATTGAAATCTGATAATGATTATCAAGTTGTAATAACTTCTAGAATTACCGGTACAACTTCAAATGCAATTTATTCAGAAGCTTATAAAACTTTAAAGAAAAATGGTAATGTTGTTAGTACTACATTACTTTCAAAAGATACATATAAAAGACATTAAAAACCTGGATTTGGGGACGGAGGAAAAAAACAGTTTTTATAATATATATTTAAAAACTGTTTTTTTCCTCCGTCCCCAAATCCAGGTTTTTACATTGTCAAAGTTCCATTAGGAGTATTAGTAATAATCAAAATATCCTCTTCTCTCCCATTTTCAGCATTTATATAAACTAAAAACTCTTTATCATCAACTTTTCCTTTAAATTCATAGCACAAAATTTCAGTTTTAAATTCAGTTGGAATAATAGCCAATCCATCAGAAGCAATTTGTAAATCCTTATTCAATGTTTTCTTTGCAGATTCTTTGCTAATTTTAACATTAGATGTATCCCTTTGAGTATGATTATTTAAATACCCAGTTGTCTCAATACCCAAAACTTCACCATTATCTAATGCAACTTTAACTTTAATTAAATCAGAATAAACAACAACATCATTTTGAACATATGCATAATTTATAGTAACAATCCCATCTTGTTTTAAATAATAAGTTTCCTTCATATTCATAAAACCATGATTGTTTAAGAATTCTTTTCCCTTAACATTTGCCTCTTCCTGAGAAATAATTTCAGAATTAACATCTCTATTAGAATTCATGTAAACAATATGTCCACCCTTTTTAGAAATTGATATGCTAATACTATTTTCCGAATTTGTTTTTACTGAAAAATTATATTCAGGTATTGTTGCATTTTCTGAAAAGCCTAAACTTTCAATATTTTGCACATTATCTTTACCTATAAAATCAATAGCCTTTTGTTTTGCTATATCTTCATCAATATCATCACCTGTTAGTCCTTTTTTCTCTCCATTTGTAAGATGTTCAGAAAAGGCACCATCATATATTAAACCAGAATATTGATGAAAGTTTTCTTCTAAATTACTAAATCCGTCCATTGAACTTGTACTAACTTGTTGTGCAAATGCGGTAGTTCCTTTATTTGTGAGTTCATCCCATTTAATTCTTCCAGAATTTATATCATCTGATAATTGATTTAAAGTATTTTCTAGTTCAATACTATACTTGTGTAAATCTTTTAGATTTTTTAAATCCTCATCTGACAGACTTTCATTATAAATATTTTTTCTTGATAATGAATAACTATAATCACTAACTTGATTTAAAAATTTCTCTGTATTTGCTAATTCTTGGCTTTCAATTGGCAATTGAGACAAATATGCTTGTGCCAGATTAGCTTCTCTCCACACATTTGTTAACGTTTCTGCACCATGTTCTGGTGTACTTGAAATTAATGATTTTGCTAGATATGTCTCTACATTTTGTACATAATCAACAACTTCATAAAATGCCATATTATACGTGTTTTGTGATGCTGTTTTTGTTTCATTTTTATTGTTTACTATTACAGAAATCAAGCCTCCTACAACAACAATAAATACTACAATTGCAGCTATAATATATGCTTTATTTACTTCTACTTTTTTCATTTCCACTTTTCTCATAAAACTTTCATTCCTTTCTATTTACAAAATCTGTGTTTTCCAATAGTTTTAATTAATGGTCTAGACCAAATCCACTTATTGGTAGCAGTAGATGGATTAAAATAATACACACAACCACCAGTAGGATCCCATCCATTCATAGCATCTTGTGCAGCCTTATATACTGTTGAGTCCTCACTTATAGCTGCATTTATTTGTCCATCTGATACAGCTGTGAACGCACCTGGCTGATAAATTACACCTGATATACTATTTGGAAATCTTGAATCTTTAACTCTATTCAAAATAACCGCACCAACCGCGACTTGCCCTTCATATGGTTCGCCTCTTGCTTCACCATTTATTGCTCTTGCCATTAGTTGAATATCTGATGTACTTGTTGTTTTTGCTAATGAAACATTGTTTACGTTTCCTTTATCCACAATAAATATACAAATTGTGGATAATATTATAAAAATTATTGTTAAAATTATTTTTAAATATTTTTTCACATTATCACCTTTTAATAAAATTTTCATTTATATTTTTTACATTTTTTTTAATATTATACAAATTTATAAAAAACATTGCCAATCAAATAATATATATGCTAAAATTAATATACTAAAATGTAACCAAAAAATATAAGGAGCAATTCATGAAAAAAATTTTAATTTTTTACGCATCATATGGAGGAGGTCATTTAAACGCTGCAAAATCCATAAAAGAATGCATAGATAACAATTATAATAACTGTGAAACAGAACTAATAGACTGCATGAAATACGTAAATAAACCAATAGAAATAGTTACAACAGCAGCATACAGAGAAATGGCAAAAAAAATGCCATGGGCTTGGGGAAAAATATACTCAGACTCACAAAAAGGTCCATTAGCACACATATCATCAAAATCAAATCAACTTTTAGCAATAAAACTTCTAAAACTTTTGAGAGAAAAACAACCCGATTTAATAATCTCAACACATCCATTTGGAAGTCAAATGTGTGCGTACTTAAAAAGAAAAGAAAAGATATCAGCAAAAATTGCAACAATAATGACAGACTTCTCACCACATGATCAATGGCTTGTTGAAAACGAAAATACAGATTATTTCTTTGTTGCTCATGATAAAATGAAAGAATATTTAATGTCAAAAAATATTCCAGAAAGCAAAATCTTTGCAACAGGAATACCTATCTCTTCTAGATTTTTAAAAACATATAATAGAGAAGAGATACTCAAAGAATTTGATTTAAAAGAAAATAAAAAAAATATTCTATTTTTTGGTGGTGGTGAATTTGGTCTTGGAAAAGCCAGAACTGTCGAAATTTTTAATAATCTAGTTAAAAATTTTAATGATATCCAAGTAATTGCCATTGCCGGAAAAAATGAAAAAATGAAATCTGAATTTGAAAAAATTGTTGAAGAAAATAATAAACAAGAACTTGTAAAAGTATTAGCATTTACAAATAAAGTACCTGAATTAATGTCAATTTCTGATTTAGTTATATCTAAACCAGGTGGTTTGACAACTTCTGAAAGTTTAGCTTCAAATTTACCTATGATTATTATTAACCCAATTCCTGGGCAAGAAGAAGAAAATGCCGAATTTTTAGAAAGCAAAGGCACAGGTATCTGGCTTAGAAAAAATGATTCTTCTCGTGAAGTTTTAAAAAGTATTATTGATGATTCTACAAAATTAAAAGAAATGAAAAAAAATACTGAGCAATTAGCAAAAAAACATTCTACTGATGATATTTGCAATGTCCTTTTAGAAACATTTTCTCAAAGATAAATATATAACTGTCTAAAAATAAATAGAAAATATAATTTGAAAATACTGTTATTAAAACATATATACTTCAAAATATTTTCTATTTATTTTTCTTCCAATGCTTTTTTAGCTGCAATTATAGCAAGATTATCAGCAAATGCAGTAAAAAAAGCAGCAAGTACTGCAAGTTCATCTGCATCTAATTCTTCTCCAACAGCAATTGCAAGAGAACTTGCCAACCCAATTAAATTACAACTAGAAAAATCAGAAAAGCACATACAATACACCTCTAACATATTATATGCACTTTAATCTTGACATGTTAAATTTCTCTTCTACCTTCTAACGCCTTAGTCAAAGTAATTTCGTCAGTGTACTCTAAATCCCCACCAACAGGAATACCATGAGCAATTCTAGTAACCTTAACACCCAATGGCTTAATAAGTTTAGACAAATACATAGCAGTTGCTTCTCCCTCAACTCTTGGGTTTGTTGCCAATATAACTTCTTTTACACTTCCATCCATAAGTCTTGCAAGCAATTCTTTAATTTTAATATCATCTGGTCCAACACCATTCATAGGTGAAATAGAACCATGTAAAACATGATAAACACCTTTAAACTCATGTGTTTTTTCCATTGCTACAATATCTCTAACATCTTCTACAACACATATAGAAGACTGATCTCTTTTAGGACTAGAACATATTGGACATGGATCTGTATCAGAAATATTAAAACATTTACTACAATATTTCAAATTATGCTTTGCATCTTGTATTGACTTTATAAACTCATTTGTTTCTTCTTCTGAACAATTCAATATATAAAAAGCAAGTCTTGCAGCAGTTTTATGCCCTATACTAGGCAATTTTTCAAAGCTTTCTATTAATTTTTCAATTGATGGTGAATATAATGACATCCTTTTTCTCCTTTTATATTATAAAATGGACATGTTTTATAATCTCTTAATTTCATGTCCATTTTTATCTTTTAACTATCAAATATTTGATAATTACATTAACCCTGGAATATTAAATTTTCCAAACTCTTGACTTTGAGCACTATCTACTTTTCTTAATGCTTCATTCACACATGTTAAAATTAAGTCTTCTAACATCTCAACATCATCTGGGTCAACAACATCAGGTTTAATTTTTATTTCTTTTAAAACCTTTTCACCTGTAACTTTTACACTAATTGCTCCACCACCAGCAGTTGCATCAAACTCTTTGCTTGATAACTCCTCTTGTGATTTTTGCATTTCTTCTTGCATTTTTTTGGCTTGTTTCATTATATTATTCATATTCATTCCGCCAAATCCTCCCATACCACCTGGGAATCCTCCTCTTTTTGCCATTTTAAAATCCTCCTCTTTTTTTATTATTTTAATAATATTTTTTATAATATACGTCTTTTTTTATATGATGTCCCAAACAGACACGTACCTAAAAGTAAATTACACAATATTAAAAGGTATATCAGACTCACTTGCCAACTTTTGTATATCATCCTCTGGGTGATGTTCAACAACTTGATTTTGTACATCATTTATATACTTAATTTGCATATTTTTACCACAAGCCATAGAAACCAAATTAGAAATTTCTTTAATATTCTCTTGTTTATCTAAAACAGCCTTTCCAAAAGCAGTCATACCTTTTCTAAATTTAATTTCAACAACAGAATCTCCAACCTGTTCAGCACTTGTATTCATTAAATTAGTATACAAAACAATCTTGCCATTTTGTTTCAAATCATTAACAATTTTAGGCCAACTCTTACTTAAATCATTTGAATATTTTTTAGTCATAGGTTTAGTATTTACAGTACTATTAGAAACAGTTTGAGTAACTTGCATTTTAGGTACATTGTTTCTAACAACATTATTTGTAGTAACCCCTGAAGGTACATTATTATATACAGTAGAATTATTAGTAATTGCAATTTTTCCAGATTTTAAATAATTTTCTATTTTTTCAAGTCTATCCTCTATATCTCCACCTGTACCAATTTCTTTACTACACAATTTAATAATTCCAGCTTGAAACATAATAGTTTTTTGTGTTGACCATTTCATATCATTCTCTAAGTTTGATAATTCATAAATTAAATTTACGAGTTTTTCTTTTGTCACTTTATCTGATAAATTCTTTATATTTGTGACTTCATCTTCACTATACAACTCAGCTTTTCCAGAAGACTTATAAATCAAGACATCTTTTACATATTTAATAATTTCCCATAAGAAATTATTTAAATCTTTACCTTGATTTAAAATTTCATCCATACTAGCTAATGCTTTATCTATATCATATTCAACAATAGCATCGACTATACTATGTACGAATGTAATTTTAGGAATTCCGACCAAGTCTTTAATTTTATCTTCATCAATTTTATTTTCGCCGTCTTGCACACATCTTTCCAAAATTGATAATGCATCTCTCATTGCACCTTCTGCTAAAACTGAAATAATTTTTAAAGCCCCTTCTGTAATTTCTATATTACTTTCTTTACAAACTATCTCTAATCTTTTAATTATATCTTCATTTGATATCCTTTTAAAATCAAATCTTTGACACCTTGAAAGAATTGTTGCAGGTAGTTTTTGAGGTTCTGTTGTAGCTAAAATAAATTTAACATGTTCAGGTGGCTCTTCTAATGTTTTTAACAATGCATTAAAAGCCCCAGGTGAAAGCATATGAACCTCGTCTATTATATATACTCTATATTTTGCTTTTGTAGGTAAAAAATTGACCTCTTCACGAATACTCCTAATATCTTCAACACTGTTATTTGAAGCAGCATCCATTTCTACAATATCTGTAAGTGAGCCATTTAAAGCTCCTTTACAAATTTCACACTCATTGCAAGGCTCACCATCTTTTGGGTTTAAGCAATTTATTGCTCTTGCCAAAATTTTTGCAGATGATGTTTTACCAGTACCACGACCACCATTAAATAAATATGCATGTCCCACTCTATCTGCCATAATTTGATTTCTTAATGTTCTGGTAATATGTTCTTGTCCAACAAGTTCTGAAAACGTAATTGGTCTAAATTTTCTATAAAGAGCTGTGTACCCCATATTCTCACATCCTTTATATAAATATATTTCCTATATATAGTATAAAATTTAATCCCTCTATAGAGAGCACACCACATAAAGATTTTCTACTTATTGCTGCTTCCTTCCGGACCTGACAAGGTTCATAGGTCTCTATTGGATTGCTCTCTATACAAAGATTAAATTTTATACCTTCTGTATTATATACTGACTTAGAAAAATTATCAAGTATTTTTTAAATTCTTTTAAAGATAATATTTTCTAAATCAGTATTTTCTTTACTTTGAATACCATCATCAACAACATTTCCGATTGGTAATTCTAATTTCATATTAGCTTTATAACTTTTTTTAGAATCCAAATTAATATTAATATCAAATGAAACTTCAAATTTCAAATCATCATAATTTACAGATAATTTTTTTAACAATTCATTATGATTTATTTCTCCATCATCATTAGAAATATAATTTCCAATTCCAGTAATAGCATATCTAAAAACAACTATACCACCTTGATTAGAAATTTTCATATTCTTGATATTAGAATTAATATCTCCTTCATATTCTATACTATTTGTTTCATTTTCTGAACTACTTATAAAAATTACATTTTCTACATCAACATCTGGCTTAAATAACTTCAATTGTCCTACACTTGGAGATTTTACAATATTAAAATTATTTATAACAACACTTGATATTGTTTCTGTATATTTATAATTTTCGTTCTTTTTTATATATAAATATATATCATTATTTTGATTAACTTCCAAATTCCATTTGTTTTCTGTGTCTTCTGTATCTGTTCCGTCAATATTACTTATTATTGATATTTTTGATAAATTGAATGGAGGATTTCCTTCTCCTTCAACATTATATTTTAATGATATGATTCCCGCAATAAATAGTATTGCAAAAATAATAACTAATACCATACATATATGAAATTGTCTTGTATTTGCTAATTGCTTTATTTTTTCCTTCAAATTTTCCTCCTAAAAATAAAAAACATTGGTGTGCCCAGAGGGACTCGAACCCCCATCTGTCGCTTAGGAGGCGACTACTCTATCCTGCTGAGCTATGAGCACATAAACCATATATACATACTATAACAGATTTTATCATTAATTTCAAGCAAAATTTTGACTTTGATGATTATTCATAATATAATATATATATAAGGAAGTGATTAATATGGGAATGATTGATACTTTACGTAAAATTTTTAAAGACTCAAATAACAGGCCACTAATGCCAGAAGATGATTCTGGAAAAAAAGAAATTTTAGCTACTCAAATAGTAAACTTAGTAGATAAAATTAAAAAAATAAACAGTTTTGATAGCTGTTTATGGAATCTAAGAAATGTAACTACTTACTCATTAAAAAACAAAAGTTTAGGAGAATTACAGACATTACATTCTAGTTTAACAAACAGACTTGAAGAACTTACAAATCTGAAAGCAAAAGCAAACCAAACTTATCAAGACCTTGAAGCAGCAAAATGGACAGGAGAAAAACCTACACATTTAAGCAATCATGATTTTGATAGACTTCAAAATGATTATTCTAGATAAAAAAATAAGATTCAAGATAAATTATAACTTGAATCTTATTTTTTTACTTTATAATACTCTTTTCTTAATGATAACAATTCCTGCTGTAATTATAATCAAACAAGACAATCCAATAACATAGTAAACTACATTATTATCACCAGTTGGTGGAATTACAGTAAGCTCTGCCCTACTATTTTTAGTATTATCATCACTCTCATGAGTATCAGAAACCTTCTCTAAATTAAAGTTACCTGGTGTCACTTTTCCCCATGTACCATTTCTATTTTCACCATAGAAACGACCAACATCATTTGATATACTAACCACCTCTGAGTAGTTTACAAATAATGAATCATCAGAAGTTGAAAGCACTTTACTTGCCCTTACAGACACTAACGTTATAGTCTCGCCCTTAGGTATAGTAACATCACATTCATTTAACAATATTGTTCTTCTATTCTTAATAGCCTGATATACTTCTGGTTGAAGTAAAATCTGAATAGCACTTGGTTGTTGTAATTTCCATTCACCTTTATTAGCAGTATCTGTATAAGCAGTAACCATATTTTCATCTATATAATCTATAACAGAATTTAGTTTTGATGCTACCGGTTTATCTGTACTTGCAATTATTCCATACTTGTAATAATTTTCAGTATTGTAATCCGCTTCTGACTTATTAATTACACTTATTGTATATCCAACATCCAAAGTTGAACCTTGTATTATTTCATTATCAGCCTCAATTTTCAACATACCATTTGGTGGATATGTAACATAATTCATAGTCATTGTTCTTGGGTCTCCTTCTACAATAACTTGACCTGATGCTGACGTTAATCTAATATAATCTATTTCTTTTATAAGTTCTAAACTTTGTCTTGGTCTTTCTGCAATACCAAATTTAACATTATATACACGTGATGGTGCTTTATAATCATATTCAGTAGTTTGATTTTTTGTATCCTCTATTGCAAAATTCATTTTTCCTGTTGTAGATATCATAAAGTGGTTACTTTCATTGTCTTTAATTTCATCATAATTTGTTTTAACTGAATAAGTTATATCTTTTAAGTTTTTATTAATTTCCTGTCTTAACTTCCAATCATCAAGTGCTGATGAATAATCTGACAACGATGTATCTTCATACCAGTATTCTGATTTATCTTCCACTGCTTGTTTAAATTTATCAACTGTTATTATTGTAGATTTATAATCTTGTGTAGTTACACTTACATTATTAGATAATTTAGTTTGTAGATCTCCTATTGTTCCATATTTATATCTAACTACATATTCTCCTGGAATTATACCTTCAAAAATATATGTTCCGTCTTTTGGTGTCAAAGCATATGCATCTTTTATTACTACATCTCCATTATCACCTAATGTATATAATTTAATTGGTTCACTCTCAGAATCATTATATTTTATAAGTCTAACTTGAACTCCACTTACAGTATTATTACCTTCTTCATATTTACCATCACCTAATCTACCTTCTTTGTCTTTAACTGTTGTCTCATCTTCAAATATCTTTCCAGAAACTGTTGGTGATTCTGTTCTCCTTGATATTTTTAAGTCTGGTGCACTATCTGTATCATCTTCATATGTAGAAACTTCTCCATATCTAATGTTTGCTGGTGCAGAATCTTTATCAATTCCTGCATAAGGTTTTTTGTTTGAATCATATGAAGCATATTCTTTTATTTCAGTTGTATTATTTAATATACGTGCAGATTGTTCATTAGTTTCTAATTTAGCTAATCCTGATATTTCACTTGTTTTCAATTCATATGTCAAATAAATTGTTGCAATTTTTCCTGGTTCTATAAGTGTACTAATTTCATCTGAATCCCATACTTTATGAGAAGACTCACTTATTCCTGTTCTTTCTGTCCAATTAAGCTTGCTTCCATTTTCTATATAAGAATCCACAAAATCTAAATTTTCATCAGCATAATTTGTTAAATATTTTGGATTTACATATGCTACTGTACTTTCATTCTTTACTACAATTTTATAAGTTATATAAATTCTTAGTCTATTTGAATTACTTTCATCATTTTTTGTATATGATATATATGAATCATACACACCTCTTGTATATGTCATATCTTTGTACTTTCCAGCTCTGTTTTTAGCACTAACAGAAAATCCATCTAACAACATTTCACTTTCAGGTCTTGCATCATCTGGTACTCCTGTTTTAGCAAATTCACTTCTTTGTCCATAATTATATATATGCGAATATCCATTAATTGTCATACTCAAATTATCAATATCTGTTGCTATTGCCAAATCAGGTTGTTCTCTTTCATATATACCTAAATTGACATTTCTTATAACTCTCACTCCTGTACTCCATCTGAATGTATAACCTGCTGTTCGTGTATCAGCTAGCATTTTTCCTGCATTTACATCTGTACTTCCATCAAGTGATTCAGGAGTATATGATGTGTTTTGTACTAATTTTGAATTATAATTGTCTCCTCTTGTATATGTTAATGGTACATTTGCACTAGTTTTACCTTGTGTTCCGCTTCCTGTTTTTTGAGTATTTCCCATTACATAGTAATAATTTTCATTTACTCTTGTCCTATTTTGTGTTGTTTCACTAACTTTTGAACCGTTTGCTGCATTTATATTCGTTGCTACTGTCTCATATTTTAGTCCATTATATTCAAATTCGATTGAATATTGTGAAATTTGAGAAATATCTATTGTATAATCATATGTTTTTGGATTATTGTCATCAATCTCATAATCTCCTCTTGCAGGGAAGAAATATTCTCCAATTTTATGAGACTTGTCTATATTTGTTGTATTTGTTCTTCTTTTAGCTATAACAACACCATTTTTCTTTAAGTATACCATTATTCCGCCAATTCTTACATCATCATCTGTTGCAGAGCTATTATCAGAAACTTTATATAGGTTATCTCTTACTGATGATTTTGTTTGTCTTTTATCTTCCCAAACATATCCTGCAATGTCTACACGTTTTTGTATATTTTTAGCATAATATAATGTATTTGCACCTTGATAATTATTATTTAAGTAAATTGCTTCATCTGCAATTCCCACATCATAATATTGTGCCATATCATCTGTTAATTCAACTTCTTCTACATGATAAATATAATATTGTGGCATATTTATCAATCTAAATTGACCATTACTATCTGTTTTAAATATTTGTGCATTTGCTTGATTAGTTTCTGAATACGAACTTGGTTTACTTGTATTTGCTACATAATTAGTTATATATCTTTTTGTTCCATTTCCAGGTATTGTATAATATAATTTAAATCCTATATTTTTAAATACTAATGGATCTAATGTAACATCACCTAATTGTTTATCTGATTCATTATCGTATAATGTATGTATTGTACTACCTGTTTGTCCAGCACTTACTTTACTATTATCAACTTTTTCAACTGTTAAATTTCCATATTTTCTATTTGTAAACCAAACAGTTGATGTATTATTCACACTTACACCTGTTGATTTCACAGTATCTGTTTGTAAAGTTAAATTATATCCCACAGGCGCGCCTATTTCAGTTACAGTATATGTTCCTGGTTGCAAATTATTAAATTGAATTAATCCACTTGCATTTGTTGTTCCATAAGAAGTGATATTTGCTACCCCTCCTGTTATTCTAAAACTAGCTCCTGCTAATCTACTTCCTGTATCAACATCTGACTTTACAACTTGTATACTACCTTTATGTGTTTTTCCAGAAAGCCCTATTGTTTTTGAAATATTAAAGTATTCTGTTCTTGAATCAGACTTACTATTTGAACTTTTCATTCTCTGTACTATACTTGCATTATTAGCATGTTGTAATTTAGCATTGCCACCAGTATGCCCTGATACTGAATAACAGCTATACCATTCTCTCCAAGATCTTTCATAATATCTACTTCCTCCATTTACAAGAGTTTGAGATGCTGTAATATTTTTTACTTCTATTGTTTGTAATGGAAGTACAAAGTACAATGTATAGCTTCCTCCTCCATTATTTGTCAAGCTTATTTGTGAACCAGAAATTGAGCTTTCATAAACATAACTTCCATTATTAGCAACATAAGTACCTGATATACTAATTCCAACAGATTGATTTGTATATAAATAATATGGCCCTACAAGATAATTGCCTCCGCTTATTGAAAATTGAGCCGCTCCACTATTTTGTGACAAGCTAATTGTTGGATTTACAATACTTCTCAATTGCCATCCTGTATCATCAGTCGTACCAGCAAATGAATAATAATGATTTCCTGTTGAACACTGTCCCATTCCTGGATCCATACAATGATATAATACCCCATCATCACCATAATATGGTCCACCAGGTGATGGTCCTTTTATATTTAAAGCATATGTTGAATTTGCTCCAATTAACAAAAATACAAATATAAATAATGCAATTTTATTTAGATTTCCTATTTTCTTATTATGTTTTAATAATAAATATATAACTAATATTAAAACACCAATCATTATAATTATTATAAATATATTTCTTACAAGACCTGTTTTTACAGAAATAATTACTGTTGCTTCTGAATAATCATCTTCATCTTTATTTTTATTTCCAGGTGTAGAGTCAATATCTTCTAAATTTTTTACATTTATACAATGAGCAATTTCTGCTGAGTTTATAAATGTTCCTATATCATCATCTGTTGAAAGTTGTTTTGTAACTGTTAATGTGACTTCTTTGCTTTCTCCACTACTTATTTTAGTCCCTGAAAGTATATTAGTATAAACATTTCCATCACTATTTGTTTTCCAGTTGTTATCATTTAATGTCATTCCATTTGGTAAATAATCTATTATTTCTGTAACGCTTCCATCTGTTGTTCCCTCATTTGTTACTACAATTTTATATTGTATTTCAATTGTTGTATTACTAATTTGTTTAACAGGAATCTCTATTTTAGCCATTTTTTGATTACTAAAATTATATTCTTTTGTCCCATTTCCATTTGTAACTTTAATTTTGTTAACATATTTATCTAATTTTAAATCAAATTTAGCTTTGTAAATTAATCCCATATTAATATCTGTAACATCATTTGAATTAACATTAATAATATCTGTTATTCCTACTTTCTTTACTACTCCATCTATCGCCACTTCTTTAAGTACTACATCAGAATTTTTATAATATTTACTTGAAACTTTATATTTAGTAACATCATATTCATCTTCATCAAATTCAAATAAAACTAAATATTTTCCATTTGAAATATTACTAAATTTATAATTTCCGTCTTCACTTGTAGTTAAAATTTTTGAATTACCATTTTCATCCTTTAAAATTGTATTATTATCTGCATTATAAATTTTTACAGTAATTCCTTCCATACTTTTTTCATTATTATTTAATCCATTTTCATCTTTATCAAGCCAAACTTGTCCAGAAATATTATAACTTTTTTCACCTGGTTCAGGATCTGGCTCAGGATCTGGGTCCGGGTCTGGTGTTGGATCAGGATCAGGCTTCGGATCAGGCTTCGGATCAGGCTTCGGATCAGGATCTGGTATTGGATCAACATATCCTTCCGGAACTATTGTAAAAGATATTACATTAGAAACTTTTGTATGAATATATTTACCAGAAACAGTAACATAATTTGAAACAACAGTAGGTTCTTCTACCTCTCTCGCTGTTGCAGTAAATACTACTTCTAGTTCTCTTCCAGCAGGTATAGTAGTGTAAAATTCCATACTTGGTAAAATATTTCCGTCACTATCTGTCATCGTATTTCCTATATTTAAAGTAACATCTTTCCTTGGATATTCTTTTGTTGCTTCTTGTTTTAAATCATATTCTGTATATATATCATCTCCAAAATCATACATTTGGAATTTTGCTTCTCCACCATCTAAATATTCTGATAGATAATCATATACGTTTATTGATGTTCTTATTTTTGATTCATTTTTAATCTTCAAAGTATATGTTATTTTTTGACCACTTTCTACATTTTTTCCAGTTTTATCTGATTCTTGTGTTACTGTAACATATTCAGGATAACAATCTCTTCTATTTTCATTAGATTGCACTTCATCAATACCATCAGACTTCACTACCATTGACATTTTAAGTTCATATACATTAATATTATCATCATAATTTCCTGTTGATGTTCTTACTATAATAGTTTTCTTTTGTCCTGGTGAAATATCACCAATATTAGCAACATATTTGTTATCTTTAAATTCACCAATATTTGGTGTATCACCTTCATATAAAATTGCTTCTAAAAAGTTTATTTCTTTTGAAAATTCTGAAGTTTCTATACTAACATTTTTAACAACACTATCTGAAACATTTTCTACTTCCAACCAATAATGCATATTATTTTTTTCGTCTCTTCCCATATAAGATTTTACAAATGCAGATAATATTGCTGGTTTTATAACGTTTTCATTAATTTGACTACTTATAATTTGATTTTGTACTTTAACTTCAACCGTATTTGATATATTTCTACTTTGTCCATTTAATTTATCAACAACTACTTCATAAAATCGTTCTTGAGTTTCTCCCGCTTCCAAAGAATCTATATTAATATCCCAATTTTTCATATTTTCATATTTTACATATTCATAATTTTCATAAAAATATGAACCCTTATCTATTGTTGCATAAACTGTTCCTTCTGGTATTTGACCATTAATATTAATATTCGAAATTTTATTATCACCATTATTTACAAGTGTTACAACATATTTAATTATTTGTTTATCATAAATCGTATCGCCATTTTTTAGAATTTTATTTCCAACTTGTGTTTGAATTTTTACATCTAGATTCTGTTTTATTTCATCTATATTACTTGTTTCACCAGTATTTTGAGTTACACCTACATTATTGTATATAGAATTTATTTCAATTTTTATTTGTTTAAATTCTTGTCCGTTATTTTCATAGTCATTTTTATTTTCAACTTCATTTTTATATGTAACATTTATATTTGAATCAGTTGAATTTATATTTTGAGATAATATTATAGTTGCTGGAATTAATACATTTATTCCATTAACCAATGAATTTAACATATATTTTGTTTGTTCACCTTGTAATTCGATTCTTATCACTTTTGAATTTGACTTTTCTAGTACTTCTTTTTTCACTATTTTAAAATTATCATCATACAATAATGAACAATTTCCTAACACAACATTCTCAACTTCTCTTGGTAATTGAATCTCAATAACAGGATTTTTAAACAAGCTATATTTTTCACTATTTGCAACAAGAGTAGCTGTAAAATTAACATCATTTTGTACATTATTTGTCCAATTTGTTTTATCAACATTTAGATCAATTCTTGTTTCTGCATCTTTAATTTCAGTTATGTTTTTACTTTCACAATTATAAATATCTTTTTGATATTCTCTTTCTTCCTCTTTTTCTTCATTAGAATCTTCATCTATATATTTTATAATCTCTTTTTCATTATTAAAACAAGAGATTGTATTTTTTAACTCTATTTTTTTTATATTAATATCTTTCATTGTCTCTTTTATTTGTCTAACATTTTGAATATTAATATCACCAATTTTTTCAGGCTGGCTTAATTTTATTATAAGCTCAGATATCTCATTTTCATATGCAATTTCAACTATTCCATTTTCATTAGTCTCTGTATCTTTATTAATTTCACCTAAAACATTTCCATCAATATCTAAAATCTGTAAATTTCCATTTTCACCTAATTCATCTAATACTTCATTTTTATTTATTTTTGTACTTTTATAAACTATATCCTGTGTTTCATTCTCAACATTTTCTAAATTCATAACGAAATTTTTAGTATCAATTTTAATTTCGTCAGCAATTTGTTTATAACTTATTTGTATATTCATCTTTTCAGTATATTCTGTTCTATAATCAGTATTATTTTTAAAATTTGAATTTATATATCCATTATAAATATCACTTGTTGTTACATCTGTTGAAATTAAACCAGATAAGTTTTCTGAAACTTCAAAATTTTGCATTATATCTTTTTGTATCTTAGTTTCTTCATCATTTTTAATATTTAACTGCATTTTACCAGAAAAATCTAATTTTCTATTTTCGTTATTTTCATTATAGCAATTTTCACTGTAATATAAAACAATTTGGTATTCATCTCTTGCATCAGTTACATTTTCAGAATATATATTTCCATTGTCATCAGGTTCATTAACAGCTACAAGTTTAATTTTTCCAGTTTTATTATCATAAACATAATTAAAATCTTTACCACTATCATCACCATTTGTTGCCTTAGTAGATTTGGCTACAATTTCTATGTTCTCTGGATATTCATCATTAATTCTAGGAGTATTTAAAATAATTCCTGTTGAACTTAAAGGATTATATTCATGTCCATCTTCATATTCAATTCCTGTTTTTAAATTTGTTTGAATCATTAATCCAGCACTATCACCAACTTTAAAATTAACATACTTCTCCAAATTTAGTTCATACACTGCATTAATTTTAGACTCGTCAATAATGTTTTGCACAGCTTCAACCGCACTAGAAATAACCAATAACAATGAACTATTAACCATCATTAACATTATCGCAAAAATTGAAATTGTTTTTCTAATAAATTCTTTCATCTAAACTCCTCCTATTGTCACCTTTCGCCAATTTACCTTATTATAATTTTAATTAATTATCTTCTTATATTCAATATCAGTTTTTTCCATAATTTCAAATATTACAAGTAATTCCATTCAACTCACTAGGGAAGCTCATTACAGTCATTTTAGCTTCATAATTTTAAGTTTTTATTACATTTTTATTACAAAGGGGGGAAGTAAACATAAAATCAGCACTATTCAATTAAAATTTAGATATTGACAATAAATGTTATAATATAATAAAAAAATTATTTTAGGAGGATTACCATGCAAAGAATTTTAAGTCATATGAGAAAAGCAATAGAAGACTATAATATGATAGAAGAAAACGATAAAATAGCAATTTGTCTATCAGGAGGAAAAGATTCAATAACAATGTTACATGCATTTAAAACATTACAAAGATTTTATCCAAAGAAATTTGACATAATTGCAATAAGTATAAATCCAGGATTCGAATTTTTTGATACTAACCTTTTACAAGAAATGTGTGATAAATTAGAAATACCACTATTTGTAGAAAATAATCATGCACAAGAAATCGTATTTGAAATAAGAAAAGAAAAAAATCCATGTTCACTATGTGCAAATTTACGAAGAGGAACTATAAACTCAATAGCCATAAGAGAAGGATGTAATAAAATAGCATTAGGTCATAATGAAGATGATGTTTTAGAAACATTTTTACTTAATTTATTTTACACAGGAAGTATTGGAACTTTTTCACCAGTAAGCCATATGGACCGTTCAGGAATCACACTAATTAGGCCTCTAATATATACACCTGAAAAAGAAACAAAAAGATTTGTTAAAAAAAATAACTTAACAGTAATGCAAAAAGTATGTCCTATGGATGGTACTTCAAAAAGAGAAGATATGAAACAAATGATTTTTTTACTTCAAAAAAATATTCCTATGATTAGAGCAAATTTATTTGGAGCTATAAAAAGAAACTTACCAGATTGGAAAAAATAAAAAAGCAAAATTAGAGGACGAATTTCCAAATTTTTTAACATCGTCCTCTAATTTCATATTTTAATTTCCTTTAACTAATTTTACCATTGCATCTTTTAAATTTTCTAAGCTTTCTGTTGCATCATTCTCATCTTTACCCTTAACACCAAAATACAATTTAATTTTAGGTTCTGTACCAGATGGACGAACACAACACCAAGCATTATTTTCTAATTGATAATATAAAACATTTGATTTAGGTAAACCTGTTTTACCTTCTTCACCTGTAACCATATCCTTTACATAGTCATTATCAACATCTTTAAAAGTTAAAACTTTATAATTCCCTATATTTTCTACGTCTTTATTTCTCATAGCTGTCATCATTTCTTTTATTTTTTCTGCACCTTCTGCACCTTCTAGAACAATTGAAACTTGATCTTCTTTGTAATATCCATATTTTTTATAAATATTATTCATTTGATCCCATAAAGTCTCTCCATTTTCTCTATAATAGCAAGCAGCCTCACATAATGCCATTACAGCTGCAATACCATCTTTATCTCTTGCATAATCACCTATTAAGCAACCATAACTTTCTTCAAATCCAAATACATATTTATATCCATCAGTTTTTTCTTCTTCTCTTTTCATGATAGCACCAATGTTTTTAAATCCTGTTAAAACTTCAAAACATTCTAATCCATAATTTGAAGCTATTGCTTTTGCTAAGTCTGATGAAACTATTGTTGTTATAAACATTCCTTTTTCAGGCAATATACCTTTTTCTTTCATCTGAGAAATTCTATATTCTGCGATTAATAATGCTGACATATTTCCTGTATATGTCATATATTCACCAGTTTTTAAATCTTTTGCATAAATTCCTAATCTATCTGCATCAGGGTCTGTTGCCAAAACAACATCTGCATCCACTTTTTTAGCTAATTCTAATGCTAATTTAAATGCTTTTTTATCTTCCGGATTTGGATAATCAACTGTTGGGAAATTTCCATCTGGTTCTTTTTGTTCAGGAACAACATATAAATTTTGTATTCCTATTTCTCTTAAAAGTCTTTCTGCAACTGTATTTCCTGTTCCATGTAATGGTGTATATACAACTTTTAAACTCTTTCCTTGTTCTTTTACAATTTCAGGATTTAATATTGAAGATTTTAAAGTATTAATATATTTATCATCCATTTCTGTTCCAACTATATTGAATAATCCTTTTTCAATTGCTTCTTCTTTTGATATTTCTTTAATTTCACTATATTCTGCTACTGCTCTTACTTTTGCAATTATATCTTTATCTCTTGGAGCAACTATTTGCGCACCATCATCCCAATAAACTTTATATCCATTGTATTTTGGTGGATTATGACTTGCTGTAATCATAACACCTGCTGTACATTTTAACTCTCTAACTGCAAATGATAGTTCTGGTACTGGTCTTAAATTTTCAAATAAATATGTTTTTATTCCATTTGCATTTAAGATTAATGCTGTTTGTAAACTAAATTCTTTTGACATTCTTCTTGAATCATAACTTATTGCAACACCTTTATCTTGTGTTCCTTGTTCAATTATATAATTTGCTAATCCTTGTGTTGCTTTTCCAACTGTATATTTATTCATTCTATTTGTTCCAGCTCCAATTACTCCACGTAATCCTGCTGTTCCAAATTCTAGTTCTTTGTAAAATCTGTCTTCAATTTCTTTTTCGTCATCTTTTATTTCTAATAATTCCTTTTTTGTTTCTTCATCAAAATCTGGGCTTTCACACCATCTTTTGTATTCTTCTAAATAATTTTTCATCTTATCAATCCTTTCTTTTATGTCAATAAATGATTTTATTTTGACAAATTGTTTTGATATGCCTATAATAACACTATTTATAGAATAAATAAAGTATTTTTAAAAAAATTATTTAACAAGTTTAAAAAATTTTACTAAACTATAACAAAAAAAGAATAGGTTTTTAAACCTACTCTATAAATTAATTTTATTTCAAATGATGAAAATCCTCATATAATTTTCTTGCAGTACTTGGGCAATCAACACCAGCACTATCTGCATTCTTAACAGGAGCAAATTCTTCTTCTCTTTTAACTCTAAGAATTGCCATATCATCAACTTCACCAAAAGCATCAAACAAAAATGCTTCAAATTTATATGCATTTGGAGAATCTGGAACAACTAAATTTCCATCTTTATCAATAAATTTAGCTTTTTTATAAGCACTATGATAAGGTAATGGAGTAACACCCATTCTCTCAACAGCATCTATATTAAACAAATTGCAAAGAATATGTGATTCACCATATAAAAGTTCACCATTTTCATCAACAGCCTCAGCCATTTCATCAGTAATTTCTGAATATTCTATAACACTTGGTTTACCATTTCTTTTACAAAATACTCCAACTTTTTCATGTGGATTTGCTTTAACAATTGATTTACAAGCAACAGTAACACCTTTATCAATTGCAACACCCATTAACACAGGGTCAACCATTTTTACAAGGCAGTTATCAACTCCACCAATAAATACCCATTCAATACCTAATTGTCTCATTTTTTTAGTCATTCCATTTTTTACTAATGACTCATATATACCACCATGTCCATCAGCAGCTTGTTTTATTAAACCATCTTCTCCAATCAATACTTTTCCCTCAGTATCTACCATTGGTAGTTCACCTTGAATAAAGAAAAATATATTTTTATCTTTTTGATATCCAAAAAATTTATTTTTTTCAAAGAATTCTATTGTTTCTTTATTATTTTCTCTACTTGTCATTATAAACCAAGGTATTGTAACATTATATTTTTGACCTTCTTCTTTTAAATAATCACTTAACAATTCAAATAGTGATTTATGTGAATCTAATCCTATATCATAAGTTCCTTTTGGTCCACTATGTCCAAGTCTTGTTCCTTGTCCACCAGCCATTGTAACAGCTGCTAATTTTCCTGCTCTAATAGCTTCTTTTCCGATATTTTCATAATATTTATATTTATCATTCAACTTATATTTATCTAAATATTCCATTGGCTCTATTTTATCACCATTTGTTGAATTTTCTTTTTTAGTATTATCATATAAACTTTTGATTAAGTCAAAGTCTATGTTCATAATTTGTTCCAATAATTGTTTTTGTTTTTTCTCATCTAATTTTTCATAACCATTTAATAAATGTTCTTGATTATATTTTTTTAATATAAATTTTACTTCTTCTAATGTATCACTCATAATACTCTTCCTTTCAATAGATGTTTTATGTACTACATACTTTATACTATTTATTAAAATTTATCAAGTATTTTATTAAAATTTATATGTTTTGTGCTAAAAATTGTTATAATAAAAAGTTATTACAATAATTTTTCTACTCCTGATGTAGATAATATTTTATCATATTTTTTAGCAATATCACTTACATCCTCTTGAATTTCGTTTATATCATAACAATCTACAACTGTTACTTCATTATTATTTATCCAATTTTTAATATTTTTATTCATATTATCTATATAGTTTTCTCTTCCTTTAACAAATATTAATGTATCTTTTCCATCTTTATTTGCAGCTTTTATTTCTTTAAATTTATTTAAATCATCATTTTTCCAATCTATTTTAGTTAATTTATTTTTTTCTTCTTCATCTAAATTAATTCTAGATAAAACTTTATCTACACTACTATCTAAATTATTTTCTGTCATTATTATTACATTTTCATTTTTCTTTAAACTTTCATTAATATAAGGTAAACTTATCATTTCAAAATGATAATCACTTGCAAAAAACAAGCATAATCTTTTTTCTCTTTTGTTTTCTTTCATCATAAGAATATCAACCCTTTCAATCTTTTAAAGTTTTTTCTTTAGAGTAGCCTCATTTCTGAGTACTGGTAAATTTTACCATTTATCTTTTTAGATGTCAAGAATATTTCAGAAATATTTCAGAAATATTTCAATTATATTTCTTTTTTTGTTATATAATTTAATTTTAACTATCTAATATAATTATATAAAACATCATTTCAAAAAATGTATAAATTTATATTAATTGTAAATAATTAATTTAAAGAATATTTTACAAGAAAAGTTTATTGGAGGTAAAACATGAAAAAAAATTTAAACAATAATAAAAATTCCAAAATAGGAACAATAATAACATTAATTTTATTACTATTCATATATACAATAATTTGTGCATTTTCATATGTACAAGCTGTATCAACAGATATAAGTAAAAGTGTATTTAGATTACATGTAATTGCAAACAGCAATAGTGATGAAGATCAAGCTCTAAAATATAAGGTAAGAGATAATTTATTAAAATATATGAACAATATATGTTCAGACTGTTCATCAAAAGAAGAAGCAATAAAGCTTGTAACTGAACATCAAGAAGAATTCAAGCAAGTTGCATTAGAAACAATCAAAGATGAGGGTTACTCATATGATGTAAAAATAAATATTGGAAATTTTGAATTTCCTACAAAACAATATGGTGATATTTCTTTGCCAGCAGGATTCTATGACGCATTAAGAGTTGAAATTGGAAAAGCAGAAGGTCGCAATTGGTGGTGTGTAATGTTTCCATCACTTTGTTTTATAGATATTTCATCTGGAATTGTCCCAGATGAATCAAAAGAAGAATTACAAAATGTACTATCAGAAGAAGAATATTCAATAATTTCTGACCACTCTAATTCAGAAATCAAATTCAAATTTAAGTTAATTGAATTCTTCACAAATAGTGGTTTATTAACAGCCAAAAATTAATTTATATCTATTGCAATACTTCACTCTTTATGATATATTTTATGGAGACAATATATGTTCAGGGGGAATCAATTTGGAAAAATTAGTAATAACAGGACCAACACCTTTAAAGGGTGAAGTAGAAATAAGCGGAGCAAAAAATGCGGCAGTAGCAATACTACCAGCCACATTATTAATAGATGGAGTATGTACTATAAACAATATTCCAAACATAAGTGATGTCCAAATTTTATGCACAATTTTAGAAAAAATGGGTGCAAAAATAAAATGGAACACAAAAAATGAATTAACAATAGATACAAGAAATATAACAACAACAGAAGCACCATTAGACTTAACAAGTAAATTTAGAGCTTCTTACTATCTTATTGGTGCAATGCTTGGTAGAACAGGAAATATTAAAGTTGGTATGCCAGGTGGTTGTAAATTAGGTGCTAGACCTATTGACCAACATATAAAAGGATTTGAATTATTAGGAGCTGATGTTGAAGTTGGAAAAGGTACAATTACAGCAAAAGCAAAATGTCTAACAGGAGCACATATTTATATGGATGTTGTCTCTGTGGGAGCAACAATAAATGTAATGTTAGCAAGTGTTCTTGCCAAAGGTACTACTACAATAGATAATGCTGCAAAAGAACCACATATAGTTGATGTTGCTAACTTCTTAAATACAATGGGTGCTGATATTAGAGGAGCTGGAACAGATGTTATAAAAATAAATGGTGTTGAAAAATTACATGGAAATGCCACTTATTCAGTAGTTCCAGACCAAATAGAAGCAGGTACATTTATGTTAGCAGCAATTGCTTCAAAAGGAGATTTACTTATTAAAAATTGTATAACAAAACATTTAGAACCACTAACTGCTAAAATAATTGAAATTGGCGGAAATGTAGAAGACAATGGTGATAGCATTAGAGTTTGGTACAGTAAAAGACCAAATAAGGCAACAATAAAAACATTACCATATCCAGGATTTCCAACAGATTTACAACCACAAATGGGTGTGGTTTTAGCAACAGCAAATGGTACAAGTATTATAAATGAAAGCATCTGGGAATCAAGATTTCAATATACAGCTGAACTAAATAAAATGGGTGCAAAAATAACAGCCCAAGGAAAATCAGCAATATTCGAAGGTGTTGACGAATTATTTGGTGCACCAGTATATTCAACAGACCTAAGAGCGGGGGCCGCATTGATAGTAGCTGGCGTATCTGCAAATGGCGTTACAGAGATTTATAATTTAGAACACATTGATAGAGGATATGAAAATATAGAAAAAAAATTCAGAAAAATCGGTGCTAATATAGAAAGAGTAACTGAATAATTAAATTTCAATCTATAATTAATATTGTAAATACACAAATTTATAAAAGGAAAAATAGAAGGAAGAATACAATATGTTTAATTTTTGTAGTTTATACAGCGGAAGCAGTGGAAACAGTTTATTAGTAGAAACAGAAAATACAAAATTATTAATAGATGCAGGTGTCAGTAGTAAAAAAATAGAAACAGCTCTAACAAATTTATCTATTGACCCTGCTTCTATTAACGGAATACTAATCACACACGAACACACAGACCATGTTCAAGGTCTAGGAACATTTGCAAAAAAATTTGATTTGCCTGTATATGTAAATCAGAAAACATTAGATGCAATGCCTAAGCAAAAAGAAAAAATAGCAGAAAAAAATATCAAAAACATAAAAATAGAAGAAAAATTTGAAATTGGTGACTTACAAATAAAACCATTTTCAATACCACATGATGCAGCAAACCCTTGTGGATTTAACATTTTTAAAGACAATAAAAAAATTAGTATTGCAACAGATATAGGACATATGACAAATGGAATACTAAAAAATCTAGAAGACAGCATTTTTGTATTATTAGAATCAAATTATGACCCAGAAATATTAAAATTTTCTAGATATCCTTACATATTAAAAACAAGAATAGCAGGTCCAAATGGACACTTGCCAAACGAAACAGCTGGAAAAACAATTGCTCATTTATTGCAATCTGGACTTCAACAAGCAACACTAGGCCATTTAAGTAAAGAAAGCAATTTCCCAGAACTAGCATATAAAACCGTTGTAGATGAAATTATATCAAATAGTAATTATAATGAAAACTCACTAAAATTAAATGTAGCAAGTCGTGATATCCCAGGATCTATAATGTCCTTTTAGGAACATTTTGTCCTATTTTCTAATTATAAATTCTTAGAAGTAGAAAGGAAACATCATGTTAACAATTAATATAGTATGTATTGGAAAAATAAAAGAAAAATTTTTCAAAGACGCAATAGATGAATATTCAAAAAGATTATCAAAATATTGCAAATTAAATATTGTTGAACTTCCAGATGAGAAGATTCCAGAGAAAATAAATACAAATATTGAAAACGATATTAAATCAAAGGAATGCACTAATATGATAAATCATATAAAAAAAGATTCTTATATTATTTGTTTAGATTTAAATGGAAAAGAATTCTCTTCTGAACAGTTCTCTAAAAAAATTGAAGATATATCTATGGAGTCAAGTCAAATAACTTTTGTTATTGGTGGTTCACTTGGCTTAAATCAAGAAATTTTAAGTTTAGCAAATCAAAAAATATGTTTTTCAAAAATGACTTTTCCTCATCAATTAATTAGAGTATTTTTATTAGAACAAATATTTAGAGCTTTTAAAATTTCAAATGGTGAAACTTATCATAGATAAATATTTTTTATTTATATAAATGTAGAGAAAATAAATTAATGAATTTAGAAAGAAATTGTGTGGGACACTATAAAAAACTTTCGAAATATCTCAAAATATTTGGGGGAATACGATGAAATTTATTTTCCCTACAAAATTAAAAACATTATTAAATTTAATTTTTGATTTTTTTCAAGATTATGATTGCTAATATTTTAGTAATCATTTTTTTGATTATAAAAAAAATTGAAATAAATAAAATTAATTTAAAAATCATAAGACCTCCTTACTGTTGTCAATATTTTTGAATTAACAATAATTTTGTTTATGTCTTTGATTTAACTTTTTATATTCTACTACCATTTAATACCTTTGTCAACAAGAAAATTTCGACAAAAATCGACAATTTAAATCAATTATTACAATTCCGTGAAAATAAGGAAAAAGTTGCTCCAAGTGGTAATATATCAATATTTTTAGTCAAAAACATATCTGGGGTCTACCATTGGGT
>OGFG01001124.1_pt1 | contig 28476 bp, 20 predicted proteins | sample 1570761 | NCBI WGS metagenome assembly OGFG01 (sample SAMEA2581938, study PRJEB24529) | metagenome | biome: Human gut stool | place: China | collected 2011 | reverse complement strand
CCAATTCTACTTTATTATAGGAAACCTTACCGTCTTTGTAGACATATACATAACGATCGCCCGAACCAGCACGTTTCACAATAGCCTGATCAGGAACTACCACATGCCGCAATGTACCAAAACTCACAGTCACACGGCCAAACATTCCCGGACGTATACGCTGATGGGTATTAGCCAATTTTACCTCTACAGGAAAAGTATGAGTAGTAGCATCAATAGTAGGATAAACCAAACTAACTTTTCCTTCGAATTCCTCATCACCATACACATCAAATTTCACCTTTACGGTCATACCTTTAGTTACTTTCGGGAAATAAGGTTCGGATACATTAATCAACAGTTTAACCGGAGTGATCTGTTCTATGACCAACACAGGAGTGGAGGCGGAAGAATATAAGTCACCGTTATCAAAATTACGCGCTGTAACCACTCCATTAATAGGACTTAATAACTGCGTATTCTCCAACAAATTATTATAGGAAGTACGACGTACATCTAAAGTTGTTTTCGCTGCATCCCATTCAGATTTGGAAGCTCCACCCACTTTGTACAGTTCATCCATACGTCTGAATTCCGTTTCTTCATTTTCTAACTGCAATTTCATTTGTTTCAGATTTGCCGCATCCATCTGTACTAATTTCTGTCCTTTGGATACATGGTCTCCCACTTCAACAAAAATACGGTCTATACGCCCGGGAGAGGTCGGAGCTATATTATTTTTCGCTTCCGCTTCAACAGTGGCAGTATATTCCTCTATCTGATCTACATCGCGGGAAGTTACGGAAGCAAGCCGGACTACCGGTTTGTCCTCCATAGCGGTATCAGCAGCTTCCTTACTCTCCGTTCCACCTGAACATGCCCCCAGCATAGTTACCACCAGCCAAGCTACGAATTGAAAATATTTTCTCATACTGTTATCTTTATGTTAATGTATTATTGTTCCGTTACTTCATCAATGCCTAAGACTAAATCCAAATCAGCTTTAGCTACCAGATAGTCATAGATGGACTGGTTATAAGTCAGTTGGGCCTCTGTTAAAGCCACTTCCGAACTATTCAATTCCAAGATAGTTCCTTTTCCAACTTCATATCTTTTTTCGGCAATAGTACGCCCTTTCTCCGCCTGAAAGACAGCTTCTTTATTACTTACCACCTGTTCCGTACTAGCGGCCATATTATCCAAATAACCGGTAGCTTGCATAGTGAGTTGCCGCTCTGTATTGATACGGTTCTCTTCCAGTTGTTTCATCTGGATACGGGTCTGTTTCAATTGAGTAAAATTACTTCCTTTGAACAAAGGAATGCTTAGATTCAGGCCGATAGTAGAATAGGGCCTCCAATCGTATTCCTTGAACTTGAAATTATCATTCATTGAAGTATACATATATTGGAAACTGGCAGAAAGGGTCGGCATAAAGTTGGTATACTGCAACTTCAGCGTCTGCTTTAATTGCAATGCATTCAGTTCCAATTGCTTCAACGTACTGTTATTTGTCAAATTGTCTGGACGAGGCATTGCCTGACGAGTAAACATAGACATTTCATAATCCTTCAGATTGCCTTCAACCGCTACCTTTACATCAGACTCCATTCCCATCAAGACCTTCAACTGCAGATTTGCCAAATTCACTCCGTTACGGGCAGACACCACGGTAGGTTTCAAGCTGCGCATCTGCACATCCGCACTAATCTTATCATATTCACTGACAGTCCCCTGTTCATATTTAGCTTTCACCACATTATAATTATCTTCACTCTGCTTATAACTTTTAAGCAGCACTTCATAACTGTCCTGTGCCAAAAGCAACTGAAAAAATGCCTTGGTCACTTGATTTACCATATCCAGACGTGAAGCACGTGATTTCTCTACCGCCAGGTTCACATCTGTACTTGTCAAACTGATACTTTTGTAAAGAGCAGGAGCAAAGACAGGCAGACTGACAGACAGACCACCACTATAAGTATTATCTGTACCGACTTCAATCACCTCTCCCATCATGGCGAATGACTGCTTTTTTATGGCTCGTGAATAACTGCCCACCAAACTGGCTTCTGGGAAAAGACCGGCATAAGCTTCCCGGCGGGCTTCTTTCTTTAACAGGATTTCCTGACCGGCGACTTTAATGGTGGGATTGTCGCTCAATGCTATCCGGACTGCGTCCTGTAAGGTAATCCTCAATGTGTCTTGTGCTTGTGCACTTTGTATTGCTACATAAAGCAGCAAAAACAAGGTTAACGTAGGTTTGCAATAAAATTTCATTAACTATTATTCTTTATTTAGTGACTTATTTAATTTCTAACCATACTTATTATGTTCGTTTCCTTTTAAATTCAATAAAAAATTATCCACAATCTTCAACCCCTTTTCAGTGGAAATGCCACGCATATGCATAAATACAACTGTTTCATAAATTTCACCAAGCGAATAGGACTTGCATATTTCCGAATGCAACAACAAATCCATCTGCTCACATACCATAGCGCGTACAATATTATAATTTACATCATTTCTAAAAATGCCTTGTTCCACTCCTTTGCGATAAAATTCCATAGCCGAATCCAAATTCTCCTTCCGGCTTTCGTCAATGTAACGCATTACCTTGGGATATTTCTCAATATCCTCAAAGAATTTCCTGTTTGTATTCTGAAAATCCTGGGCACTTCTTTGAAAAAACTTCAAGAGGACTTCCAAAACATTTTCTGCTTTGGAAGCCACTTGAGTCATATATTCCTGCATCTCCTCCCGATGTAACTTCATGACATCAAGTAATAAATCCTCTTTGTCATGAAACAATTCATAAAGCGTACGTTTAGATATAGATAATCCGGCAGCAATATCATCCATTCTCACTGTTTTGACACCTTTCTGGGCAAATGATTTCGCTGCTGCCAAAACAATGTGTTCCTTCACTACCGTTTTATCCATTCTTTTTTTCCTGACGCTATTCATTCTTAACATAAAGGGAGACAAAGATACATTTATTTTATAATACCCAACTTAGAACTTCTGACAAACTCTATCAGATGTACAATTTCAGGACTAGACGGAACCTGTTCTTCAATACGACGCAATGCATCCTCTGTAGATGTATTCACTTTATACAATATACGGAAAGCATGCGCTATATGTTTAATAACCGTTTCCGAAAAACCTTCATGTTGCAACACGGTGGTATTGATGCTGTAAAAAGCCGTAGGCTCATGGGCTGCCACACAATAAGGAGGAATATCCTTGGTAAAACGACACCCGCCCTGTACGGCGGCATAAGTCCCCAAACGAGTCTTTCCCTGCATCAGTACATTGGAAGTAAGAATAGCATAATCCTCGACTACACAACAACCTGACACCTGCGAACCGTTACCAATAATACAGTTATTACCGATGGTCACATCATGTGAGATACGTGCTCCCTGCATAATAAAGTTACCGCTTCCTACCACAGTTTCATCTCCGGCGAAAGTGGCACGAATAATAACCGCATTCTCACGGATGGTATTATTATTACCTATACGGGCGATGGTATCATCACCCGTATATTTAAAATCTTGCGGAGTAGCAGCAATTACAGCTCCGTTATAAATGGTATTTCCGTTACCGATGCGTGCGCCGCTCATAATGCTGGCGTTGGGCATAATTACATTATCATCACCTATCTCCACATTCTTATCAATGTAGGCAAACGGGTGAATAGTTACGTTTTTCCCGATTTTTGCAGACGGGTCTACATAAGCTAACGGACTAATCATATTCATATTATTTTTAAGGTTAATTATTCACGTCCACCGCCCAATGCGCTGTACAGATTGATAACAGCCTGCATACGCTGGAAAGTATCGGATACTTCGTTCAACTGGGCACTCAGCAATGACTGTTGTGCAGTAATGATTTCCAGATAAGTGGCCTTTCCCGCCTGAAACAAATCATTGTTCATCTCCACCGCTTTTTGCATTTCAGAAACCTGTGCCTGGTGCTCGCTCAACTTTTTGTCTGCCGTATCATACAGGAACAAAGCATCACTTACTTCCTTACCAGCTTCCAGAATAGTCTGCTGATAATTCATCTTGGCAATCTGTTCTTCCGCTTTCGATACTTTCAAGTTGGCAATCAATTTTCCACGCTGGAAAATGGGTTGCGTCAATGAGCCGATAGCATTCCAAAGCATAACGGCAGGATTAGAAATCACTGTACCATTGGAACCATTAGTCCATCCTAGAGTACCTGTAATATTAACACTGGGATAAAAAGCGGAACGCGCCTGATTGGTAGTATAATAAGCGTCGGCTAATGCCAATTCTGCCGCTTTTACATCGGGCCGGTTCTCAAGCAACTGTAAAGGAACTCCCACCGCCAAATCTGCCGGCATCACTTGTTCCTCCAATGTTCCACGGTCTATGTTCTGAGGAGCCTTTGCCAACAATACGGAGATAGAATTCTCAGTTTCACGCACCTGGCGTTTCAAGTCAGCCAATGAAGCCTCCGTCTGGTGATAAGCCCCTTTACTCTGTGCCACAGCAGCTTCGGTAGTCATACCGGCTTCCTTCATAGCTTCCATAGTGCGCACTGTTTCTTGCATTAACGCCACATTCTGTTCGGTCACACTGACTTGACGGTCTAGCATCAATAAAGAATAATAAGCATTGGCTATACCACCAATCAACTGTGAACGCACTGCCTGCTGATAGGCCTTACTTTGCAAATAAGAAGCTTTCTGGCCACGATGGGCATTCAGCAATTTGCCGAACAAATCAACTTCCCAGCTTGCAGAAGCAGGTAAAGTATAGTTCTTTACAGGAGTACTTTTGTCCACACTAGTCAACGAACCTTGTGGAGCAAGGGCCAAAGAAGGGAGATAAGACAAACGAGCTGATGTCAATAACGCCTTGGCCTCCTTTACACGCAGGATAGCAGCCTGCATATCTACATTGTTTGCCAATCCCTCTTCAATCAGCATCTGCAATTTCGGATCACGGAAAATTTCCTTCCATGACAAGTTACCCATATTGGTTGTATCGTTAGCAGCCAATGTATCGTTGGCGGCAACCGGGTCACGATAGATGCCAGTGGCATCTATCGACTCGGGACGATCGTATGATTTATAGATGTGGCAACCGCTTAATAAAAACGTCGCGCAACATAATCCTATTATCTTTTTCATTGTTCTTCTGTTCATTTACGGGTGTATTGTTCAATTTCGGGTTCAACCTCTGTATTGTCCACACTTTCCCATTCAATCGGTTTGAATTTCTCTTGTAACCATTGGAATACCACAAACAATACGGGTACGATAAAGATCTGGAAGATCATACCAATCAACATACCACCAATAGCCGAAGCTCCCAAAGTACGGTTACCATGAGCACCAACTCCCATAGCCAACATCAACGGAATCAAACCTACAATCATGGCCAATGAGGTCATTAAGATCGGTCGCAAACGGGCTGCCGCACCCAAAACCGCAGCCCAGGAAATACTCATTCCCTGCTTACGGCGATCCAAAGCAAACTCTACAATCAGAATGGCATTCTTCGCCAACAATCCCATCAACATGATCAATGCAATCTGCATATAAATATCATTTGACATGGTTCCTAAAATCATCTTCAAAGCCGGAATATTTCCCAATGCTGCAAATCCGTTTACAAACAGGAAGCTACCCAACAGACCGAACGGTACTGAAAGCAATACGGACAACGGCAGAATGTAACTTTCATACTGTGCACTCAGCAACAAATAAACGAATACAAAACACAGAATGAAGATGATACCTGTGGAACTGCCACTGGTAGATGCCTCTTCACGAGCCATACCTCCCAACTCATAACCGTAACCGGTAGGCAAATTCTCTTTAGCAACTTCCGCAATAGCCTGCAAAGCCTGTCCGGAAGTATAGCCACTGGCAGGAGCCACCATCACTTTGATAGACGTATAAAGGTTGAAACGACCTATAACATCCGGTCCATATACTTTCTTGACAGAAACGAACTGGGAAATAGGAGCCATCTCATTCCCATTACGTATCTTGATACTATTCAAGGATTCCAGATTCTTGGTCGCTTCGGGTTCCGCCTGAATCATAACACGATACATCTTACCGAAACGGTTGAAGTTAGAAGCATACAAACCACCGAAATATCCCTGCATGGTAGTCAGAATATCACTAGGACTGATTCCTGCCTTCTTACAAGCAGCAGCATCAATATCCAACATATATTGGGGGAAACTCGGATTGAAGGTAGTCTGGGCCGAATTAATTTCAGGGCGTGCCTTCAACGCATCCATATAGTCCAAAACTACATCATAAAAATGATTCAAGTCTCCACCGGTCTTATCCTGCATATTCAACTCGATATCACTGGATGCCGAATAACCCGGAATCATAGGAGGAGCAAAGAACAATACCTGCGCATCCTTGATGATCTTCTGCGCACGCATAAACAAGGTACCTACCACAATATCCGAATTCTGCATCATGGAGCGTTCTTCCCAATCTTTCAGCTTAATAATGATAGAACCGTAAGAAGGTCCCTGACCACCAATAAAGCCGAAACCGGAAATCACCGTACGGGAATCTACAGCCGGTTCGGCAGCCACCAAGCTGTCTACACGGTTTAAGATTTCCATTGCACGTTCCTGTGAAGTACCGGGAGGCAGTGTCACCGCACCCATAATGGTACCGGTATCTTCATTGGGCACCATGCCCGTCGGAGTAACCTTCATAAAGAATACCAACAGAATGATAGAAGCGGCAACCAACCCGAATGACAACCATTTCTTATGGATAAAGAACACTACATGCTTCTTGTACTTCTTCAATATAGAATCATAAGCCGCATTGAAAGCTGTATGAAAACGTTCTACACGAGTCATTTTCTTCGCTCCGTGTCCTTCATCATGCGGCTTCAGGAAGATGGCACACAATGCCGGTGACAGAGTCAGCGCGTTCAAGGCCGAGAAACCGATAGCAATAGCCATGGTAATACCGAACTGGCGATAGAATGTACCGGCCGTACCTCCCATGAAACTTACCGGAATAAACACAGACATCATGACCAATGTAATAGAAACGATGGCACCGCCCAGCTCGCTCATGGCATCGATAGAAGCCTCACGGGAAGATTTATATCCCTGATCCAACTTAGCATGAACACCCTCGACGACGACTATGGCATCGTCTACTACAATCGCAATAGCAAGTACCATCGCCGAAAGTGTCAACAGGTTCACACTGAAGCCAATCAGTTTCAATACAAAGAAAGTAGCCACCAACGCCACCGGAATGGCAATGGCCGGAATCAATGTAGAGCGCATATCCTGCAAGAAGATATACACCACGATAAACACCAGAACAAACGCTTCAATCAAGGTTTTGATTACTTCATGAATAGAGGCAAACAAAAAGTCATTAGCATTTTGGGCTATATTGATGTTTAAACCTGTCGGCAATGACTCCTGTGCCTTTGCAAGCACCTCTTCCAAATTGGAGATTGTTTCGGTAGCATTGGTACCCGCCATCTGATAAACGATACAAGACACCGCCTTGTGACCGTTTACCATATTATTGAAAGTATAAGCCAAACGTCCCAATTCAATATCTGCCACATCACCCAAACGAAGCACATTTCCATCCGGCAATGCCTTGATGACAATATCTTCAAATTCAGTTGTTTGCTGCAAACGTCCTTTATAACGGATCGTGTATTGAAAAGTCTGATTACCACGTTCACCAAACTGTCCCGGAGCCGCCTCAATATTCTGTTCGGCCAAAGCTGCCGACACATCGGTAGGAATCAGTTTGTATTGCGCCATCACATCCGGTTTCAACCAGATACGCATAGAATAATCCTGTCCCAAGACATTGGCATCACCCACACCCTTCACACGCTTGATTTCAGGAATCAAGTTAATATTAGCATAGTTTTCAATAAACTCAATATTATACGAATCGGTTTCATCATACAATGAAAACACCATCAACATTGAATTTTGGCGTTTCTGAGTAGTTACACCCACCTTGGTTACTTCAGCAGGCAGCAATCCTTGTGCCATAGAAACACGATTCTGTACATTGACAGCCGCCATATCTGGATCTGTTCCCTGATTAAAGTAAACATTAATATCAGCAGCACCGTTATTAGACGCTGTAGACTGAATATACATCATATTCTCCACACCGTTTATCTGATCCTCCAACGGAGCGATAACCGAATTCAATACAGCTGTAGAATTCGCACCGGTATAAGTGGCGCGTACCTGCACCGTAGGAGGTGCAATATCCGGATATTGCGTAATCGGCAATGTAGCAAGTCCGATTACACCCAAAATAACTATCAAGACAGAGATTACTGTTGATAGTACCGGACGGTTAATAAATCTATCTAGTTTCATTCTCTATATACCTTATTTATATAAGTGAAATTAATCTTTTAAGTTATAGTGATTATTCAAAGGCCGTAGCAATATTACCTTCCTTTTGATCTTTCAGATGCTGTTGGTATTTAGCCTCTTTCTGTTCCGGAGTAATCGGAGTTATCGTCTGTCCGTCCTTCAGAGTCTGTACACCTTCAACTACAATTTTATCACCGGGTTTCAAGCCACCGGTAACAATATAATTCTTGCCATCATTCAAATTCGACACCTGAATTTCAGTATGTTTCAACGTATTATCCGACTGGAGTACATAAACAAATTTTTTGTCCTGAATTTCTTGTGTGGCCGACTGAGGAATCAGAATAATATCTTCCATAGTATAAGGGAAAATTACATTAGCCATACCGCCACTGCGCAAAACAGACTGCTTATTGGGGAAAATAGCACGCATACTTACAGAACCGGTAGACTGATCTATAACACCACTGACAGCATCAATTCTACCCTCTTCCGCATATACTGTTCCATCAGCCAGTTCCAATTTCACGGCCGGCATTTTTTCCAACTGGTCTTTCAATGTACCGCCTGCCTTAGTCATGGCAAGCAATTGTTTTTCAGTCATCGAAAAATAGACATACATATCACCGATTTCGCTTACAGTAGTAAGAGGCTGAGCCACCGATGGACTTACCAAACTTCCTACACGATAAGGGAATGTTCCGACTACGCCATTAGAAGGACTTGTCACAGTACAAAAATCCAAATTCTGTGTGGCACTTGTCAATTGCGCCTGTGCCTGTGCCAAACTAGCTTTAGCAGAGAGCAACTGATCTACTGCACTTTGATATTCAAAATCACTGATGATATTCTTATCATGCAGATTTTTCTTTTGTTGTTCATTCAATGTCAAGGTATTAACATTCGACTTAGCCATCTCCACAGCCGCACTTGCCTGGCGTTTGGCAGCCGCATACTGTGTAGGGTCTATTTGAAACAAAGCCTCGCCTTTGCGAACTGTAGCACCCTCATCTACACACAGTTTCACAATAAAGCCCGACACCTGCGGACGTACCTCGATATCCTGAATACCCTTGATAGTGGCCGGATATGAAGTGGATTGCTGGCTGGCCGTAGAGTGTACCGCCATTACGGTAAATTCGTCATCACCCAATTTCATACCACTCTGACCGCCTCCGCAACTGCTTAACACGGTCATTGCCGCCATAATAATCGCTGTGCGGCTTAATGAAATGCATTTCATTTTGTTTACTGTCATCTTCATAACTAATATTATTGAACTTTACTTATTTAGCAAAAGAAGTTGGACTTATCAGAAAACTTTCTAGCCCAATTAAGTTTTTAATGGCGCAAAATTAGTTATTTTTTCGCCATTTATATCCTTATTCAGTGAGCTTTAACTATAAATAACTCGTAGCTAAAAAGTGTTTGGAAAGGTTTAAATAAGCAGTAGGTATAATCCGTCATACCGATACACAAAGACAGGGAAATTATCCGGAATTTTATATCTTTACTTCCACAATGAAATAAGCCTGTGTCAAATATCGCATTTAAAATTTCAACAATTCGACATCATTTTACAGCACAAGAGCGTCATTTTATAATTTTATTTGTATTTTTGCCACCAATTTAAAACAATAACACTAATAAATAAGAAAATATTATGGTTAAGATTACCAAAGAGGCTGCCCTACTCTATCACTCACAAGGTAAGCCCGGAAAAATTGAAGTAGTACCCACCAAGCCGTACAGCACACAAACGGACCTGTCACTAGCTTACTCCCCCGGAGTAGCCGAACCTTGTCTGGAAATTGAAAAAGACCCGAAAACCGCATACGACTATACAGCGAAAGGCAACTTAGTAGCTGTTATCTCCAATGGTACTGCTGTCCTCGGACTAGGTGACATCGGTGCCCTCAGTGGCAAACCGGTCATGGAAGGTAAAGGACTGTTATTCAAAATTTATGCAGGCATTGATGTGTTCGACATCGAAGTCAATGAAAAGGACCCTGAAAAGTTCATTCAAGCTGTAAAAGCTATTGCTCCCACTTTCGGAGGTATCAATCTAGAGGATATTAAGGCTCCCGAATGTTTTGAAATAGAAGACCGTCTGAAAGCAGAACTAGACATTCCGGTTATGCACGATGACCAGCACGGAACAGCAATCATCTCTTCTGCCGGACTGCTGAATGCTCTCGAAGTGGCAGGTAAGAAAATAGAGAATGTAAAAATTGTAGTAAACGGTGCCGGAGCTTCCGCCACTTCTTGCACCAAACTATATGTAGCACTGGGGGCACGTAAAGAGAATATCCTGATGCTTGACAGCAAAGGCGTTATCACTAGCGACCGCCCCAACCTGACCGAAAGCAAAAAATTCTTTGCCACCGACCGCCGCGACGTGCACACACTGGAAGAAGCCATCAAGGGCGCAGACGTATTCCTTGGCTTATCCAAAGGAAACGTTCTCACACAAGACATGGTGCGCAGTATGGCCGATCATCCGATCGTATTCGCCCTTGCCAACCCTACTCCCGAAATTTCCTACGAAGATGCTATGGCATCACGCCCGGATGTCTTGATGTCTACCGGACGTTCGGATTATCCCAACCAAATTAATAATGTAATCGGTTTCCCCTACATATTCCGCGGAGCACTCGACACACAGGCAAAAGCTATCAACGAAGAAATGAAACTAGCTGCCGTCCGTGCTATTGCCAATCTGGCAAAACAACCCGTACCTGATGTGGTAAACGAAGCTTATCACGTAAATAACTTCACCTTCGGTCCCGATTATTTCATTCCGAAACCGGTAGATCCCCGCTTGATAACCGAAGTCTCAATGGCTGTTGCCAAAGCTGCTATGGATTCAGGTGTTGCCCGCAAAAACATTACAGATTGGGAAGCTTACAAAACCCGTCTGCGCGAGCTTATGGGACAGGAAAGCAAACTTACCCGCCAACTGTATGAAACAGCGCGCCGTGACCCACAACGGGTTGTTTTTGCAGAAGGCATCCATCCTACCATGCTGAAAGCTGCCGTCGAAGCCAAAGCAGAAGGCATCTGCCATCCGATTTTGTTGGGTAACGATGAACGCATCGAGAAACTGGCAAAAGAGCTTGATTTGAGTTTGGAAGGCATCGAAATAATCAATCTTCGCCATGATCGCGAAGCAGAACGCCGCGAACGCTATGCACGCATTCTTTCAGAAAAGCGTGCTCGTCAAGGGGCTAATCTTCAGGAGTCAAATGACAAAATGTTTGAGCGCAACTATTTCGGCATGATGATGGTAGAAACAGGAGAAGCCGATGCGTTTATCACCGGTTTGTACACCAAGTATTCCAATACCATCAAAGTAGCGAAAGAAGTAATTGGTATCCAGCCGGAATACAAGCACTTCGGCACCATGCATATCCTGAATTCAAAAAAAGGCACTTACTTTGTGGCCGACACACTGATTAACCGCCACCCGGACACAGATACACTGATTGATATTGCTAAATTATCAAAGAAAACTGTGGAATTCTTCAATCATACCCCGGCAATGGCCATGCTGTCTTACTCCAACTTCGGTTCGGACACGGAAGGCAGCCCTGCCAAGGTGCACGAAGCAGTGGACTATATGCAGAAGGAATACCCCGAACTCGCTATCGACGGTGAAATGCAGGTAAACTTCGCCCTGAACACGACACTTCGCGACGAGAAATATCCATTTACACGCCTGAAAGGTAAAGAAGTAAATACATTGATATTCCCCAACCTAAGCTCTGCCAATGCCACTTATCAACTGATTCAGTCTATGAGCAGCGAAACAGAAGTGCTTGGTCCAATCCAAATGGGACTGAACAAACCCATCCACTTCACCGACTGTGAAGCATCGGTACGCGATATCGTGAACATCACCGCTGTAGCAGTTATCGACGCCATCGTAGAAAAGAAGAAAAAGGCAAATAAATAATAACCTGTTTCAGAAAAGGGACAAAAGAACAAATTTTCTCAGTAGCGCAATCTGCATATACTTAATATTTGTTCTTTTGTTCTCCAACCTGATAAAATCTGTCACTAAAAACACCTGTATATTACCATGAGCCGAAAACCACTATCCCTCCCCCAAATCGTAATCCTTGCCCTTCTATGGATAACAATCTGCTATATCATCCTCACCGGAAGCGAACAAATAGACGGACCACTAATCTTATCCATTATCATTTCGGGCACTTTAGTCTTTATTCCTTTACTAAAGTTTTTAAAGAATAGGGAGAAATAATCTTTTATTCATATTTTTGCTTACATTTTGCACAATCTGATATTTTTAATCGCATTTTATTTATATTTTGTTGCACAATCCAATTCTTATCTATATTTTTGCATCATCAATAAAGCAATAAAAACTAATTAGTAACCATAAAAGAAATAGATTATGAATGCAGCTAAGGTATTAGATGAATTAAAAAGAAGATTCCCTAATGAGCCTGAATATCATCAGGCAGTAGAAGAAGTGCTCGGTACAATTGAAGAAGAATACAACAAACACCCTGAATTTGATAAGGTAAACTTGATTGAGCGCCTTTGCATTCCCGACCGTGTATATCAGTTCCGTGTTACTTGGATGGATGATAAAGGCAACATCCGAACCAACATGGGCTACCGCGTACAGCACAACAACGCTATCGGTCCCTATAAAGGCGGTATTCGTTTCCACTCTTCTGTAAACTTGGGAATCCTAAAATTCCTTGCCTTTGAGCAGACATTCAAAAACTCACTGACTACCCTGCCTATGGGTGGCGGTAAAGGTGGTTCAGACTTCTCTCCACGCGGTAAATCCAACGCAGAAGTAATGCGTTTCTGCCAAGCTTTCATGCTGGAGCTATGGCGTCATATCGGTCCCGAAACCGATGTACCGGCCGGTGATATCGGTGTAGGCGGACGCGAAGTAGGTTTTATGTTCGGTATGTATAAGAAGTTGTCTCACGAATTCACCGGAACATTTACCGGCAAAGGACGCGAGTTCGGTGGTTCACTGATTCGCCCGGAAGCAACGGGTTACGGTAACATCTATTTCCTGATGGAAATGCTGAAAACCAAAGGAACCGACCTAAAAGGCAAAACTTGTCTGGTATCGGGTTCGGGTAACGTAGCTCAATATACCGTAGAAAAAGTAATTGAGCTAGGCGGTAAAGTAGTCACTATGTCAGACTCTGACGGTTACATCTACGACCCGGACGGTATCGACCGTGAAAAGTTGGACTTCATCATGGAACTGAAGAACTTATATCGTGGACGTATCCGCGAATATGCAGAAAAATATGGTTGTAAATATGTAGCAGGTGCCCGTCCGTGGGGTGAGAAAGCAGACATCGCGCTGCCTTCTGCCACTCAGAACGAACTGAACGGTGACGAAGCACGCCAGCTAGTCGCCAACGGTGTTATGGCTGTCAGCGAAGGTGCAAATATGCCTTCTACTCCCGAAGCTATCCGTGTATTTCAAGAAGCCAAAATTCTGTATGCCCCGGGTAAAGCTGCCAATGCAGGCGGTGTATCGGTATCCGGTCTCGAAATGACTCAAAACTCTATTAAGCTAGGTTGGAGTTCGGAAGAAGTTGACGAAAAGCTGAAAAGCATTATGAAGAATATCCATACAGCTTGTGTACAATACGGTACGGAAGAAGACGGATATGTAAACTATGTAAAAGGTGCAAACATTGCCGGTTTCATGAAGGTAGCAAAAGCAATGATGGCTCAAGGCATCGTCTAATAAAGCTCATGCCTTTATATTAGTCATAACATACAGAGAGGGTGCAGGAATTTATTTCTTGCACCTTTTTTTGCTTCTATACCATAAAAAAGAAAAACGACCAATTCATTTTATTGCAATAATCAGAAAAATTTCAGGAAAAGCCTTAACTTTGTAAACTATATATATGTTTATTATCAAAGAACTTATAAAATTACCAATTCATGAGATTGAAAGACTTACTAACCTGTACCATAGGCATATTCCTTTGTACATCGTGCATCAAGGACGAAGCACCTAATGCGGAAGCAGATATCGAAAAATGTATATTGCCCGCCGATATTCTTTCAGGAACGGAAATCGACTACAACTTACCATTCGATGAAAGCCTAAATGCCTATCCCATTTACATAGAAGTAAACAATGGAACTGACCTGACCGCACAGGCACCAACTTTTGAACTGACTCCGGGAGCAACTATTAATCCGGCCAGTGGAACGACGCACAACTTTACAAAACCAGTGCGCTATACCACCACTTCGGAAGACGGAAAATGGCATCGTACTTATGCCATCAGTCTTCATTATCCGTCAACAACAAATATCCCGACTTCTTTCCATTTTGAGACAGTAAAAAAAGTAAGTAACTATTATGTTTTCTACGAAGAGGCGCCCGGACATGCCACCCTGACCTGGGCCAGTGGAAACCAAGGATTCGCACTGACAGGAGGAGGTAACTCTCCCGAGGAGTACCCAACTACCATCAGCTCAGAAGGACGTTCCGGCAATTGTCTGAAGCTGGTGACTCATACTACCGGAGACTTAGGTAATAAAGTAGGGAAACCTATTGCAGCAGGTAATTTATTTATAGGGAAATTTGAACTACTCAACGCATTAGGAGATGCTTTGGCAGCAACCAAGTTCGGGACAACATTTTACTATCAACCTACCAAACTGACCGGCTATTACAAGTATAAAGCAGGACCTAAATTTTACGAAAACGGGGAATATACCGACCGTAAAGATGTGTTCAATATATATGCTTTATTTTATGAAAAAGATGATAAAGTACAAACCTTAGACGGACATATTGCAACAAACAATTACGAACACCCCAATATGGTGGCTTTGGCAATAATAGACCAAGCAGATGCCGTGGAAACTGAAGAATGGAAACGTTTTGAATTGCCTTTCGACTACGAACGCTTTGGCAAAACCATCGACTTGGAAAAACTGGCCAAAGGACAATACAACATAAGTATTATCCTGTCCGCCAGCAAAAACGGAGACGAATTCAAAGGTGCCCCCGGCAGCACATTACTTATTGACGATTTGGAAATAGAGTACAAATAACTTAAAAGATTCTCGATATGAAAAAATATATATTGCTTTTGGCTATCACATTGGTAAGTGTCCACACATGGGCTCAAGAAAACAGAACAAAGACCTTGATAAACGCTGCATTGCACGGTTGGGAGTATGAATTGAAAGCCGGCTTCAACATTGGCGGAACATTACCTTTGCCTTTTCCCGAAGAAATACGCAACATCAAAAGCTATAACCCTACCCTTTCGATTACCATCGAAGGTAATATGACTAAATGGTTGGGAGAACAAAAGCGTTGGGGGGTCGTTACCGGACTTCGTCTGGAGAATAAAGGTATGCGTACAAAAGCAGAAGTAAAGAACTATGGTATGGAAATTATCGGTGAAGATGGCAATCGTTTAAAAGGCAACTGGACGGGAGGCGTACGCACCAAGGTACAAAACTCATACCTCACCATTCCTATTCTGGCTGCTTATAAATTGAACCAGCGTGTAAATCTGAAAGCCGGTGCTTATTTTTCTTATCTGATGGACGGTGATTTTAGCGGACACGTATATGAAGGTTATCTGCGTAAAGATGATCCGACAGGAGAAAAAGTAAACTTTAATAACGGAGCAATTGCTTCTTATGATTTCTCTTCCGATTTACGCAATTTTCAATGGGGAGCACAATTAGGAGTAGACTGGAAAGCATTCAAGCATTTAAAAGTATATGCTGACCTGAATTGGGGAATGAATGATATCTTTAACAAGGACTTCAAAACAATCACTTTCGATATGTATGCAGTCTATTTAAACGTAGGCTTCGGATATGCATTCTAAGCTTCATTTCTAAAAGACTTTCTTCTTTTTCCCAAAGATTCATCATAGCACAAAAAAGGCATCCCGAAAATAGGATGCCTTCTTTTATATTATTATATTCTTCAGAAAGAACAATTATTGTTTTCTTCCTTCAAAATCAACAACGACTTTCATTGTAGCAACTGCAATATCCAAATCAAGCTCTTTACCATCAGCATCACCTGTAATAACTACAGCCAATTCTCCCATTCCAAGAGCACTCATATCAATCGTAGTTTGACCATTTAACTTCAATTCGTTTGTCGAAGGAACCACATCGCATGTCGCATCAATTGTCATAGGAACAGGCAATACGCCGGGAATAGTAAAGTTGGATAAAGAAACCTTCACTTTACTATCGTCCACTCTAGTTACAACAATAGATGCAGCAACATCTTTAGCTACTTCCGTTCCTGCAAGCGTTACATCCAAGTCACCGGGATAAGTACCTACAATATTATCAACAGTCAAAACTTTGTTATCATCATCATCGTCATCACTACAGGCTGTAAACAGACATACCGTACATATCACAGCAAACAAATAATAAAAAACACTCTTTTTCATTGTTACATCGTTTTAAATTAACACTTAGGTTTATAATAATTTTCAATCAGCTTTGGCTTTCCCTTTCTTGTAGTGGATTATTTTACCTGAGTTAAGTCCAAACCTATCTCCAATTGAGTCGTGTTTTTGATGATTTCAGGCAATAACTTCAAAGTGGGAACCATCATTCCCGCCATGCCACCAAACTGAGGATCGCTTTTCATCGCTTCAATAACCATATTAAGGAACTCTTCATCCTCAAACAACGGAGCTACAATATTCTTCATTAACGGCAATAATAGGTCGGTACCTAAGAATACCTTCATTCTGTTACCTTCTTTTGTATAAGTTAAAGGTACACCGTTAATCAACATAGGATATAATTCAGCTATTGCTTGTTGCAAGATAGCACCTACATCTACCGTTCTGACAGATTTCTCAACATTATCAACATTCGCCATAATAGCCTGCGGATTGAGGAACAAGAGCAATTGATTGTCACCGGTCACTACATATTGAGCCATATTAGAAGGAGATGTAACCCATTCAGTACCGCCATTAGCAGCATCCATATAAGTAGCAACAATATTACCATCTGCTCCTAATGTCACATCTTTTAAAACAGAACACAACATTTGTTCCACACTGACTCTGTCTCCACTTCCATCGTCAAATAAAGGAAAGCGCAACGCTAAGAGCAGTAAATCGTTTATCTCTATTTCTGAAGGATGACCGAATATTTCAATAGCAGCCTTCGTGCCGGATTTCCAAACAAAATGAATCGGTTCGTCCATCCCGCCGTCTTCAGTATTTGCCAATGGAGTAGGCTTCCAAACAGTACCGGCCAAAGCTGTATTTTTCAAAGTAACATCAGTAAAGGACAAATCCATTGTGCCTGCAGTTACTTTACCTGCATAAGAAAATGTGCAATACTCTGTCTCTGAAACACCGGAAAAAGTACATTGATTTCCGTTGATAGACAAGTCGACAGACAAAGTAGTCACAGGACTACCCGGAAATACACCGGGACCGGTCGGAGAAGTCATGTTCGAGCGTTGTCCTTTCAAGATGCCGGCCAAGTCAAACTCTCCTTCTAAACGTAAAGTAGCTTTAGTCGCTTCGGTTGCATCAGGGGTGAAAGTTACTTTTTTACCCAACAGAGGCGCACCGTTATAAGTAAGTTGCAAACCATTCTCACTGTTAAAAGTTGTCTGTGGAATAGGGTTTACCACCTTTTCGTCATCATCGCTACAAGAGGTAAATAATCCTATTGTGCATATCACAGCAAACAAATAATAAAAGAGATTCTTTTTCATTTTCTAGTTAATTAAATTTATACTCAAAAATCGTGCAAATATACTAAAAAGTTAAACGTCAGACCACCTTTTTCGATATTTAGAACATATTTTGTGTTATTTGGAACACTATTCAGGCAACATCACCACTCCCTGTTTCTTCTTTCCGTCCATCTTCACTATCAAAGGGTTATCAAAACGGACATGCCTGATAAACTGAGTTTCCTCCACCGCCGGTTGTGCGTTGAGTATGTCCTGATTATATACACCATCATTCATATACGAATTAATTGTGAAATAACCCACTCCAAAAGAAGTCAGATTCTGGAAAAAATGAGTTCCCTGGCTCGGATCTACACGATAATTGGTCAAACCGGCTTCCACTATAATACGGGCAGCCGAAATATGAGGCCACTTCACAGGAATCCCCAACCAAGAATCACTGCTTCCCCAACGCCCCGGTCCTACCAATATATAATGTTTGCCTTCATCCAGAAATTTGCGGTTCATTTTCTCTATTTCATACGCAATGGTAGGATTGTTTGAAGCTGTATAACCTTCTGTTTTTACATAGATTATATCATGAATATCCTCCATAATGCCATGTCCCAATGAATTATTACTCCTTAATAAAACATTCTCATCCTTAATAAGGTTCAAGTCTTCATCCAAAACAGCCTTGATATCTACCATCGGACGAATTTGTAACAGATAAAATACACCTGTCTTCTTCTGTGCATTCAGCGTTACGGCAAACTCTATCTCGACAGGACGACGCATCTCACTCTGCCCATATTCTTGAGCCAATTGCAATATGCGAGGCAATGGAAAGACATCGTGCTGCAATACGTTGGCAAAAGTAATCAGTTTTCTGCCTCCCGGATAAATACCGTCACGAATCACCATATCGTATGGATCGTAAGTAGACGCAATAAAGTTCAACGCTCCGTCATTATCGGCTTCTTTCACCGGGAGTTTCAATAAATTAAAGCCATCATCCAAAGAGAAATTATGACCTGTATTCTTCAAATCGAGTGCGTAGAACCGGGTTTGGGTTTCGCGAAGTGCTATCTCCATCTCACTGGTTTGCAACACCTGATTCGGATGATACGGACAGATACGCAAAGTCAGTCCTCCATCTACAATGTATTTGCCCAAGCCTAATGCCAGACTTACCGTACCTTCTTCCGCCGTCTCGTCGCCAATCGGATAATAATTGAGCGAACGTGCAACCCCGGAGATGGAAGGATAGAAACGGTCGCCATATTGTGTTCCTACCACTTCCTGCAAAATTACAGCCATCTTTTCCTGATCGATGACATTGCTGGTAGCCTGCATATAGGCTTTGCTGTCTCTATAATAAACCGAGGCATAAACACCTTTAATGGCATCGCTCAACATACGCAGCATCTCATACTTATCTTCCAAATAGGGAATCATATAGGTAGAGTAAATACCTGCAAAAGGTTGATAATGGGAATCTTCCAACAAACTGGAAGAACGGATGGCTATCGGAGACTTCACCACATCAAAGAATGCAAAAAAGTCCTCCACCAAACGGTCGGGCAGCTTGGCACGAAGAAAAGCTTTCAATATCGTATCGTCATCCGCATCACTCAAAGCCACCTGATACAGTCCGTTGGTATCCATGAATTCGTCAAAAATATCGGTACAGAGCACTACCGTTTTAGGTATTACGACAGTAGCATTTTCAAATTCATCGAATTCGATATGACGCTTTACCATATTGTCTATAAAAGCAAGTCCGCGTCCTTTCCCTCCCAAAGACCCTTCACCGATACGGGCAAAATTGGAATAACGGTCAAAACGGTCACGCTGAAATACCGCCACCACGCCTTGATTCTTCATCTTACGATACTTCACAATCGCTTCGAAAATTATCCGGCGATGCGCATCTATGTCCTGCAAAGACTTCCAAGTAATCTGTTTCAGGAACTCGGCAGGCGGAAACATGGCACGGGAGTAGAGCCAACGAGAGACGTGGTTGCGGCTGATGTGATAAAGCAAAGATTCCTTCGGAATGGAAAAGATGATATTCTGTAACTCTTTCAAGTTGCGGACACGCGCCACTTCTTCAAAAGTATCGGGATTACGGAAAATAAAATCCCCAAAGCCAAAATGCTCGGAAATGATTTCACGCAAGTCTATATTCATTTTTTTGGAGTTCTTATCCACAAAACTTGCATCGTATCTGCCGGCATATACCTTATTATCAACTTCCGATGATTGGAGAATTAAAGGGATGAACGGATCACGGGAACGAATTTCGGCAAGTAACTTTATACCTGCCATCGGGTCTACTACCCCACCGCGGGGATAGCGTGCATCGGTAATGATTCCCAATACATTCTTCTCATATTTGTTATATAAGTCCATTGCCTCTTCGTATGTACGTGTCAGAACAATTTTGGGACGTCCCCTCATACGAAGTGTGCGCTGGTGGGCATTCAATGCTTCAGTGGCAAATTCCTGACTTTGTTTCAAAACAAACTTATATAAATTAGGTAACACGGAAGAATAAAAACGGATAGAGTCTTCCACCAGCATAATCATCTGTACCCCGACCTCTTTTACATCATGCTCCAAATTCATCTTGTCTTCTATCAATTTAATGATAGACACCAGCAAATCAGTGTTTCCCAACCAACAAAACACATACTCAAAAATACTCAAGTCTTCGTGTTCCATACGTGCTGTAATGCCATGAGAAAACGGAGTCAGCACCACCAACGGAATATGGGAATACTTGTTTTTAATGCTGCGGGCAATCTCAAACGTATCACTGTTATCAGTACCCGGCATACAGATGACAAGATCGAATGTAGTATTCGCCAATTGCTTCCAAGTCTCCTCTTCGGTAGATACCTGTGTAAAACGAGGAGGATAACGAAGGCTGAGGTTCATGTATTCATTAAATATCTTTTCATCGATTCGTCCGTCATCTTCCAACATAAAAGCATCATACGGATTAGCAACCAAAAGGACATTGAATATTCGTTTAGTCATAAGGTTTACGAACGAAGTATCCTTGAAATACAATTGATTTAATTTTAACTTGCTGAGCATAATTCTTAGATTTACACAGATAATGTAATAGCAAAATACGTTAATAATATTGTCTTATGCAACTTATTTGCAAGAAAAAAGAACTTTTGGAAATAAAGGAGGAAAGCCCCCTATTAACTTTTTATTATAGTAACCCTAATTTTTCCGCAAAAATATTTTGCCAAGTCGGATAAAAACATACCTTTGCATCAGAAATGAATTTCATTTTGTCAAAACCTTAAATGCAAACTATTATGGATATCAATCAAATCATGGCTTCTCTTGAAGCTAAACACCCTGGTGAATCAGAGTACTTGCAGGCAGTTAAAGAGGTGCTGCTTTCTATTCAAGACATATACAATCAACACCCGGAATTTGAAAAGGCATCACTTATCGAAAGATTGGTGGAACCGGACCGTATCTTTACATTTAAGGTGCCTTGGGTGGATGATAAAGGCAAGGTACAGGTAAACTTAGGTTACCGCGTACAGTTCAACAATGCCATCGGTCCGTACAAAGGCGGCATTCGTTTCCATGCATCGGTCAATCTCTCCATACTGAAATTCTTGGGATTCGAACAAACATTTAAAAACGCATTGACAACATTGCCCATGGGCGGAGGTAAAGGCGGTTCCGACTTCTCACCTCGTGGTAAGAGTGATGCCGAAATCATGCGCTTCTGCCAGGCATTCATGCTTGAATTATGGCGTCATGTAGGTCCCGATATGGATGTACCGGCCGGAGATATCGGTGTAGGCGGTCGTGAAGTCGGCTACATGTTTGGTATGTACAAAAAGCTCACCCGCGAATTTACAGGTACATTTACCGGCAAAGGTTTGGAATTCGGCGGTTCATTAATCCGTCCCGAAGCAACCGGATTCGGCGGCTTATATTTTGTAAACCAAATGCTAAAGAATAAAGGTATTGACATTAAAGGTAAAACCGTAGCTGTTTCCGGTTTCGGTAACGTGGCATGGGGTGCTGTAACCAAGGCAACCGAATTAGGAGCCAAAGTGGTGACTATCTCCGGTCCGGACGGATATGTTTATGACCCGGACGGTATCAGTGGTGATAAAATAGACTATATGCTGGAATTGCGTGCGTCAGGCAATGACATCGTAGCTCCTTATGCAGAAAAATATCCGAATGCCAAATTCGTTGCAGGACGTCGTCCATGGGAAGTAAAAGTAGATATTGCACTGCCTTGTGCAACTCAAAATGAATTAAATGGCGAAGATGCTTGCAATTTAATAAAAAATTCCGTTCTTTGCATTGGAGAAATATCAAACATGGGTTGTACTCCCGAAGCTATTGACGCATTTATCGAAAACAAGATGCTTTATGCACCGGGTAAGGCAGTCAATGCAGGCGGCGTAGCAACATCAGGTTTGGAAATGAGTCAAAATGCAATGCACATGAGTTGGAGCGCAAAAGAAGTGGATGATAAATTGCATCAGATTATGTATGGCATCCATGAACAATGCGTGAAGTACGGAACAGAACCCGACGGATACATCAACTATGTGAAAGGAGCAAACATTGCAGGCTTTATGAAAGTAGCTCACGCAATGATGGCTCAAGGAATTGTATAAAGCATTCTATTAGCATAAAAAAATATCTCGTTTAGTTGTATTTGTATTTTGTATTGTAGCTTGCGCTGCCCGCCTGTGAAGGTATGGCAGCGTTTTTTATTGAAAATTCCAAAGTTTATTTATAAATTTGTACCAATTTGAAAAGCTCATAAATTGATATTCTATGAAAGTAATACAACTGAAAGGTCTGGACACTGATTTATACCCATTAATCGGTCCGTTAGTGATGAATCCGAAAGTACTGAAGGCTAATAACAATTATCCATTCAAGACTACGGCAAATCATCAATGGTATATTGCAGTAAACGATCAAGAAGAAGTAATGGGCTTTCTGCCTGTGGAAAACAAAAAAAGCACTTCTGTTATTAATAACTACTATCTTAAAGAAGACGACGGAGAATTACTGAAACTCCTTTTTTGCCAAATTGATATAAAAAAAGATATAACTGCGATTGTATTATCCAAGCACTTGGACATATTCAAGAAATTGGGGTTTGAGCCGGAACACCAATGGACCAATTATATTAAAATGATATATACCAACCACGACAAAAAATGAAGAAAAAGGGAACCAATACCGAAAATGTTTACGAACTGATACAAAAGCGACTTAAATTTATTTTTGACGAATTTGATAATATTTATGTCTCCTTTTCGGGAGGCAAGGATAGCGGGGTCTTACTCAACCTATGCATTGATTATATCCGTAAACATAATCTGAATAGAAAAATAGGCGTCTTCCACATGGACTATGAGGCACAATACAAAATGACGACGGATTATGTGGAAGAAACATTCAGGCAGAATTTGGATATTCTGGAAATCTATCATGTATGCGTACCATTCAAAGTCGTTACCTGTGCATCCATGTACCAACAGTTCTGGCGTCCCTGGGATGAAGAGATGCATGCCAACTGGGTGCGTCCGATGCCGAAGAATTGCTATAAGAAGGAAGACTTCCCTTTTTATAACGACGAAATGTGGGATTACAATTTTCAAGTGGAATTCGGAAGATGGTATCATAAAAAAAAGGATGCCGTACGCACTGCCTGCCTCGTAGGTATCCGAACACAGGAAAGCCTCGACCGCTGGAGGACTATTTATAGCAACAATCGCCTGTTCACATATCATAATTTAAAATGGTCACGCAGAATAGGATACGACCTCTTCAACCTTTACCCCATTTATGATTGGCGTACCGAAGATATATGGGTGGCTTATGCACGCTTCAAATGGCCCTTCAATCAGCTCTATGAACTATATTATAAGGCAGGAGTCCCCTTGGACAAGCAACGCGTTGCCAGCCCTTTTTTAAGTACAGCACAGGAAACCCTGAAACTTTACAAAGCCATCGACCCCAATACATGGGGAAGAATGTTGGGCCGGGTAAATGGCGTAAACTTCACCGGCATCTACGGAGGAACCCGTGCCATGGGCTGGCAAAGCATAAAACTCCCCAAAGGGTATACATGGAGAGAGTATATGTATTTTCTACTGGAAACACTCCCCGAAGATATGAAAAACGCCTATCTTGAAAAGCTAAGGGTAAGCAGAGAATTCTGGAAATATCGGGGAGGATGCCTCAGCTTGGAAACCATACGCAAATTAAATGAGTTAGGCATCAATATGCATGTACAGAAAACAACCAACTATAAGACAGATAAACTGCCTGTACAAATGGATTATCTGGACGACATAGATATACCCGAATTCAAGGAAATTCCAACTTACAAACGTATGTGTATATGTATCCTGAAGAATGACCATGTTTGCAAATACATGGGATTTGCCCTGACCAAAAAGGAAAAGCAGAGAAGAGATAAAGTAATGCAAAAATACAAAAATATCATGAGATGAAAAAAGAATACGAGAGTCCTGTATATCATGTACGCCGTGTACCGGTAGAGAAAGTACGTGCCAACAGTTATAACCCCAACCATGTAGCGCCCCCCGAAATGAAGCTGCTCGAGCTTAGTATTTGGGAAGACGGATACACCATGCCTTGTGTTTGTTATTATATCCCGGATGAAGATGTTTACGAACTCGTAGACGGCTATCACCGTTACTGCGTTCTCAGGACTTCCAAACGGGTATTCGAACGCGAAAAAGGATTATTGCCGGTGGTGGTTATTGAGAAAGACTTATCTAACCGAATGGCAAGTACCATTCGCCATAACCGTGCCCGCGGCACTCATAGCGTCGAACTGATGGTCGACATTGTGGCAGAGCTCACTAAAGCCGGAATGAGCGACGAATGGATTAAGAAATATATCGGAATGGATGCCGACGAACTATTACGTCTGAAACAGATATCAGGACTGATGGAACTGTTTGCCGACAAGGAGTTTTCTATCCCGGAGGAAGCATGACAACAATCAGCCTAAACAAACGAACAAATTGAAATACACTCATTTACTATTGGGGTTATCGGCATCAGTCTTCTGCGCCTGTTCCGATAACCTTACTGATTTTATCCAAAGCGATAGAAGCATAATCACAGGCAACTGCTGCCGGTTTATCAATAATCCGACAAACACCACTTCATTGCCTTCAGGCAGCCGGGCAGTGCTGAATGCCACCGGAAGTCTGCAATTAGAGAACCAAATTTTCACCTATTCGGGAGATGTGTGGGAAAGCGACTTACCCATCGCATGGACTGATTTATCGGGGACGACCGATATTGTTGCCTTATACCCCACTTATAAGGACAATCTGTATGATGACCTGTACCCGGAAGGACGATTGGAAGACGTGCTCTACATAAAAGACAGATTCGAGGCCGGACGGGGAATCGGTTTTCAATTTAAGCATCTCTTTTCCCGCCTCACCTTTCACATCAGTGAAGAATTACAAGGAGAAATAAAAGAAATCAGACTGACAACTCCTGTCATTGTCGACAAGATTATTCCTGCCACGGCAGACCTGAAACTTGATGCAGAACAAAGCCATACGACCATCACCCCCGGAGATGCTTCCGAAAGCTATTCATTTATCATTCCTCCGAGCGAGAATATCGGTTTGAAGGTCGAGATTATCACCAATCATGCGAGCTTTGTCAAAGAATTGAACCCACAAGATTTCTTAAGCAATTACGAATATACATGCAATATCAAGATTCTTGATGAACAATCGAATATTGGCATTTCCTCTGCTGAAGATTTGATTGCATTCAGTTTATTAATCAATAATAAAGAATACAATGGTAAATCGCTGAGCGACTTCGGCATCACCAAAGACGGCGTTACCACTTATAGGCTTCTGAATGATATTGAATTGACGGACGAGGATTGTAAACGGATGAAGCCTATAGGAATGGACGGTAAAACATTAGAATATAAAGACATCTTTGACGGACAAGGATTCAGCATCTGCAATCTCACTCTTCCCAATACCAGTTCGGGAAAAAGCGGACTCTTCGGTCATACATCAGAAAATGCTATGATTAAAAATCTTTGCATAAAGGGAGCAAAGCCCAATGCTCAAAGAAAGTCGGACGCCGGAATACTGGTAGGTTACAATAAAGGCCATATCATAAATTGTTCAATTCAGAAATCAACGGTAAAATCCAATGCCCGTTCCGGTGGTATAGCGGCTTTTTCAACCGGAACCATTGTAAACTGTTCTGTTGTGTCTTGTCACCTGGAATCGCAAAGTGCCGGAGGAGCAGCAGGAGAAGCAAGCGGGAAAATAATAAATAGTTTCTTTGTTAATGACACTATAAAAAACAATACTACCGGAGCCAGTGCCGGTGGAATATATGGTAAAGGGAATGCAAATTCTTTAACAGTCATCAACTGTTATGTGGATTGTTCTTCAAATCAAAGTTCATTTGGCATAATCACCGGAGAAGCCAATTCCAGCAGAACCGAACATTGCTTTTACAAATATTACAGTGGAAAAAAAACCGGACTCAAGGAAAGTCAAATGACAAATACCTACAGTTATGATGCAAACTTCATCGGCTCGAACGGCAAATCCGTTTTATCTTCCCTCAATGAATGGGTGGACACAAACTCCCTCCTCTACCCCGAATACGAACTCAAACATTGGACAAGCGGAAACAATGAGATTCCCGCCATCTTCATCGGCATCAAATAAAAGCAATATCCATATATACCTGTCTCACAACAAAGGAAAGAATAAGCCTTTTCCTACGGACGGCTAAGTCTTTTTGAACGGCAGATTATTACGTCCTGCGGCAGTGAAACGTACGTCCTGCTACAGTGGAACGTACGTCCCATTACAGTGGGATATACGTCCTGCGGCAGCAGAACGTAATAACCGGACGCAGAAAAAGGCTTAACCCAAGGTAAGCAAACGCTTACCCTGTCCGAAGAAACAACCTAGAAAAAATGCAAGGAAATGACAAAGGAAAGCAACCAAGGAGACAGGGATATAAAAAAAGAGACTGTCCGTTTTGCCAGACAGTCCCTTTTACTAATATATATTGTTTGGATTAAAGAGCACCTACTTCGTGCAAAGCAGCGTTAGTCTTACGAACAGCAGCAGCACTTGCAGCAAATTTAGCTTTTTCTTCTTCGTTCAAAGGCAATTCAACGATCTTTTCAATACCGTTCTTACCCAAGATTACAGGCACACCACAGCAAATATCTGATTCCCCATATTCACCTTCCAAATAAACTGAACAAGGAACCATCTTACCTTGGTTGTGGATAACTTTCCTCCGCCTGTTCAACCGCATGAATGATTTGATTCCGGACACTCGCATGGAAGGTCAGATCCTGATTGATGGAAGGGATATTTATACGAAAAGCGAGAGAGTGGATCGCTTACGTAAAAACGTGGGGATGGTTTTCCAGAAACCGAATCCTTTTCCTAAGACGATTTATGAGAATGTCGCTTATGGCCTGCGGGTAAACGGTGTCAACGATGAGAATTATATTGAGGAGACGGTGGTCAAGACTTTAAAGCAGGTCGTCCTTTGGGACGAGGTAAAGGATAAACTGAAAGAATCGGCATTCGCTCTTTCCGGCGGACAGCAACAACGTTTATGTATCGCCCGTGCCTTGGCGATCTCGCCCTCCATCCTATTAATGGATGAGCCGACTTCCGCATTGGACCCGATTTCAACCAGCAAGATCGAGGATTTGATACATGAGCTGAAAAATGATTATACGATCGTAATCGTTACCCATAATATGCAACAAGCGGCTCGTGTTAGCGACAAGACCGGATATTTCTATTTAGGGGAATTGATTGAATATGATAATACCCGGAAGATTTTCACCAATCCGGAGAAAGAGTCTACACAGAATTACATTACCGGACGGTTTGGGTAATTGAAAATTAAAAATTGAAAGTTTAATAGATAATAATTAGGAACAATTATATGAAGACAAGTCAAATGCTGAAAGTAATACCGATAGCTACATTGGCCCTGCTGATGTCTTGCTCGGGTAATAAGAGTGAGGAAGCCACGGAAACACAGAATGAGAAAGTAAAGGTGAAAGTGGAGACGGTCTCTGTTCAAGACGTGGAGCAACTCAGTGAATTTACCGCTACGGTGGAAGCGAATATCAAAAATAATATCGCTCCCCAAACCCCATTCCGTATCGAGAAAATCTTCGCCGAGGTAGGCGACCATGTAAAAGCCGGGCAGTTATTAGCCAAGATGGACGCTACCAGCCTAAAGCAAGCGAAGATACAATTGGATAACCAAGAGATCGAGTTCAAACG
>OGFG01001115.1_pt1 | contig 28713 bp, 33 predicted proteins | sample 1570761 | NCBI WGS metagenome assembly OGFG01 (sample SAMEA2581938, study PRJEB24529) | metagenome | biome: Human gut stool | place: China | collected 2011 | reverse complement strand
ATTTTTCGTCTTGGCAGGAGCACCTGCACCCTGTATATGATATGTGGTGGTTAATGTACCACCACAATTACTGATATGGTGGCTAAAGTTCCACCTGATTTAAAAGTGGTGGCACTTTTTGCCGTCACTTTGCTGTTTTGACGGCGCTTTTTGCCCCCACTTTTGCATTTTGACGGCACTTTTTGCCCCCACACTTTTTTAGCTCTAATTTGTGCGGGGGCACTTTCTGCCCCCACTTTGTGGTTTTGGGGGCGCTTTTTGCCCCCATTTGCACGTTTTGGGGGCGCTTTTTGCCCCCACTCACTGGATTCACCTATTCATTTGTCTCTTTCACTATTACATCCGCATCCGATATTACATTTTCTGCTATCTCAGCACCATCTTCCGGCAATCCATTTGTTTTAGGCTGTGTATCCACTTCATCCTGTTCACTTATCACAGAATCCCCACCTGCCGCTTCATAATCCATTTCTTCTGCAACCTTGCTCCGGTTACGCTGCGGCTCATAATCCGGATTGTAATAATCTTCGTAACCATAGATTTTCCGTTCAAAGTACTTCCTTGGACATTTGCCCCGCATGGTGAAATAACCTTTTGCTTCAAGCTCTGCATTATATTCCTTTATAATTGCATATGCCTTTGTCATCCCGATACCAAGCATCTGGCTTATCTCACCTGCATCTATGAATGCTTCCTTTACACCCTTCATGCAGCTCCTCCTTTCATAAATTGTTATTTTAAATACGTTTTTTCACAAAGTCACTATCCTGTTCTTTATTTAATCCGCATTTCTAATTCGTGTTTATCTTAATATTCTTTTCAAAATTTGTCAATAGAGCTTTTTGCAATTACGCACTTGCAATTCGTTTTTACTTATGATAAAGTAATCTTACAATCATAAATAAGTCACTTACTGATACGTATTTCATTTATTATCAATCTTATACGCATCTTTACAACGGACTATTTCATATAAAGGAAGGTGGACAGAATGACTAATTCTCATTCCATTAAAATCACTATGTCTTCTCCAGAAGAAATCGGGAAGGCAATACAGAAACAGCGCAGAGCACAGAAGATTACTCAAAAAGAGTTTGCACAGCATCTTGGTAAATCAGAACGCACTATCCAGAAATATGAGTCTGGTGAAATACTAATGAAGATAGATGTTTTAAAACAGATTGCTAATGAATTAAATGTTCCATGGCAGGAACTTTTATCTCCAGAAGATAATAATATTCCCAAAGATAATACGACCACTAAATATCCGGCATATGAATTCCACACTATGTCAGATGTTATCAACGCTCTGTTTGCCATAACTGAACTTACTGACTTTTCATTTGAACTTACCAATACCAAACCTCCTGAAAATCCTGAATGGACTGCTGGGATTAAGGTTAATGGCAAAGGCAATGGAAAATATGATGCAGACTTCTGTCTCTTTATGGAAAACTGGATAGCAAAGAAGAATATGCTTCAGACAGGAAAGCTTTCAAAAGAAAAGTTTGATTCATGGAAATCAGATATGTTAGCATATTATACGGATTCCAGACTGGATAATGAAGCCGATTCAAAAACTGAATAATTTAAGGCTTACACTTTTAGTAAATAAAAAGCTCCGGCACACTCCTTCTCGCAAAAGGAATAACCGAAGCTATGTAAGTGATTGACCCGAAGGCTTTATAATCACCCTGAACAAGTAGATTATATCATAGCCTTTTGATGATTGCACAACAATTTTACAAAAAGGAGATGATATTTATGCCAGCTTACAAAGATGAAAAAACTGGTAAATGGTTCGCCAAGTTCTATTATACGAACTGGCAGGGAATCAAAAAACAGAAGTGGAAAAGAGGCTTTGCCACCAAAAAGGAAGCCTTAGGATTTGAAAGGGACTTTCTGGAACAGCAGTCTGCCAATCCTGACATGACATTTCAAAACCTTTATGAAATTTATATGGAGGATATGGCTGCAAGACTTAAGCAGTCAACTCTTCTGACAAAAAAGGCAGTACTACAGACGCATATTCTTCCATTCTTCGGTAGCAAGCCGATAAATGAAATCAAAGCCTCTGATGTACGAAGATGGCAGGCGAAGCTTATGAGTTCGCCGAATAATTACTCCCAGACCTATCTGAAAAAGATTAACACGGAGCTTAACAGCATCATCAATTACGCCAAGCGATTCTATGATCTCAACACCAATCCCTGCGGCAAGGCAGGCACCATTGGAAAAGCGAAAGCTGAGGAAATGGATTACTGGACTTATAATGAATATATTGTTTTCCGTGAGGGCGTAAAAGACAAGCCGCTATCGTATATCTGCTTTGAAGTCCTGTACTGGACTGGTATGCGAGAAGGTGAATTGCTTGCTCTCTCACCTGCTGATATTGACATTGATAACAAGCTAATATCCATCAACAGAACATATCAGCGGATAGGCGGAAAAGATGTATTTACATCACCTAAGACAAGAAAAAGTAAGCGAAAGATTCCGATTCCGGATTTTCTCTGCCAGGAGCTATCAGACTATATCCAGTCAAGGTATATGCTTGACGCAGATGAAAGGCTGTTCCCGGTAACAAAATCATATCTCTCACACGAGATGATAAGAGGTTGCAAAAACACAGGTGTAAAGAAGATACGAATCCACGATATCAGGCATTCGCACGCCAGCTTACTTATTAATCAGGGCTGTGATGCGCTGATGTTAGCAGACAAGCTCGGACACGAGAAAGTATCCACAACACTTAACACATACTCCCATCTGTTTCCACATAAACAGCAGGAGCTTGTGCATAGTCTGGAATCATTGCAAGCGACAGCTTCGCCAACACCAGAGCCACCATCTGATAACCCTTTGCTTGAAGCAGCAGGTATAACCTGTGAAGTACATCAGACTCAGAGCAACGGCTCAGATGTAAGCGCCCGACCTCAGTTCGGACCTGCGTTAGTACCACCAAATACCGCATTAGGGAAAATCATCCAGATGCCACAGCGAAAGATCATATAGAAGAAATCCCGCAGTCATCAGGGTTTCTTGCTATTAAAGTTAATAATAATCATATGAAGACGATAGAAAAAAAAGTAATTGCTATTAGTAGCAAATTAGTAGCAGAGCAAAAGAAAAAGTCTTGGAAGCCGCTTGTTTAGCAGGTTCCAAGACTTGTGGCTCTTATTCAAACTCGGCAAGTCCAAAGATATTCTTAAATATATTTGTTTAGGTTTTGTATCTTTTTTTGCCGTTATTTTATTTCTGTTGCATATATTATTTTGGCTCGCTGATTTTCTGTTGCCAATTTGTTGCCACGTCCGTATTATAACAAATCAGCTTTAAAAAGCAAACCTCTTTTTATAAAACATCAATTGTTTAATTTCTCCATCCTCCTGAATGATCTATATATTGATCCCCAGGTCTTCTCCACGCTCCACTTTCATCAATATAATCGTCATTCGGTGCTCTCCATGCACCAGATGCATCCATATATTGCTCTCTTTTCCACTTTGGCATTTTCTATTCCTCTCTCGAAATAAAATACATATTGATTGATTTTTTTCCCTTATCATCTACACATACTGCAAATCCATATAATTTCAATTCTGGATGCTGTTTTATAAATTCATCTATTGAATTGGCTAATACAAATCCATATTGACTTCCAAAATATTTTCTAACAAGACGTGAAATAGATAAATTATACCCATCCATTTTCAAATAAATTTTATATTTACTTTTATAATCCGGGAAATAATCTATTGCCATAAGCCATAAATGCATCTTTCCCCAATTAATTGCATCTCCATAATCTTCTTGAATAAAATTCATTAATTTACTAAATTGAGGTGATTTCAAATTCAAAATATAATCCCTATAATACATATCATTATATACATATATTTTTCTTTCATCATCTAAATAATCTCTCAACAACCATTCTATATTTATTGCAGTTCCATATTTATTATTCTTAACTCCCAAAATATGAATTGGCAAATGCTTTTTTTCTTTTTCTGGTATTAATACAGGTATCTTACCTATATCTTCTTGTAAATTAGGAAATATTTTTTTTATTTCTTCAGAAACTTTCTTCATATTCGAATATGTTTGATTGTCAAGTACAACATAATTTCTTTGTAGCTTAGTTCCCTTTACAGCACACCTGTATTTTACCATTTTTTTATCAAACATAAATTGAATAAGTTCGGGGTCATTCTCCTTTTTTTCTATATCATCTTCCGGTTGATAATACGCTTTCAATTCGAACGGGAAATCTTTTTGATACTCAGATACATTTATTCCCAAAGAATCGATATTCGAAATATCTTTTTCTATACCATTATCGTTTAATAATTTATTATATACCTGTTCTAACATAATTACCATATCTGAAGCAATCAAATAGTTCAACCTCCATTCCACACAATGATTCCTCAATATAATATATTTATTTCCTCTTGTAATACACTTTGAATATCTACATCCGAATCTAAACAATAATAGTTAGCAGTAATATGTGGAATCATTCTTTTTACACTTTTTTTAAACCCTTTACTCGCTAATAACGCTACAAAACGGTTAAAATAAACTCCATTTATAATACATGCCATATCATATAAATATTCCCGTTCTTTAGTATTTAAATTCCGATTATTAAAATACGAATCAAAAAATATTTTTCTATTCTCAATTCGTTCCTTCAAAGATAACATTAATGCAATATCAAATGAATATATCGAACTATACCACGTTATCAGCATATCATTTAGTAGTACTTCATCTCCTGAAAGATTAAAGTCTATAATACCATATTGATTATTATAAATAGTTACATTGCTTAATAATCCCAAATCTCCATGAACTGCATAAATAGGTAAATCTGTCCACATATTTTTGATTTTATTAATTGACATTTCATGAACAGCTTTGATTTTTTTGTATAAATTGGCTTCAAGTAGAATACTTTTATTTTCTCCCCATATTCTATCTATACCTACTCTTCCAGAAAATAATGCACAATATGTTGAACCTTTTTTCAAATGACATTCTTGATTTATTGATATTTTATGCATATCTGCCAGTAATCTTCCAAGAGTTTTTATACTTCCAAGCGATATTGTTTTAAGATCTTCTCCAAAATAATCTTCTATTGTAACGTTAAACTCTACATCTGAAAAAAGAAAACAACCTATATATCTATTTTTCACTTTATATTTTTGAGGTACAGGAAGTCCATTAACCCGTAAAAGTTCCGAAAATTCCGAGCGTTTTTCTTCTTCTTCAACACAAATCCGTTTATCAGACAATAATTTCATAACGTATCTTATATGAAGAATAGTTTCTATCAAAATAACTATACATATTTTTTCATCTACCTGATAATATTGTAATATCTCAATAGCTACAGCTTTCCCTCTGTTTCCTAATTCATACTTCTCGAGTATATTATTTACATCTTTTATGCTGATCACATACATGTCCTACAACACCATTCAAACGACTTTGATTATCAGAGATTTCTTCCTGTATAACACTTATTGCCTTAAGAATTAATTTATCATCCTCTGTCAGTTCCGTCTTTTTATTCTTTATCCTTCTAAATTGAATTTTAGCACTCGCAAGAATGCATAATCTATATGAATAACAAAGATTAACATCCACAAGGTGACAACACCCTGTAGTAACCAAATTTGCACTATAACAATTTGCACATAAAAAAAAGAATTTGCAATCATAGCAGGGATTTTCTTTTATAAGATCAAATTTAGATGCATCATAATTTTTAAAAATTTCTGCTTTTTCACCTATAGATACTGGGGCAAATCCTTGACATGGATATACGTTTCCATCTATGTCATAGCACTCTGTCATTTCTCCTGCTCCGCAGAATCGCAATTTTTTATTTAGTTTTGAAAATACTAATCTTAAATCATAATCCAACATTGTACAAAGCTTAATGTCCGGATTATCTGTATAATAATCAACTAATTTTTCAAGTTCTCTTACAAAAAGTTCTTCATTCTTTGAATAATTCCAATCAACACCTGTTGAAAGAGTTGCATCCGCAAAAAAGCCTAATTTATATAGATTAATGATTCCCTCAGCAAGCGAAGGAAGAGTATATTCTGACATCGTTAATTTTGCTTGACATTCAGGCCATGTAGTAACAAAAAAATCTATATCAATATTTTCATAACTACCTTTTCCAGATAAAAAAGGACGATTCTTATTTTGCATAGTCTCTGTCCCATCAAGACTTAATGATACCATATATCGTTCTCTTCTCTCTTTTAACCACTCCTGAACTTCTCCATGTACAAGAGTCCCATTCGTTGTGGTTTCAAAAAAATTATTTCGATCCCCATACATGGTCATGACATAATCATCGATTTGCTTTATAAGTTCAAAATTAGTAAATGGTTCTCCACCAAATACTTCTATTAAAACAGTATCTCCTGGGTTAGAAGAACTGTAAAAATTGTCTAAAATACTTCTCGCTGTGTCAAAGCTCATTTTTCTTTTACTCTTAAAATGTTCATAACAATATACACAATTTAAATTGCATTCTTCCGTTAACAGAAGCATAATTTTTTTTTGATCTTTATCCACGATTAACCTCCTCGATAAGATACAGCGGGAATTTAACCATAATCTATAGCTAAACTTCCGCTGTTTCACATGTACTTGTCGTTAGAAATCAATCCCAACCACAAGACTTTTTATGAGCTGTACAGCTACAGGAATATGTGGCAAAACCAGGATCAAAACTATATCCTTCAGTGCCATATTTCTTTTCTGCCTTTTCAATCATCTCAGTCAATTCGTTTTTTTCTGCACTGTTAAGAAATAACTCAGCCATATATCTCGCCCTCCCTTCAAATATTAATACATTTCCAATAACAATAAGCAACTTAATCCATTTTAATCATTGGAACATGTATCGCAGCATGTAGTGCAAGAACCAGATGCTACATGCTCAAATACAACTTTGAGCATTTCTTCCGAATATCCTTCTCTAATGACTGTCATATTTTCACCTCCCTTCTCTACATTTTTTTGCTCATTTCTTTATAATAAAGATTAACAAGTTCTTTTTGTATTTGACGAATTCGATGGCATTTTTGTTTATTTCCATACAATATTCTCTGCGATTTACATCCTCCCTGACAAATTGGTAACAGATTGCATTTCTTACATTCTTCGTCTTCTATGGTAGTATTTCTAAAAATTCGATATATACTATTATCTTCTGCTATACCATCAAATACCGTTCCACATGCGAATTCTTTTTTTCCTGATAAACGATGACATTTATATAACGTGCCATCCGCATCAATTGATATTCTATTTTTAGTAGTCATTCCGCAAGAAAATGCATTAGGCATTAATCCAAATGCACCTATTAATCCCATATCTCCATCATAACGTGGTTTATATAGTGGAAATCCTTCACTAAATTGAGTTTTTACAGCTTGAAGAAATGGATGTTCCATATCCCCATGAAAATCGCTTATTATCTCATTATCACTATCCAAGGTAAGCGGTGCAAAGTAAATATACAAAGAAGAATTATCATGTCCTTCAAATTCTTTTTTCAATTGTATATAAATTTCCTTCGCCCTCTCTATTTTACTTGCTGCAAAGTTCAATCTGACATTTGTTGTAACATGATGATCCAATAACATACATACATTATTGATTACACGCTTATAAGCATCTTTCGCATCAATATCAACATATCTTTTTATTTTTCCATATTTTTCTCCAATTTCATCAATTGTTATCTGAAATGAAAGATCTGAATATTCTTTTTGAAAATACTCAAGCATTTCTTCCGTTAAAAGAGAGCCATTTGTTGTTATGTGTGCTATCAAGTCATAACCAGCTTTTTTCAACTCTTCTGTTATATACTTCATTATTTCAAAATTCATCAGTGGCTCTCCACCAAACCAATTGATAGCAAATTGTGGTTCTGGATAATTTTTTTTGATATATTGAATCGTTGCGTCTGCAACTTTTTTTGTCATTGGATATTGTTTAATTCCATTTTCAAAACAGTAATAACATCTTGCATTACACTCTGTTGTAGTAAGCAATGTTACATTTTGAACTGGATCACTCATTCCTTTTATACGCAATTCTTCTAAAGCCGCCAACTCATCGAAATCATCATCTACGAGAAATCCCATTTTATGAAGTTGTTGTACACAATCCTCTTTAAAATCCTTTTCTATAAAAATTTTATTATATTTTTCTTTCTCCATCGCAACAAATGCCGTTGTATGAGTATTATATAGTAAATATGTATTTGGATTATCATCCTGCTCTGTTGCAATAATAAATTGTGATATTTTCATATTATTTTTCAAGGAATTACCCTTGATATTCCCCCTTTGTAATATTTTTATTTCACCAATAACAACACATTTAATCAAAATACACTATGCTAAAATGGTTTTTTGAGGTATACTTGATAATTTCGTTTAACATTATCCAAAACTTTTTCTACATATGCTTTTCCACCTGGCATTCCATTGCTAATTAAATGATTAATTCTCTGTAAAGCTGCATTACTCTCTTCTTCAGCTTGATTACCATGCAAATATGCACAAACCAGCCAAAAAACCATGTCATCTAATGTATATTTAGATTTATTGGACAACATAATCATATCAGCTAATTCTATCTGTGATTTTGCATCACCTTGTTTAGCTGCCATTTCAAAATATTTCATGGACACCTGTTCTCTTCCAAAAGAACCAACTTCCCCCATCTTGTACAAAGAAGCTAATAAATACTGTGCATATGCTACCCCACAATCTGCTGCAGCCTGTAAATATTTAGTTCCTAACTTTTTATCCTTAACAGTACCTATTCCATTTAACAAATCTATTGCTACCATTAAATTAGCCTGTACATGTCCCTTATCCGCAGCCATTTTATAATATCTGTGTGCTTCTCGATCATTTTTTTCTGTATGTAATCCTCGATTATAGCAATCGCCAACCATAACCATTGCTTCTAAGTCCCCTTGTTCAGCTTGTATCATTAATTTTTTCAATCCTTCATCATAACTATCTGAGGATTCTAAACAAGATTTTGTATCCGTTTTTTTACTATTGATGGATTGAACAATTTTGTCCGCAGCCTTTGCTCCTGCTTTTGCTCCCATATCATGAAAAGTTTTTAACAATGGTGAATCAAAAATCGACATAAGCGTTCCTCCTACATTTGCAATTTCTCTTCTTTTTTTACAAATAAAATATTAAGCATATTATATAACGAAACATACAGATTTTCAATGTTTAAATATGGATTGTCTACAAAAATTACAAACAATCCACATTGAATTATCCATTCAAAAAAGTACACCTTTTTGTAATCTCTCTTCTTTCTTATTTTTCAACTTTCTCGTAAGACTTCGCCTTATACAAAAACGTAGAAATCGGCATATTACAAGCATTTGCAGCAACTACGCCTGATATTTTTCCATCTTTCCATTTCTTATATATCTTGTGAAAATCTTTTGGTAATGGCTTCGGTGGACGCCCAAAACGGACACCTTTAGCTTTGGCAACAGCAATTCCTTCTGCTTGACGCTGTTTTATGTTACTTCTTTCATTTTCAGCTACAAAAGACAACACCTGCAAAACGATATCACTCAGAAATGTCCCCATAAGATCTTTGCCTCTTCTTGTATCCAATAACGGCATATCCAAAACGACAATATCAACTTTCTTTTCTTTTGTAAGAATTCGCCATTGTTCTAAAATTTCTTCATAGTTTCTTCCCAACCTATCAATACTTTTTATATAAAGTAAATCATCTGCTCTCAATTTTTTCACCAGTTTTTGATACACTGGTCTGTTAAAATACTTTCCTGATATTTTTTCCACATAAATATTTTTCTCTAAAATTTCTAATTGTTTCATCGCATCCAATTGTCGATCTTCATTCTGATCTTTCGTGCTTACTCGAACATATCCATATTTGTTTATCATTTCGTACCTCACTTTCTTTTGACGCATTCAATAAAATATCATAGAATGCTCAATCGAATCTATCTATACAAAATGGTCTTATATACAATCTCCTCCCCACAAGCCCGGATATTATTCATTCTCCCAACCCATGCCATCTGATCCTGCATCTTCAGCTCTTCCGTCACTCCCTGCTTTTCTTTCATCTGCTCCACCAGTCTGTCCATCATCTGATTACACTCCTCATCAATCAGCTGCAAGTGCTCATTTAACTTTCCAGCAAGTACCAACTCCAGATACAATTCTTTCCGATGCTCTTTCAAGTAAGTTTTTCTCAACATTCCATACTTCCCAATCGGATACTCTGTTTCTTCCTGGAAGTACAGGTCTGGATAATACAGTCCGTCCTTTCCTAAAGTGTAACTGATTCCATTTTCTCCCATAATGTGTTTTTCCATGATTGTCCTCCTATCTTACTTTATTCTGTTTGTGGGTATGCTGTTTATTTTTCTGTTCATTCTGTATTTCCTGTTTCTTTTCTGCCAGTTTCGCCCTAATACCATGTGCTACTGGCTCTTTTCCTGTTTCGTTCTTCCATTTTTTTATTGCAGTTCGATACTCGCTATACTCAGTTTGAGAAACTTTAAAATCTTTTAAAAATTCCTGTACACTTCTATAACCGATTTTCTGCACAATCCTCGGAAGATAATCTTTCATATCTCTAATGTGGCCTGTCAGTTCATCAATTTCTTTCTGCAATTCTTTTTTCTTTCTTCCCTTAAACAAGCCTTTGACTTCTGACAGTTCTTTTTTCTTTGCAGAAAGCTGTTTTTGTTTCTGCTGAATTGCAACATTTTGTTCGTCCAGCGTAAGCGCTAAATAAAATAGCGGATTTATTTCTATCTAAAAACCATTCATAATTAGTACATCAATTAAATAATTATGGAGGTTGGATATGGGGGGATCACCTTATTCGCTGGAACAGCGTTTTGAATTCATTAAAGACTGTTATAAAAGTGGTCTTTCTATCCCTGCCTGGTGTCATGATAATAACATTGCTCCGGGTACATTCTATGGCTGGATTAAACAGGTAACCAGTCATGGTTATGAAATACCTGATTCTTTAAACTATCATCCGGCTGTTAAAAGACAGGAAGTTGTTAAGTTACCTGTCATTGATGACATATGTGCTGATTCCTATATAAATGATTTTCCATCATTTAATAATACAGACAAACCTTTAGTTCTGTCTGCTCATATAGGAGATATCACTCTGGATATTCCGCAGGATATTAATCAGGATTTCCTTACAAAAATTTTTAAATCTTTCAAGGAGTGCTTATGATTGGTAATATTTCAGGCGCAACTTCAATCTATATCATTACGGGAAAAACTGATATGCGCAAATCTATTAATGGTTTATGTGCCATTGTTTATGACATGATGGGGCAGGAAATTAACAGAAACTCCATATATCTGTTCTGTGGTACACGATGTGACAGAATAAAGATTCTTTTAAAAGAACCTGATGGGATAACGCTTCTTTATAAGCGTCTTGATGTAAAAGGAAGATACAGATGGCCAAGGAATTCATCTGAGGTAAAGCCTATTACCTGGCGCCAGTTTGACTGGCTGATGTCAGGTCTTGACATTGAGCAGCCTAAGGCTATCGGAAATGTAAAATAGTATGTCTTTGTATGCGTAAAAATGCAGCTGAATCCTTGATTTTGCTGCATTTTTCGCGTATTTATGGTATACTTCAAATATCATAAATCAGGAGAAAAAATCATGTCAGAGTCTTCAAAAGATATCCAGCTTTTGGAATTAAAAGATACCATTGCCCAACTGAATAATCTTATTAAAAACCAGTCTGAAATAATGGCTGGTCTGCAGAAAACGATAGATAATCTTCGTCTTGAACTCAGCAATAAACAGTCTGAACTTGATTATTGTAAAGCAAAGCTGTTTGGAGTATCCAGTGAGAAATCAAAGACACCTTTTCCGGGACAATTGAACCTTTTTGGAAATATTGAAGATGACAGAACCCCTGAACTTATAGAGGCTGAAGATATAGAAGTTACAGCCCATAAAAGAGCTCGTAAGAAAAAAGCAACTTATGAAGAAATGTTTGGTTCTCTTCCGGTCAGACAGGTAAAACTGGATAACCTTAAGCCGGAAGAACTGATTTGTCCTGACTGTGGCGATAAGATGGCAGCTATAGGGACAGAAGTCGTACGTACAGAGGTTGTATTCCATCCTGCAACACTTGAGCGGGTTGAATACATAGCAACTACTTATGAATGTCCATCATGTAAGCTGACAGAAAACCCATATTTTATAAAAGATAATGATGCAAAGCCATTGGTTCCACATAGTTATGTATCTGCAAGTCTTGCAACACATGTGATGTATTCCAAATTTATAAATGCAATGCCATACCACAGACAGGAAAAAGATTTTTTTACACAGTATGGCATTAAGATAAGCAGAGGAACAATGGCACACTGGACTATATTCTGTGCCCAGAATTACTTTGCACTAGTACTGGATTACTTCCATAGATGTCTGGCAAAAAGGAAGTATCTGTGTGCAGATGAGACACCTATACAGGTTCTTAAAGAAAATGACAGGCGGCCACAGACCAAGTCGTATATATGGCTGTTCAGGTCTGGTGATGATGGACTGGCTCCAATTATCATTTATAAGTATCATCCTACACGAAATGGTGATGCAGCTGCTGATTTCTTTAAGAATAATCTTGATGGCTCTTATATCATGGCAGATGGATATGCCGGATATAATAAGTTGAAAGATTTTAACAGGTGCTGCTACGCACATATCAGGAGATATTTTATAGAGGCAATTCCAAAAGGACACGAAAAAGATTTCACCAATCCGGCAGTCCAGGGAATGCTCTACTGTAACAAACTGTTTGAGTATGAACGCAGTTACAGGGAGAAGGGATTATCATATAAACAGATATATAACCGTCGGCAAAGGGATCAGAAACCTGTTGTTGAGGCTTTTTTGTCATGGATAAATAATGCTCCGACCAAAAAAGGTACAAGATTCGACAGAGCAATAACTTATGCAAAAAATCAAAGTTCATATATGATGACATACCTTGAAGACAGCCATTGCAGTATATCAAACAACATGAGTGAGAATTCAATCAGACCTGTAACGGTGGGAAGAAAGAACTGGCTGTTCTGCGATACAACTGATGGTGCAGATGCAAGCATGATGGTATTTTCATTATTAGAAACAGCCAGAGCTAATGGCATCAATCCATACAAATACCTTGAGTTCCTGTTGGAATCAAGACCAAATGAGAAAATGACAGATGAACAACTTGATAGTCTTTCACCATGGAATGAAAATGTAAAACAAATCTGCCAAAACAACTCATAGTAAAACAGTCGAGTTAACGCGAACAAGTCATAGCAAAAATTCGGATTATGACAAATAACTCATAGTAAATATTTGATAAAAAATGCAATCATGCGCGGGTTATCGTAGATTGCATTTTTTTCAATAATACTATTTTATTTAGCGCTTACGTTCTATTTCTACAATATCATCAAATCCACATTTCAATTCAACACATATCCTTGCCAGAATATCTAACGATACTTGTTGGTCGTTGTTCATTTTGGTAAATGTACTTGGTGCTATCTGTGTTTTCTTTCTCAATTCAGTTTTCGTCATATCCTTATCAATCAGCAACTTCCATAAAGGTTTATAAGTTATTTTTACTTGATTTTCTGACATGTTATTTCCTCCGATTATCACGTCAAATAGTCCTTTTATCTTAATTTTTATTATATCATCAGTTTTTCGCTCATGCAATCAAAAATTTTGAGTTCTCGAAATCAGAAAATTGTAATTAGCAACCAAATATAAAAACAAAACAAGCTCGCAAATGCCAATTTTACTAGACTTTGCGAGCTTTTAAAAATTATTCAAACTCTATAATTAGTACTGTATTTAGTAACCTTGTTTTTCTTTTGGTACTATATCTTGTATAGGAATTCCAATTATTCCATGGATTATTTGGTTTTTTGAGAATTTTTGCAACCAACTACATCTCTTTCCACCTCTCCAAAAAGCCCATTGTATTAATATCTTAAATATATCAGTTCCACTATCTCTCTTTCATTATTGTTACTTACTCATATGGAACAACTAAACTGTACCTATCCAAATGCCATGTTATCTAGGGCATTCCCATCTTTAAAATTCATCTTTACCCTATGCCGCCTTTTTGAATACCTTAAATACTTCTCAATTAAATCTTTATCTCTAATGTTTTCTGGACGTTTCATTTGTCTGGCGTATTCCATTTGTGAATTTATATCTTTTTCAACCACATAATATTTTAAATAATCAGAACCAAAATCACTATTATTAAACTCAATTTCACTTACATTAGTAAATTGTATTATTTCTTCCTCACCATCCATACCTATCGCATTTACCAAGATAATATATCCCAAACTAGACCTTTCAACTTGATGGCTTTTATATTTCCATTCTTTTTCACCTGGGACATCCTCCGGATACAAACTTGTAACAAATGAGCTACATCGCATTATATCGCCTAAAAAAAATACAAAATCCGAATAGCTATCAGTTATCTTTTCTATCCCAGGTAAATATCTACTTCTAATTTCAAATTCGTTTTCGACTATCCTATTTTTTGCAGCTTTCTTTTTTATTCTGAAATATATTTCATTACACGCATTTACAATAGTTTTTTCTTTTTCCGGATATTTTACAATAGCAAGCAATCTATTAACTATATCATCAAATCTATCAAAAGATTCTAATGCATTATCAAATTTCTTTTTATCCTTAGATAAGATATTCATTCTACTTTTTTGTTCAATAATTTTTTCATAATACACTCTTCTTTTTTCTATATCCTCTATCTCTAATTCATTCATATAAATTGGAAATATTTTTTTTTGTTTCAAAAAACATTTTATTACTTCATACATACAATATGCTGACTCGAAAAATGAATTATTTAAAATCATAATAACATACTTACATTCATTAATTCTATCCATAAAATGGATAAAGCTCTCTTTTTCATCTTTATCCATTATAACTTCAAAATCATTATTGTTAAAAAATTCTCTGACTACTTTTGCCTCCCCAATTTTATAAGAAGAATAGGATATAAATATCTTATTACCATACATACCATATTACCTCCATTCAACGATGAACAGTTACTTATTTTTTTCTAATTTCTTTATTTCAACTTACTATCCCTCAAGTATGTTTCTCTATGTATACCTATATTTTTAACCATTGCATAATGTATTTCCACTTATAGCATAGGTACTAGCATTCTCTTCACACGGTATAAAGTTTCCAACACACTCGAAAATTCCTTTGGTTCTAATATCAAATAGCTCTAATAACTAATCCCAACCACGCATGTTCCCAGATAACACTTCATACTTCCCTATATATATCATATGCCTCTATATTATTTTGTCTTTCACACGCACTTTGTATGTATGCACTATAGTTTCTAACAAACTCATTCCACTTTACAGCTTTAATATAGCTATGTTCCCCATACCAAATAGTTGAATTTGTATCACACACATTTTTTTGTGCCTGTTTTAAATTAAATTTATTATTTCTAATTATGGCAAACAATCTATCCGTATGATGTGTTACACAACCATTTCCACAACAATTTTTGCTTTCTAAATAGTACGAGTAAGAACCATTTTCATCTGGTAAAACAACTGCAACCATAGCATTTGTTCTACTTGTAACGGCATCACCATTTTTGTTTTTTCTAGAAATCTCTTTTAACGAGTAGGAAACTTCCCAAGGTATCCACTGATTTCTCTCTGATTTCCATACATCTTTCATACCAGGCGAAATAAAAATAACCGTCACCGAACTGTCATATATTCTATCCTTCAGCTTTTTCCAGATGGTTTCTTCTGATAGACTGCTTAAATCTTCCCCATCACTCTCTCCTTTATATATGTTATCCGAAGGATCTAATATTTCTTCAAATCTTGTTACATAGTCTCGTACTGTAGAATTTCTATATAATGATAAGTTTTCCACTCGATCATCAGCAAACTTATACGAAACAAAAATCTTTTTCCCCATAGCTTGTCTCCTCTATAACCTTCAAATTTGTGTTATATAAATAATACCTGCACAGACCAATGCTAACGGAAGATAAAACCCCAATTCTGTTCCTGAAAAAAAGCAACTACAATAACAATTTCTATTACTATTAAATTCTTCCGTTGTTGCTTTCATCGAAAAATCTATATCATCCTCATCAATAGTTCTGACTTTATCATATAAGGAACGATACAACCTTTCTTGCAATAAATAATAAGTATCTAATCCCCAAAAAACAATTATTGGAATATATGCAACGAGAAAATATAACTTATCTGTTGCCTCCCCTGATAAAGCAAAAATTCCGGCCACTAATGTCACTGCCCAGCCTTTCAACATAAACGAATTATTTGCCATACGATTTATTACACCTTGTACCATTTCTAAATGCTTAAGCTTCTTTTCCATAATTCTTACCTTTCTATAAATTATTTTTGCAACACCGGAAGATTGTATAACACATCTAACGGATGTACATCTTCATATCCTTCAACATAATAACCATTTTCACCATCTACTTTGTGCGTAAAAATTGCATATTTACTCTTCCACAATTTTAGTTCTGATGCAGTTACAGCAACCATATTCTCTAGATACTTATCAATGTCATATTCAATGTTAATGCTGTTTTTCTCACTAAATGACTTGTGAACAAGAACACCTTCCAATAACTGTATGGTTCTATTAGGAATTTTACTTCTTATCAATGAAGTCATCGCCAGTTCATGATATATCCACGGAGATAATGTTATCCTCTTTTTAGATGCTTTAATAATCCCCAAATCTTCCTCCAACGAAACCGAGTTAGGAGTGTTATAAAACATGATACACTCTGTATTATCTATCATTTCAGATAATGCAATTGACAGCATCATATGCACATGACTTGTCGAATAATTTCTAAGATTATAATTGTAAGTTTCTCCGTCTTTCTTTTTACAGTACTTATCATCTATTTCCCTCAACAAATCATCACAATATCCCCATGCACATGAATCAATGAACGTAGTTAGATTAAATTCATCGTACAACCAACCTGCAAAAGCTTTAACTTTAGTTATGTCTTGATGTGAATGTGATATAAATATATCAACATCTTCCATCTGAAACCAATTTTCTTTCATTGAACTTCCATCAACATGTCCATTCTCATACAAAAACTCTTTTAAGCTCTTTTTAGCAAGTGCGCCGTGGTGTTCATATATTTTTTTACCGCTTTCAAGATGTTTATTTATCTCGTTATTGTAAAAAAAATTACTAATTTCTAAGTTGAATCTTGAATACAAATTTCATCATCCCTCCAATTCATCGTTAATTTCATCAATCCATCCCGCATCACCACTTCCGAACAACTCCATAAACCTTCCAAAATTACTGCTTCCTACAACAGTATCCCTTGTTTCCAGACCACTCACTCGCTCACGCATATCGAAATAATTTTCTGCCGTAACATGCTCCATAACCGCCGCTATCTGGTCCGCTCTACCTTTATAATTTTTCACACCGGTAAATTCTTCTATTAACGGTGCATTTACCGGTTTTGCGGGTGATTTAATGAGTGTTTCTGTCCAATGCTTTGTTATAATCTGCATTGTACATGGATTACCAAACATAATCACGTCATCCGCAGCGGTCTCAATTCCATGAAACTCATTAATCTTGCGCTTTATATCCTCGTATTGCTCGTATGGTTTCTTCTCCATGTCACAAAATACAAGTACTAATTCATAGGAAACATTCTGATAACTGTCCTGATATCTCGCCGGAATATTTCCATTTCCACCTGCATTATCGGGAATTATTTCATATTGCGCATCCCACACCTTTAATGCTTTTAACCGTTCAAGATATTCAAACTCTTCATTTCCTTCACAGATAACGCATATTTTATGCTTATCAAATAACTTAGGAAGCTTATTCTGCATCAGCCATCACTCCCTTCGCGTTACCTTTGATACTTAAGAGTGACTTTATCAATTCAGGATCTGGAAGCGCACCAAGTGCCCCCTTCCTATATTTTTCCATAACATCAGTAGTATCGCGTACTCCCTCTTGCGCTGTAAAATCTGCAAGAGAATACACATATACACCTTCCTCATCCTTATGCACAAACCAAATTTGCTCTTTTCTAAACATTCTCTTGCAATCCATCAGATTAATATCGTGAACCGTGAATATCATCTGCGCACTTGTATTAAGCTCATTGTTGAACAATGCAACAATAGCTCTTGTCAATTTAAAGTGAATACTGCTATCCAGCTCATCTACAACCAAGAATCTGCCTTCTTCTAATGCCTCAATCACATAGCTTGCAATAGCAGCTATCTTCTTGGTTCCGGTGGAATCAAACAGCATACTAGGTACATGAACGCCCTTATATGTTGACACCAATCGAATTTGATCCATAATATTTTCAGGAATATCTAATGCTTTTTCTTCAGGTCTTTCTTCCTCATCACTTGCCTTTACCTGAATCTTGTCTACATCAACATACTTAAAATCATCCATGTATAAATCTGCATTTTTTATAAATTCAACAATCTTTTCCTGCAGATTATTTCTATTTTTCATTAGTTCGATAGTATGCTTCATTGGAATATTATTCATATTGATAATATCAATCTTTTCCGCAAAACCGACTAAAATATCTTTCATCTCTTTCAAGCATTCGAATTTGCTAATGTCTACCAGATAGCAAAACAGATTATTTTTAGAAATAATTGCCATCATAGCCTGAACATCTTCGTCCGTGCAGTAATATACATCATTTATTGTATCTCGCTTTAACCAATTCACTTCTTTCTCGTTGCCATAGTGGTCTTTGAGCATTTCAGAAAAAGATTCATATACATACTCATTAGTCTTAGCATTATACCAAAAATCATATGAAAACTTTCTTCCATAGGCCAAAAATGTAACACCTAATTGGCACACTTCATTATCGGAAAAAATATTAGGAACCAGACCGCTCTTCTTATCTAATAAAACATGCTTAATTGCTCTAATACATTTCACAAGACATGTTTTTCCTACATTATTAGGTCCATAAACTCCAACCGTCTTAAGTACATTAAAATTATTTTCTCTATGAACATTGGATGCAAACTTCTTATTTCTCATATCTGCTTTCATGGAAAAACTAATTTTCTCTTCAAATACAAAACAATTTTTTGCTCTTATCTCTATAATCATTGCATCTACCTCCTGCAAATCTTACATATTAATATTATAGCACAAAATATTTTTTATGCAAGTTTTTTGCATAAAAAATATTCCATGGTTCTTATCCACATATTTTAGAGTAATAAACAAGCTCCCCTTAGTAAAATCACCAAAGAGAGCCCCCTACTTACCACATATACCATATCAAATCAAAATGAATCAAAATCGCAAACACTACCACTGCAAATAGTACACAGCCCAACGGAAATAGCATCTTTTCCACAAACCAATCGGCAAATCTCTTTTTTGCATAATAATTTCTATATCTCTTTTTAGGTACCCGCATGTGATGCTTTTCCCCAAACTTATCCCAAGCACTCTTCCCTCGCTCCCTATCGAGCTCTTCTTCTGTTTCTCTTAGCCTGCTGTTCAAGTATCGGTAACTGCTCCTCTCGCTTTCTATCTTCCGTTCCAGGCGTTCTTTTTGTTCTTCCTTTTGTTGCAAGAGCCTCGCGTATGCTGTGTCTTTCTCTCGGAGCGACTTCTCCAGCTGTGAAATCCTCGATTCCTTCTGCTCTATCACCTGTGCCTGTTCCCTCAAGAGCGTCTTGCACTTGCTGATAGTATCCTGCAAGCTCTGCATCTTCTGCTGCTCTTCGGATTCGCTCCTCTTCATCGACTCGCAGGACGCCGTTCCTACGTTCATTGTTTCTAATAAATTCATCTAACAATTCTCCCTTCGTTACATTGATATTAAAGGTTTTGAGGATATTTCTATCCCTGACCTTCTTGCCTTCCTCATTTACAAATGTGATATTTTTTCGTGTGGGCTTCCATATCACATGCCAGCCCTTTTGCTTCATATTCCGGATGAAATCATCCTGACTGCATGCATCTGCCTTCGCTTCCAATATTGCTAGTGCGCAAGCGGCAACATAGCTTTCCTTGACATTATGTAGTAGCATGAGGTACTTGTCCTTGCTCCAAGCACGAACATGTCCCATCTCCAAATCATTTCCGTGATAGTCCTTACCTTTCTCTGGGGTGCTCCAGCCTCTGCTCTCACACATCCGGTTGGTAAGCTGCTTCATCTCTTCCAGCTCGTTCTTGGTGGTATGAAGTTTGTGACCGTCAATATAGCTGACAGTGTTCGTAACCATATGCAGATGGATGTGGTTACGATCCACATGCACTGCCATTAGTGTCTGGAATTCTGCAAACCATTGCTCCACAAATTCCTTGCCAAACTCATACGCTTCCTCCGGTGTGATTTCCTCATCCTTATGCCACGAAATAATATTGTGGGCATACATTCTGCCGGAGTCTTTGTTCCAAAGTTTCTTCTCCTCCAAGAAGCTGCGGTACACCGTATCGTAAGTGATTTCCTCTGCATCAAAGGGGCCGCTTAGATACACCAAAGAGGAATTGATTTTGCTCTCGCGCAAAACATATTCCATGCAGTTTCTCATGGCTCCGTGTGTCTTTGTCGACTTATTGACTGTCTTATTAATTGCCATATCGTAGCTGCCTCCCTTCGTAGTGCTTCTGTCTGTGTGCCATATTCCTTAAGCTGTCGCTCTGTGGGAATCTCTCCGTATGCATTTGCTTTATATGCCAGCTGATTAATATTTACCGCCATTCCTTTTACCTGCTCTAATAAATCCGCCAATTGCATACTGATATCCTTTAGTAACTTGCTATCCTTTGCTGTCAGAATAGCGGCTCCTTCAATTGCATTTAAGATAAAGGACTGCTGTGTTTGCTTGGTTGCTTGTATCTTTTTCTGTATTGATTCGTATTCCTGCTCCGATACTCGGATGGATATCGTTCTGTTTCTTTTACGCATAATTTTCTGCTCCTTTCGTAGATTGCGCTCGCGGTATTCCAAAAGGTGCGAAACCTTTTGGTGGGGTGCAGGGGCGATGCCCCTAACTGATAGGATGGATGGGATGGAAGAACTTCCGGTGGACGTTCTGTAATTCCAGCCGTACTATCTGTGTGCTCCAGTGTGCAGAGAGTGACACTCTTGCCGTAGGTTCAAAGGGAGTAGCACTCCCTTGCAAGTTTAGGAACAGCGTCACCGCTGGTCCGGTGCAAAAGTGGCTTGCCATTTTGCGAAACTTGCCTATCATCTGCCACAACCATAAATACTTGACAGAAGTGCGATGATGAAAAGAAAATACCGGTCCGGGATTTTCTTTTCTATCTGAGCGCTCTGGAAAGTGGATTCCCCTGCATCAGATGATAGTGGTCTTGCGATGGGCCCGCTAACAATAAAAGGTATACCTTGGGTAATCCTACTTTCACATTTGCATGATGTGTGATTACCTGAGGTATACCTTAGTATTCATATCAAGCCCATCGCTCGTAGCATTTCATCTGAATCCGATGCAGAAATTGCCGGTGAATTTACCGGTTCTGCTTCGGGTTCTGTGTATGCTACGACAGGCAGGGAATTGTCAGCCTCACTACAACTTTGTGATGCGACTCCTCTTACCGTCATTCTGCCACCGATTACGGATAATTCCATGCCGTTTTCGATAAAATAATTGCAAACTGCTGCAATCAGTACCGGTCTGCTGATACCGCTTTGCTTGGTGTATTCAGATATATTTCTCTCAAATCTTTGTATCTCTTCCAAGCTACGGTTAAATGTAACTCGAAAGAAATCGTCTCCCTTTTTCATGGTGCTACCTCTGCTTCATTGCTAATGCTTTTTCAAAGTACTCATATCCCTTAGCGTTGATTTTCATATCCTCATAGAAATAAATATTGCTTCCGTAATTTCCAAAAGACTGAATAATCTTTCCACCGCCACCCAAGAAACAAATCGTGGTATAATTGGTATTGATTCCCCATTCCTTTAGCCTTGTAAAAATGTACTGCGCATATTTGCATAGACATCTCTGCATGATTTCTTCATAAGGATTCTTCGGTGCCAGTTCTTTGGTTCCATTGCTGATATATTTGATAATATCCTGCTCGGGAATAGTCTCGCCCAGCTCACTCTGTAGCTCCGAATCAATATCCTTTAGAAGTGCTATTGTTGCCCTGGTATCAATTCTGCACTTATCAAGAAGCGGATGAAATCCTTCACAGACAATCACATCAACCGTCTCTCCGCCGATATCTACCAGTACCACATGCTCTGATTTCTGTGTGATACATTCCAGTACCGGCAACGCCGCAAATCCCTACATATAGATCGTCACATTATCAATCACAACATTGTAGGTATTGCCGCAGTAAGAAAATCTCACTTCCTTGTTCTTCCAAAGCATCGCCTTAAAGGATTCCTTCTGTCTGTCATACCATTTCTGCGGAAGTCCGCAGCCAAGTCTCACATGAATCTTGTTCGGTCCGGGCTGGATGCCCCTTGCCCGAAACTCCTCTCCCAAGGATGCCAGAGTCAGAATATAATACTCCTCACTCTCGCTCTTAATATGATTATTAACTGCCGCAAGTGGACTTCCGTAAATGGTGTAATAAGTTCCCTCGAACTCCACAACTCCATCCATCTGCATCTCGTCTGGCTTACTGTCCAGACGAGATAATCTTGTAGCAAACATAGCATTTGCACTCTTCATATTTTCGTATCCATGGTCAATTCCAATAATTGTACTTCCCATAATTTACGCTTCCTCCGCTTCATAAAATCCGTTTAATATCTCCAATATTGCCCGAAGTGATTCCAACACCTGTAAGTCCAGTTCATCGGCTCTCTGCACCTGACAAAGGTGTTCATCTATTACCTTCATCTCTCTTCTGATAACATCAAAGGTTTTCACATTCCACACTGCTGTTACCCTACTATACTTACAACATTCCGTAATATAGTCCTGTATCGTCAGCCCCGATAACTCGATACGCTTGTAAATGATATCTCTGTCCTCCTGTGTCACGCGGTTATTGATAATTACATTTCTTCTGCGTGCATGTTCATCTTTCTTTTTTGGAATCACACCTGTAATCAAATTGTTACGCTTATAAATTCTACTCATCTTCGCCATCCTCCTTTTTCTGCTCCAACGCCTTTTTCCTATCCGCATTCAGCTTGTCTGCCAGACTTTTCTGCTTGGACGGGTACAGATGCGAATATGTGTAAGTCACAGAAATACTTTCGTGACCCAGTCGCTCTGCAATCTCCACTGGTGAGAACCCAAGCTCGATCAAGTACGCTACGTGCGAATGTCTCAAATCGTGAATTCTAATTCTCTTCACCCCAGATTCTTTACATCCTCTACTCATCTCATGATGCAAATATTGTTTAGAAACCTCAAATAACCTGATATCACCGTTGCACTTGTACAACATTCCAAAATAGTCCTCCAACTCCTCACATAAGAAATCCGGCAGATTAATATCACGATTACTTTTCTCCGTCTTAGGCTCCGTAATAACATCCTTTCTCTCCAGCCTCTGATAAGACTTTCTAATATGGAGAATCTTCTTCTCCAAGTCCACATCTTCCCTTGTAAGAGCAAGCAGCTCTCCCTCGCGGATGCCGGTCCAGAATAGCAACTCAAATGCATAATAAGACATTGGCTTGCTTTTCATGGTTTCGATAAACTGAAAGAATTCATCTCTGGTCCAGAACAACATTTCTTTCACTTTTTTCTTTCCCATGTTGCCTACTTTCTGACAAGGATTATCTTTCAAATCATAATATCTGGTCGCATGATTGAAGATGGCGCTCATCTGCGATGAGATGGTCTTTAAGTAGGTTGGTGAATATCCCTTTCCGTCATCATCGCGCATCTGCAATATCTCATTCTGCCACTGCATAATATCTGATGTGCAAATATCAGCCAGTGCTTTATCATCGAAATACGGCAATATTTTCGTCCGGATAATATGCTCCTTGGTCAGATAGGTATTGTATTTGAGCCTCGGCTTCAGGTCCTCCAAATAGCACTCTACAAACTGTGCAAAGCCCATAGTTACATCCTTTGATTTCTTCAAAAGATATTCCCTCTCATACTCCACAGTTTCTCTCTTTGTCTTAAAACCTCTTTTGTGAAGCACCTTCACTTTTCCCTGCCAGTCGGTGTATCTGGCATAAACCGTCCATGTTCCTTTACTTGTATCTCTACTTACCGACATTAAAATCCGCCTCCGTTCATATCGTGATTAACTTCTGACTGATAATAATTCCCGATGGTATTAGGCGCGTTGTACAACGCTGTAATCAAGTAATTCTTAATATTTCGCACTTTAGTGGCATTCTTGTCCATGCAGTCAAGAACATACTGTATATGCCCCATATCCAGCTTAAGGAGCTTGCCTTTAACTACTTCATAGGGATAATTTGCCCCTGCGATACGTATCATCTTTCTCTTCACACTCACAGTTTCCACTATCAGATTCAGACTCTCTTCGATTACATCCTTTTTGTAGGGATTGTCCCTTAAGAGATATTCATACTCAATATTTGCTTTGATGATATCTGTGTAAGCCTCCATCACATCCATCCCATCAGGCTCTGATTTCTGATAGATAGATTGATTATTTAATCCCTTATTAATAGATTCATTATTAGTTAATTTCTTATTATTTAATTGTGACCGGTTTTCGGCTACCGATTTAACGGCTGCCGGATTATCCGGTACCCGAAAATCGGGAAACGGTGAATGAGGTGTCTCATATACTTCAATCACATTTTCTCCAAACACGCCACCTTCTCCACGGCTCTGCTCCTTACTTAGGTATCCAAGCCCCTGCAGGCTGTCGATACTACTCTTAATCGAATGCTTTCCGTCCGGAAGTATCTTCCTCAGTCCAGCCGTGGTGAAATCCCAATTGTCCGGCAGGGATAACAATGTCAGCATCATGCCTCTGTCCCTTAAACTTAAAGCCGGGTCCATCGCTATCCCTTTGTAGACGTTTACGTAGTTACCTTGCGTCTTGTTCTTTAAAACAGGCATCTTTTCATCATCTCCTCCCTTGAAAGAGGACACTTTTTATGCTATGCTCTCCTTGACTACGATGCATATAGCAATATATGTGTCCCAGGCTCTTGTTGGCGCAAGAGCCTTTTTTATTACTCTTTCCATGCCTATCTCTTCATACAAGCTTCTTCATAGTAAATACGATTGATTTTGCCGCTCATGGTTAATAAGCGGGGATTCTCTGACTTCATCTGTTCGGACAACTGCTTAATGATGGCATATCCCTTGGAACGACTACATCCCCAATCTCTACATACCTCTGCAACATCTACATATGCAGGTCTGATATCGGTATCTACCATAGATTTCTCCCTCCTTTCTAGTTCGCAGAATCTTTTATGGTTCTGTATAATAATTGTATTATAAGAACCATTTTAAGTTCTATCAAGAGTATTTCAGAACTTTTTTTGGTTCTTTCCTTTTTTGAATTCTGTGGTACAATGAATAAAAAATAGAAGAGGAGTTGAACCTCCATGACACAAGGTCAAAGAATTCGCTTTGTTAGAGAATTCAGACATATGACACAAAAAGAGCTAGGACTGGCTTGTGGTTTCCCCAAAGCATCCGCAGATGTCCGCATACGCCAATACGAAAGTGATCAGAAATCACCTAAAAAGGATGCTCTTGAACTTATTGCCGCAGCACTGAAAGTAAATATCTATTCTCTGAATAATTACACAACTGCAAATGCAACTGATATTTTGGAAAACCTCTTTTGGATGGAAACTTTCGGTCTTTTGGAGTTGTTCAAGCTTGAGCAGGTACGTGAACCGGATGAGGATTGGGTTATCAGAGGCTCCTACAACGAGCCAAACTATTTCCAATACCATGCGCCCATCGGAATCACTGTGAAATACAATCTTGTGAATGAATTTATGCAGGAGTGGTATACCCGATATGTCGAGTACCATCAGAATATAATTTCGAAAGACCAGTACACTAACTGGAAATTGAATTGGCCTAATTCATGCGATAGCACTAAGACGGGTTATATAGATTGGAAGAATGTTTAAATCATACACTCAATGACAAATAAACCACCTTCAAAAGGAGAAACTATGAATACCGTTAATGACAGAAAATTAGTAGGTGGAATGATTAGCAGTATAGGATTTTCTCAGCAAGATTTTGCCAGCATAAAGTACATTTTTTTATATCTTAGCAATGGACTTAAAGAAATATCCTTCGAATCAGATGATGATTTCTGCCTAGTTTTAACCGATTCAAAAAAAGTAAAAGTTCAAGTAAAGATAAATACATTGACCATTCCGTTTGCAAGAGAGTTGTCTAAAAACATATCATATACTGACCAAAACATTATTATTGGTTCAAGTTATGATGATTCGTTTCGAAACGTCCTACAATACAAAAACAGACATTTAAACAATCTCAGCGGAGATTTTTACGATGATAAAGGAAAACTATATTCCGATTGGGAAATGTACTGCAAAGGAATCGACATCGACTCAACGTTTTTACTAAATTGCGATTTCGATATTATAGATGGCGTAAATCAATTTGCAATTGCAAGAGATGCAATTAGCCAATGGGCCGAAAAACAAAAACTAATCATAGATGTTAGCACGTTAATAAACGAGTTAAAGTCCGTAATATCCGACAAAAGATGTAAATGCGGTCATTTATCTATAACAGAAATCCAAGACATCATTTTCAAACATCGTAATACACGAATTGAACTATATAATAATACTGTTGATTCAAAATTAATTACAGAAATCGTTGAGAAACTTATACGCAATAATCCTTTTTTTGAAAAAGAAATATTGCCAATAAAATACTCCATAGAAAGCCATCATTATGTTGAGGCTAGAAGCAGAATAGAAGAATGTTTACATAACCATATACTTGAGACAGATCTCACACGATTATATTTATGGATACTAAACGTACTTGGCGAACATTCATATATTGTCTCTCTTAAACCAAAATATTATCTAAATGATATGTTCTGCCGTCTTGAATTTGCCAAAGCATATTACAATTTGAGCGAATGTAATGAAGCAAGAGCATGTTTAAATGAAATTGATAAAGAAGTTTGGGATGAGAATGTATTCTTTTTGAGTGCCTTAATTTATCATGATTCAAAACAAGACAATGAATCACAACAAGAATTGTTGAAATGCCTCGAGCTTAATGATTCTTTTATAGATGCCTTGATAATGCTTGGCACACTCACATCTATAGGCAATCCTTGCGAAGCTATAAAAAATTTCGAAAAGGCTTTATTGATAGATGAGAATTGTTCCGCTGCATATTATGGACTAGCTGTTCTCAGTGAAAACGCATTCGATTTTGAAAGCGCACTAAATTATTATCATGATTATGCCACAAAATGCACTGATGAAATATCAAGTGAAATAATGGCTAAAATTGCTGCTTTTAGTTTCATATGTAATAAAGACCATTGGGAATTGCTTTTTCAGAAATGGAATATGCTCTTTAGAAAACAAAAACAAGTTTCTGGAGAAGAATCCGTTTTAATGCCCGTTATTGGTTGGGAAGAATCTTACATATTTTTACTGATTTCCAAAACGGATGGTTTTACTATCATTTGCGGCGATACTACTATTTTTGAATATCAAGAAGGTAAAAATGAAGCTCGTTCATCAATTGGATTAGTTCTTCCCCATATAGGATTTTCAATGAACAAATTTGTCAACGAAAATAGTTCTAATCCCGTGCGGGCAAGTGATAGATATAATATGGAAGAATCCGCTCTCCCTGCAATAATTAGAGACTATTCTAGTCTAGAAGGCTATAATGAGACGTTGTCAAAATTATTAAAGACTGGTAAATTACATCTTAACCACGAGTTTGGCAACAATTCTAAAGAATATATAATCAATGATGATGATATCACTATTGAAATGAAAATAACCGGTTCTGAATTAATTGGTAATATCATTATCGGGGATGTTCTTATGAGAGTATGGATTGACCCTATTGGAAAGGGTTTTCGTTCATTTAAGAAGCAACTCTCAAGAGATTGCTCTTTTAACGAAGCATGCATTGTAATGAGATGCAACAATCATGAGAGCACGCTGACATTCAAAAAGAAGGTAATCCGCATCATTTACTGTGATTAATATCCAATTAGACATTATCCTACATGCCGCAGATACACTCTGCGGCATGTACAATATACAGACTACTCTTCTACAATTACCCCCTTAATTCTTCTAACACCTGCAGAAGAAGCTTCTTCTTTTAAGATTTTAAACATAACAAGCTCTCCAGTGTTCTTAGCATGTGGTCCACCACATATTTCTTTAGAATAGCCAGGAACTGTATAAACCTTTACTATCTCTCCATACTTACCGGAAAATACGCCGACCCCCCCTCTTCGTATGCTTTCTCAGGTGTCATTTCTTCTAAAATCTGTAAATTCTTATTGAAACTTCCCGTTTTATAGCAATCGGGAACTTACCTTGAAA
>OGFG01001097.1_pt1 | contig 28975 bp, 28 predicted proteins | sample 1570761 | NCBI WGS metagenome assembly OGFG01 (sample SAMEA2581938, study PRJEB24529) | metagenome | biome: Human gut stool | place: China | collected 2011 | reverse complement strand
AGCCCTTAAAATGATATGAATTATGCTTTAGGATAGGCCTTTAGCATCCAGGAGCCAGTCCCTGAAGTTCGAGACGAAGGACGCCGCCCAAGCGAACGGCGGCCTCACCTCGACCGCGGGCGAGAAGAGCACAAAGCCCTTCGTCCTGCCGGGATTCGCGTCAGCGTAGTCGAGCACAAGGTTGCACCCCGTCGAATAGCCGCCGAGCCACATCTCGTCGACCTCCCTCGACAGGATGTCGGCCTGCTCCTTCACGACGCGCCGCCAGTCGTCCGCCGTCGCGGGCATCATGTCGGCGGGCTGCGTGCCGCAGCCCGGCAGAAGCACCGTCCTCACCAGAATGCCGTTCGCCGCAAGCGACTGCGCAATGTCGGAGAAGGACCAGGGCGAGTCGCCGAGCCCGTGCACGAGCAGGATCCCGCGCCCGTCGGAATGCTCGGGGCGGTACTCCTTCGGCAGGTTCGCCTCGAGCTCCATCTTCCTGCCCTCGTCCGTGTCGAGCACGAAGCTGCGGTTGGCGCCGATCCACGCCTTTGCGTCGGCCGCATACTGCGCGAAGCTCGTCTGGCCGAGCGGCATAACGTGCCTCTGCGCGTCCTCGGGCGACGGTGCGGCACAGCTCGTGACGGAAAGCAGAATCGAGGCGGCGAGAATTCCGGAACGGACGAACATGAAGGACTCCTGAAAACGGGCGGGTGAGGACACTTTCTCACGTTCAGCCTGAAACCTCAAGTGCACGCTCGATCCCCGCACGCGCATGTGCCGTAGCGGGTCTGCGGCGCCGCACGCCCACCCCGTACTCGACACGCTCCTCAACGTGCGCAGACGTCCTCAAAAAATCCTCGACCCGGCGCGCCTTAATCGGTACAATGCGAGGTTTGCTTTTTTCAACCAACACCAAGAAAGATATCCAACCAGAGACGCCATTATGAAAACGATCGAAAAGCCGAAGATGACCTGTCTGCAGCTCACGATGGCCGTGATGCTCAACATGCTCGGATCCTCCATCATCCTGATGCCGACGAAGCTCGCTGAAGTCGGCACGATGTCCATCCTGGCCTGGCTCGTCACCATCAGCGGTGCGACCACCATTGCCTACGTCTTTGCCAAGTGCGGCATGTTCAGCAAGAAGAGCGGCGGCATCGGCGGCTACGCCGCCTACGCCTTCGGCAAGTCCGGAAGCTTCATTGCGAACTTCAGCTACGGCGTCTCGCTCATCATTGCGAACCTCACCATCGCCATTTCGATCGTCGGCTATCTGATGGTGCTCTTCGAGTGGAACCTCACCCCGCTCGAAATGGGCATTGCAAGCATCATCGTGATCTGGCTCTGCTCGCTGCCCAACATCCGCGGCGCGCGCTTCATCGGCCAGCTCTCGCACTTCTCGAGCTACGGCATCCTGATTCCGATCCTGATCCTCACCGTGATCGGCTGGAACTGGTTCTCGGTCGACCGCTACATCGGCGCCTGGAACCCGCAGAACCTCTCGCTCTTCGACGGCATCTCCGCAGGCATCTCCATGACGCTCTGGGGCTTTCTCGGCCTTGAGACCGCCAGCGCGAACTCCGAGGCCGTGGAGGATCCCGAAAAGTCGGTCCCGCGCGCCATGGTGCTCGCCACGCTCGGCGCCGGCACCGTCTACGTGCTCGCCAACAACATCAGCTTCGGCATCGTCGACAACGAGCTCCTCTCGCACTCGACCGCGCCCTTCGGCCTCGTCTTCGCCACGATGTTCAGCCCCGAAATCGGCAAGTTCGTCATGGCCCTGATGGCGCTCGCCTGCGCGGGCTGCCTCACGAGCTGGCAGTTCACGATCGCCGAGGTCTTCCGCGTCTCCGCTCGCGAGGAATACTTCCCGAAGCTCTTCGCCAAGGTCACCCGCCTCAACGTTCCCGTGATCGGCATGGTCGTGATCCTGCTCCTGCAGTCCCTCGCCGCGCTCCTCACGATCGACCCGCGCCTCGAGCAGCAGTTCTACATCCTGAAGGACCTCGCCGTCGTGACGAACCTCGTTCCGTACCTGCTCGCCTTCGCTGCCGCCAACGTCATCGTGCACCGCGAGCCCGCGGACCCGAAGACCGCCTCTCGCATCACCATCGTCACAACCATCGCCTCGGTCTACTCGCTCTACGCGCTTTACGCCTGCGGCGAGAGCGCCATGATGTGGGGCGCCCTCACGACCTTCGCGGGCATCTGGCTCTACGGCTTTGCCGCCAAGTCCCTTGAAATCAAGGGCCGTCTGCGCGGCGAGGAATAAGCCTCACCGCCTTCGGGTCCATCCCGCAACCGTCAATGCAGCTCGGGCGTGCCTCCCTTCGGAGACACGCCCGAGTTCTTTTCCGCCTCTTCGACGTCCCTTCATCAGGGAATCGCGTTCTCGGCCATCGGTCTCACGCGCATGATCGCCTCATTGAGGCTCTTTGCGTCGGCAGGCTTCTGAAGGATGTGCGGCAGCGACGAGGGCACCACGCGGCCCGTCTCGCGGCGCTTCCTGTACTCGCCCTCGATCAGGTCGACCGCAACGGCCGTGAGCATCACGGTGGGCACGGGGCGCTTCATGTGCGCCTCGATCATGCCCGCCGCCTCGAGTCCCGTGGGCTTCTCGGCCCCGAGGTTGTAGTCGCTCACGAGCGCGATCACATTTTCGGTCTCAGCGGCGAGCCTGTAGAACTCCTCGCAGGGCTCGCCCGCATCGATCACCTCGGCTCCCCAGCTCTCGAGCATGCTCTTGAGGGCATCGCGCACGAAGCGATTGTCCTCGAGAAGCAGAATCCTGCCCTTGAGGGCCCTGATCTCGCCGCCGATCGGCACGGCCTTCTCGAAGCGGTCGGCCTGCTCGGACTCGTCGATGCTGAAGGCGAGACGGAAGACGCTGCCTCGGCCCGGCTTCGAGCCGAGCGTAAGCTCAAGCCCGAGCTGTCTTGCGATGCCACGCACGATCGAGAGCCCGAGGCCGTAGCCCGAGCCCGGCGCCGCACGGCCCGCGGCTCCGCGGTAGAAGGTGCCGAAGATGCGGCTCCTGTCCTCGACCGAGATGCCGGGACCGCAGTCGTAGACGCCGATCACGAGGCGGCTCCCCACCCGTCGCGCGCCGAGCACGATTTCGGGCACGCGGGCCTTCGCGGGATCGGAGTATGCGACGGCGTTGCTCACCAGATTCTTGAGGGCGCGCTTGACCATCGTGACGTCCGTGAGGATCGTCACGGGAGGCGCCGAGACGCGAAGCCTCAGGCCCTTCTTTTCCGCGATCGGACGGCACTCCTCGGCGAGCTCCTCGAGAAGCTCGCGCACGCTTGCATGCTCGGGATGGAGCTCCATCTGCCCGAACTCCATGCGCGTGACGGTGAGAACCTGCTCGACCAGGGTCGAGATGGCCGAAATCGAGAGCGCAAGCTGCTTGACTACGGGCTCGGTCTGAGGCGTAGCCCTGCGTCCGAGAATGTCGATGTAGATCCCCATGGCCTGAAGCGGCTGGCGGATGTCGTGATTGGCGGCCGCAAAGAACTTCGAGCGGCGCTCGCTTTCCTCCTCGGTCTGCCTGCGCGCCTTCTCCGCGCGCGCGATCTCGATCCTGAGGCGCTCTACGAGACGCTCGTTCTGGGCGGCCGTGATGATCGAGTTGACGACCATTTCGTTGAGCTTCCTGCCCGAATAGAGAATGAAGACCGTCGTGACGAGAATGATGAGCGCGATGAGGGTCTGGCTCACGCCGAACTGCACGGCGCCCGCCACGATGACGGGCGTGAGCGAGCAGAGCGTGAAGGCCGAGAGCGACGGCAGCCAGCAGGAGTAGACGGGCCAGCTCGCGAACGTCACGGCCACGATGGTCGCAACCGTGATCATCTGGTGCGCCCCCTGGAAGGGGACCATCAGCGTGGGGCCCGCCACGCCCCAGATGATGCCCGCCGAGACGGCGAGCGCCGTCCAGCGGCGGATCCACTTGCGGATGTTGGCCTCGCGGTTCACATCACGCCAGAAAAGACGCACATAGCGAAGCGACAGCCAGATCTGAATGAGGCCGCAGCAGAACCACACGGTGAGAAACACCTCGCTCACGCCGCTCTGCCAGTAGACGGCCGTGAGCGAGGCCATACCCGTGAACTGTGCCGTGAGGGCAACGGGAAAGAGCTTGAGGCTCGAGAGAATGAGCTTGGCGAGCGTGCCCGCCGTGATGTGGTGCACCGTGTTCGTCATGAAGAAGGCGCGCAGAAAGCGCCAGGTCTGCTCGCGGATCGGAAAGAAGTTCATGGCGCTGCCTCCAGCGACACCCGTCCCTCATGCGACGAAAGCCTCACCCGCATCCCGACGGGAAGCGAGAGCTTCCTGTGAACGTGCCCGAAGGGACAGCCCGTCACGAAGGGAAGCCCCGTGCGGGCCCGCATGAAGTCGAGCGCATGCGAGAGCCTGAAGTCGCCTTCCCAGCCTGCGGGCCTGTCCGCGCCCTGCAGGTCGCAGACGACGACCGCCTGCTGACGCCTCAGGATCCCCGCCATGTCAAGCGTGAGCAGCATGCGCTCGATCCTGTAGGCGGGCTCGGCCACGTCCTCGATGAAGAGAATGCCGTTTTCAACCTGAGGCATCCAGGGGGTGCCCGCCAGCGAGGCGATCATCGCCAGATTGCCGCCCCAGAGGACGCCCTCGGCATCTGCATCGTCCGTGTCGTCCGACTGCCACGTCGCCGCGAAGGGCCTGCGGCCGACGACGGCCAGAAGCCCCTCGATCGTGAGGGGATCGGGATCGATCAGGTCCCTGAGCGTCGGGCCCTGCCAGCTCGTGCGGCCCGTCCTCGCCAGAAGCGCGAGCTCGAAGGCCGTCACGTCCGAAAAGCCGACGAAGGGCGTAGACGTGGCGCCGATCCGCGCCCAGTCGAGCATGTCGAGAATGCGTCCGCACCCATAGCCGCCGCGCATCGCCATGACGAGGTCCGCATCAAGCTCTGTGAGCGCACAGGCCAGATCCCCGGCCCTGACGGCGTCGGGACCTGCAAAGCGCGCCTCCTCGAGATACGTGCCCTCAAGTTCGCGCACGCGAAAGCCGAGCGCCTCGGCGGCCGCGAACGCCCGGCGCCTGAGCGCCCAGTCAATGCCGCCCTCGTTCGTCACCCACTGTCGCGACGGCGCCGTGACGGCAAGCGTCAGTCCCTCGAAGGGCCTTGCGGAATCGGTCATCGGGCTTCTCCTTCGCCTTCCCTTTCGTTATCCTTCGCGCCGCGGCGCGCGGCGAAGAAATCGGCGAGCAGCGTCTTCGCCTCCTGCGCCATGACGCCGCGCCTCACCCACGGGCGGTGGTTGACGCCGGGCAGCTCGAAGAGCGAGAGTGCGCCGCCCACGGCGCCCATGCGCTCGTCGGATGCGCCGAAGACGATGCGGCCGGGTCTTGCCTGCACGATCGCGCCCGCGCACATCGGGCAGGGCTCGAGCGTGACGTAGAGCGTCGTATCGGCAAGCCTGTGGTTCTTCATGACGCGGGCGCCCTCGCGCAGCACGAGCATTTCGGCGTGCGCCGTCGGATCGCCGTCGCGAAGCGTGCGGTTGCCCGCACGCGCGATGATCCTGCCGTCCGCAACAAGCACGGCGCCCACGGGCACCTCGCCCGCCTGCGCGGCGGCCCTCGCCTCGGCGAGCGCCTCGGTCATGAAGCGACGGTCGGCCTCGTCGTCGACGGGCGGCTCGCCGCTGTTGACGGCGCGGTTCTTCGCCTGCAGCGCCTCGCGCGTTCGGGCGCGTCGTGCGGCGAGGATCGCCGCGGCGGTCTCGAGCTCATCGGTGAGCCTTGCGGCCGTCACGTTCGGGCGCGGCGCGAGTCCGTTGGAAAAGCCCTCGAACGTCTTCTCAAGAAGGCCCGACTCAAGGGCGGCGGCAACGAGTCCCTCGGGCGTTTCGTTCATCCAGGCGCCGGGCCCCGCAAGAAAGCGCTCCGCGGATGCGCGAACCGCCGCCTCGTCCGCCGCCTTCGGCAGCAAGAGGAGCCACGCGCCCGTGACGATGCGCAGATTGTCGGAGGAGGCCTTCGCGAGGCTCGCGATCGTGCTGCCCCTGCGGATGGAGAGCGCGCTGAACGCCTCGATGTCGGCGATGGAATAGTCCCTGACGATGAGAGAGTACATCTTCGGTCTCACCTTTTTTCGTGTCGAATATTGACGGGAAAGCGCCCGCTGAGGAGCGCGCGCGTAGAATGTTCCCGATTTGAAGAAAGTCCGTTTGGAACCTCATCACAAGGATTCATGATCGTGAAGAACAAGCTTGCAGCGGGCGCCCTGGCGCTCTCCCTTTTTGCGACTCCCATTGTAGCGGTTCAGGCCGCCTCCACTTCGGACACAAGCGAAGCGCTTGCCGACTGCCTCTACAAGCACGCCACCGCGAGCGACAAGCAGGTCCTCGTGCAGTGGGCCTACGTCACGCTCTCGAAGACCTCCGCCGCCAAGCAGATCCAGACGATTCCGTCGGCCAAGGTGAAGAGCGTCGAGTCGAGCGCCCAGAAGGCGCTGACGAACCTCGTCGTCGGCCGCTGCTCCTCGCCCGCCGTCAAGGTCCTCATGAAGAATCCCAAGAACGGCCTTCAGGAGACCATGACGCTGCTCGCGGGCAAGCTCGTCAACGCCGAAATCGAGCGCCGCGCCTGGCCCATCCTCTCGCTCACGATGACCGACCTGATGGGCCTCCGGAAGTAGGCCCCGGTCCCGCACATCGAGAAAAACCGCGAAAAGTCCGTCCTCCCGGCGGGCTTTTCCGCATTGACGAACGGGCGTCGACGCCCGATACTTGATCTTTTCCGCCCATTCTCTGGAGATCCCGCATGCGCAAGCTCTGCCTCGTTCCCGCTCTTCTTCTGGCCGCCGCCGGCGCCTCGGCTGAAACGCCGGTCAAGCTCTGGAACGACTACGTCTACAACCAGCCCGTCGAGAGCGTGAAGGCCGAAGCCGGGATCTTCGACTGCTCGCAGCGCGGCCAGCAGATGTTCTGCCGCGCCAACGTCGAATTTGCGGGCCACAAGGACTGGGGCGAGGTGTTCTTCTTCACGAACGGCCGCCTCAAGGCCGTCTCGCTCTTCGCGCCGATCTCCCGCGCCCACTTCACCGATGCGGCCGCCGCCGTGCGCAAGACGGGCATGACGCCCGCCGTCCTCACGGACCACGAGGACAAGGTCGCCTTCGACTTCTTCCAGGCCAAGCTTCAGGCGAAGTCCATGGCCTCCATCGACCGCGAGCTCGCCACGAAGGAAACCGAGCTTCTCAAGGGCAAGAAGGTGGGCTACGTCTTCATCGACGCCAAGACGCTCCTTGAAAGCGTCAAGAGCGGCAACGTCACCAATGCCGCCCAGTTCTTCCAGATCCACGCCCCGCGCACCCTGCGCACCACCGAGATCCTGCTCGACGAACAGGGCGTTGCCGTGAGCTTCCGCGCCCCGATGGCTGTCCAGGACGAGACGGGCAAGAGCATGCTCGAAGAAAAGAAGTCCAAATAAGCCCGACTTTCCGTCACACGCGACACGAAAGGCCGGCCTCCGCAGCGGAGGACCGGCCTTTCTTCATTTTTCAGAGTCTGCCTCGGGACTCTTACTTCGCCTCGGCGGCCTTTTCGCGGCTCGCGTGGCGGGCGCGCAGCACGTCGATCACGTCGGCGAGCTCGAGGTCCGCGTCGGCGAGGAGCACGAGCAGGTGATAGACGAGGTCGGCGGCCTCGTTCCTGAGCTCCTCCCTGTCGTGCACGGTAGCGGCGAGCGCCGTCTCGACGCCCTCTTCGCCCACCTTCTGCGCGATGCGCTTGGTGCCGCGGGCGTAGAGGCTGGCGGTGTAGGACGTGGCCGGATCAGCGTTGCGGCGGCTCTCTAGGAGCACCTCCAGATCGCGCAGGAAGTTCCACTTGTGCTCGACGGGCGAGAAGCAGCTCGGCGTGCCCCGGTGGCAGGTCGGGCCGTCGGGATTGACGAGCACGAGGAGCGCGTCGCTGTCGCAGTCCGTGCCGATGTCGACGAGGTGCAGCCAGTTGCCGCTCGTCTCGCCCTTGGTCCAGAGGCGGCCCTTGGTGCGAGACCAGAACGTGACCTTCTTCGTCTCGAGGGTCTTTTCAAGCGCCTCGGGGTTCATGCAGCCGAGCATGAGCACCCGGCCAGAGCAGGCGTCCTGCACGATGGCCGGAATCAGCCCGCTGGTCTTCTCCCAGTCGAGCGCCTTGATGTCTTCGTTGGTCAGCATGTTCTCACCTCAATGTTGTTCTCGCGGAGATAGTTCTTCAGGTCTCCGATGTTGATGATCTTCTTGTGGAAGACGGAGGCGGCAAGCGCTCCGTCGACCTTCGCGTCTCGGAAGGCCTCGAGGAAGTGGACGGGCTCCCGCGCCGCCGCTCGCGATGAGCGGCACGCGGCAGACCGAGCGCACGGCGGCGAGCTGCCTGAGGTCGTAGCCGCGGCGCACGCCGTCCTGGTTCATCATGTTGAGCACGATCTCGCCCGCGCCGCGCTTCTGCACCTCCTCGACCCAGTCGAGGGTGCTCCACTGCGTGACGCGCGTCTTCTTTTCGTCGCCCGTGAACTGGTTGACGCGGTATTCGTCCGAACCTTCCTCATGACGGGAGTCGATCCCGACCACGACGCACTGCACGCCGAAGCGGTCCGCAAGACGGGAGATGAGGTCGGGGTCGGCGAGCGCCGGCGAGTTGACGGAGATCTTGTCGGCGCCGTAGGTGAGAAGCCTGCCGGCGTCCTCGACCGTACGGATGCCGCCCGCGACGCAGAACGGGATGTCGATCGCCTCGGCGACGCGGCTGATCCAGCTCTTGTCGACGACGCGGCCGTCGGACGAGGCGGTGATGTCGTAGAAGACGAGCTCGTCGGCGCCCTCTTCGGCATAGCGCTTTGCGAGCGGCACGATTTCGCCCACGACCTCGTGGCCGCGGAACTTCACGCCCTTGACGACGACGCCGTCCTTCACGTCAAGACAGGGGATTATGCGTTTGGCCAGCATTCGATAGCCTCTTCAACGGTAAAGCGTCCCTCGAGAAGCGCGCGGCCGACGATGACGCCGGAGGCGCCCGTCGTGCTGACCGCACGGATGTCGTCCAGCCCGCCGATGCCGCCCGAGGCCTGGAAGCCGATGGCGGGGAAGGCCTTTGAAAGGTCCGCATAGAGCGCGGCGTTGGAACCCGAGAGGGTGCCGTCGCGCGAGATGTCGGTGGTGAGCACGTGGCGCAGGCCCGCAGGCTCGAAGACGCGGATCAGATCCTCGATCACGACGCCCGAGTCCTCCTGCCAGCCGCCCTGCCGCGTCGATGCGCACGTCGAGCGCGAGCACGATGCGCTCGGCGCCGAAGGTCTTCATCCAGCGAAGAACCTCCTCCGTGCGCCTCACGGCGGTGGAGCCCACTACGACGCGGGCGGCGCCCGCATCAAGAAGAGCCCTCACATCCTCCTTGCTCCTGACGCCGCCGCCCGTCTGCACGGGCACGGAGAGATTCGAAAGAAGGTGCCTGAGAAGCGGGATCTGGCGCTTGGCCGGATCCTTCGCGCCCGTCAGATCCACGATGTGCAGGAGCTTCGCCCCTGCGGCCTCGTAGGCCTGAAGGCGCTCGAGGGGATCGTCGCCGTAGCTTCGCTCGGCGCCGTAGTCGCCCTGGTGCAGCCGCACGACGCGGCCGTCGATGAGGTCGATGGCGGGGATGATCATGCTTCGATTCCCAGGAAGTTTGCAATCAGGCGTGCGCCGGCGCGGCCGGAGCGTTCCGGATGGAACTGCACGCCCATGAAGTTTTCGTGTGCCGCAGCTGCCGTGAACTCCTCGCCGTACGTGCAGCGGGCGGCCGTGCAGGCGCCCGTGGGCATTGCGTAGCTGTGCACGAAGTAGAACCAGTCGCCGGCCTCGATGCCCCTGAAGAGGAGTCTCGCATGAGGCGTGTCCTCGGGATAGACCCTGTTCCAGCCCATGTGCGGCAGCGGCAGGCCGTCGGCCCTGAGGGCGCGGACGTCGGCGTCGATGAGGCCGAGCAGGTCCACGCCGCCCGTCTCCTCGCTGCGGCGTCCGAGAATCTGTTCGCCGAGGCAGATGCCGAGCACGGGCTGCGTCGCCTCGCGGATGAGGTCCGCAAGGCCGCGCTCCTCGATGGCGGCCATCGCGGCTCGGGCCGTGCCCACGCCGGGCAGGAAGATGCGGTCGGCGGCGCGGATCTCGGCCGCCTCGCGCGTAATGATGGGCTCGACGCCGAGCCTCTTCACCGCAAAGGCGAGCGAAGAGAGGTTGGCGACGCCCGTATCAAGAATGACGGCACGCATCAGAGCACCCCCTTGGAGGACGGCAGGTCGCTCCCCTCGATTTTCACAGCGTCGCGCAGCGTGCGCCCGAACGCCTTGAAGAGTCCCTCGGCCACGTGGTGGTCGTTCCTGCCCTGCGCCTTGAGGTTGAGCGTCACGCCCATCGTCTGGGCGAGCGAGCGGAAGAAGTGCTCGACCATCTCGGTGGACATGTCGCCCACCTTGCGGTGCTTGAACTTTGCCTTGAAGGTGAGGTACGGCCTGCCAGAGATGTCGAGTGCGCAGCGCGCGAGCGTCTCGTCCATCGGCAGCAGGAAGCCGAAGCGGCGGATGCCGCGCTTGTCGCCGAGCGCCTCCTTGAGCGCCTCGCCGAGCGCAAGGCCGACGTCCTCGATCGTGTGGTGGTCGTCGATCTCAAGGTCGCCCACCGCACGCACGTGCAGTCTGATGCCGCCGTGCACGGCGATCTGCGTGAGCATGTGGTCGAAGAAACCCACGCCCGTGTTGATTTCGTTCTTGCCCGAGCGATCGAGCCAGACTTCGACGACGATGCGGGTCTCCTTCGTGTTGCGCTCGACGCGGGCGTGACGGGCGGACTTCGCCGCATTCTCGATCTCGTCGGCGATCTCAGCCCAGCTGCGGCCGTCGGGCCCGACACGAAGGCCCCTGAGGCCCATGTTGTCGGCGAGCTTCATGTCGGTCTCGCGGTCACCGATCACGTAGCAGTTCGCGACGTCAAGCACGCCGTCCTTGAGGTACTTCTTCACGAGGCCCGTTCCGGGCTTCCTGCACTCGCAGCCCTCGCCGGGCATGTGCGGGCAGATGAGCACCTCGTCGAAGCGGGCGCCCTGGCTCTCGAGGATCTGCATCATCAGCTCGTGCGGCCCCGTGAAGTCGGCCCTCGGGAAGCTCTTCGTGCCGAGCCCGTCCTGGTTCGAGACCATGACGAGCTTCCAACCCGCCTCGCGCAGGCGCTTCAGGGCGGGCAGAACGCCCTCGACGAACCTCATCTTCTCGAAGCGGTCGACCTGAAAGTCCTCGGGCTCCTCGAGAATGGTGCCGTCGCGGTCCACAAAGAGAATGCGCTCGTTCATGCGGTCTCCTTCAGAATCTCTTCAAGTTCGGTGAGAAGGCGCTCGTTCTCGTCCTTCGTGCCCACCGTGATGCGGATGCAGTTCTCGAGCGTCGGCTGGCGGCTCTGGTCGCGCAGGATGATGCCGCGGTCGCGCAACGCCGTGAAGACGCGGGCGGCGTCAGCGAACCTCACGAGAAGGAAGTTCGAGGCGCTCGGATACACGGCCTCGACGCCATCGAGGTCCTCAAGCGCAACCTCAAGCTCACACTTGCGCATCACGCATTGGGCGGCGCGCCTGTGCATGAGGCTCACGCCCTCGGGCGAGAGCGCCTGCGCGGCGATGTCGGCGCAGGGCACGGGAATCGGATAGGGCGCGATCACCTTCCTCAGCATGCCGATGACGGCGGGCGAGGAAAGCAGGAACCCGCAGCGCAGGCCCGCCAGCGCAAAGGCCTTCGAGAGCGTGCGGATGATCACGACGTGCGGATAGTCCTTGAGAAGCTCGACGGCCGTGTTGACGGGCGTAAATTCGATGTAGGCCTCGTCGATGACGAGAAGAGCCCTGCCCGCGGTGAGCTCGGCGAGCTTGCGCAGCATGCCAACGGGAATCAGCGTGCCCGTTGGATTGCCAGGCGAGCAGGCAAAGACGAGCTTGACGTCCGTCCTCTCCTCGATGACCTTGGCGGCCTCGGCCACGTCGGGCAGCCAGCCGCGGTCGGGCGAGGTGACGAGGTTCACGACCTCGGCGCCGTTCGTCTCGGCGGAGACGGCGTACATGCCGTAGGTGGGGGGAAACTGCAGGACGGCGTCCTCGCCGGGGCGGCAGAACGTGCGCACGAGAAGCTCAATGCCCTCGTCGCCGCCTCGCGTCACGAGGATCTGTTCAGGACTCACGCCCGCATAGACCGCATAGCGTTCGACGACGGCCTCGGGCTGGGGCTCGGGATAGCGGTTGAAGAGCTTCGTCTCGGGCGCCATCGGCTCGGCCTCGGCCGACTCGTTGGCGTTGAGCCAGACTTCGCCCGTCACGCCCGCGGCCTGCATGATGCGGCGCGCGGACTGGTAGGGCGTAAGCTTCTGCACGTCCGGCCGGGCCAGAAGGCCCGGATCGGCGGCGGTTCGTTCACAAAAGACGGCCATGACGGATCACTCCTTCGACTGCTTGATTCGGGCCATGCGCACGAGAACGGCGTTCATGTGCGCGTCGAGCTCTTCGGCGTGCGCAAGAAGCGCGATGGCGGGGCCGAGCTTTTCAAAGCCCTGCGGCGTCATTTCCTGAACGGTCATGCGCTTCGTGAAGTCGGCGAGCCCGAGGCTCGAGTACGTGGCGGCATAGCCGTAGGTCGGAAGAACGTGGTTCGTGCCGGTGGCGTAGTCGCCGCCCGACTCGGGAGACCAGTCGCCCACGAAGACGGAACCCGCGTTCTGCACGAGCGGCACCAGATCGCAGGCGTTGCGCGTCTGGATGATGAGGTGTTCGGGCGCGTAGCGGTTCGAGACCTCCACGCACGCCTCGAGGTCCTTGACGAGGATGAGGCGGCTCGCAGACAGGGCCTTCGTCGCGATCTCGCGGCGCGGCAGGGCGGCGAGCTGCGAGGCGACCTCGCCCGCAACGGCTTCGGCGAGCTTGCGCGAGGGCGTCACGAGCACCACCTGGCTGTCGGGACCGTGTTCGGCTTGGGAGAGCAGGTCGGCCGCAACGAAGGCCGGATCGGCGCCTTCGTCGGCGATCACGAGCACCTCGGAGGGGCCCGCAGGCATGTCGATGGCGGCGCCGTCGGGACGGCTGCTCACCTGACGCTTGGCCTCGGTCACGTAGGCGTTGCCCGGACCGAAGATCTTGCCCACGCGCGGAATCGTCGCCGTGCCGAAGGCCATCGCGGCCACGGCCTGGGCGCCGCCCACCTGATAGATCTCGTCAATGCCGCAAAGGCGGGCGGCGGCGAGAATCGGATCGGCGATCGGAGGCGGCGAGCAGAGGATGACGCGGCCGCAGCCCGCGATCTTGGCGGGAATGCCGAGCATCAGCACCGTGGAAAAGAGCGGAGCCGTGCCGCCGGGAATGTAGAGGCCCACCGCGCCGATCGGACGCGTGACCTGCTGGCAGACGACGCCGGGCATCGTCTCGACCGTGACGGGCTCAAGCACTTCGGCGCTGTGGAACTTCTCGATGTTGGCGGCGGCCGTCTTCAGAGCGGCCATGAAGTCCTCGGGCAGACGTGCGACGGCGGCGTCGACCTCCTCGGCCGAGACCCTGAAGTCCTTCACCTCGGTGCGGTCGAACTTCGCGGAGAATTCGCGAAGGGCCTCGTCACCGCGCTCGCGCACGGCCTCGAGAATGCCCTCGACCACGGTCTTGATGCGGTCGCCCGCCATCACGGCGGGGCGGCGGAGGATCTCCTCGCGCTCCGTTTCATTGAGCGCACCCCATTCGATCACGTCGTTGAAGTTGAACTGAGACATCTTGACTACTCCATCATTTTTTCAATCGGCAGGACGAGAATCGAGCTGGCGCCGAGCGCCTTGAGCTCCTCCATCGTTTCCCAGAAAAGGCTTTCGCTGCTCACCATGTGAAGGGCCACATGATCGTCGGACCCCGCAAGCGGCAGGATCGTCGGGTGCTCCGCGCCGGGCAGAAGCGCCGTCACTTCGGCGAGCTTCGCCTTCGGGGCGTGCAGCATGATGTACTTGCATTCTCGAGCCCTCGAGACGCCCTGCATGCGCACGAGAAGCTTCTCGACCAGAGCCTCCTTGTCGGCGTCGAGCGGCTCGCTCTTCGCGATGAGGCAGGCCTTCGAACGGTAGACCACCTCCACTTCGCGCAGGCCGTTCGCCTCGAGCGTCGCGCCCGAGCTCACGAGGTCGCAGATCGCGTCGGCGAGCCCCGCACGCGGCGCCACCTCGACGGAACCCGTCAGCAGGCAGGGCCTGAACGTGAGGCCGCGCTCGTCGAAGCAGCGCTTGAGAAGCTGCGGATAGCTCGTCGCGATGCGGCAGCCGTCAAGGCTCTCAAGCCCCGCCCACTCCTGGTCGGCCGGGATCGCGATCGAGAGGCGGCAGCCGCCAAAGTCGAAGCGGCGCAACATCCTGAAGTCCGTGGACTGGCCCTGGCTGCGGCGTGCGAGAACCGTCTCCTCAAGCACGTTTTCGCCGATGATGCCCAGATCCACGACCCCGTCCATCACGAGGCCGGGAATGTCGTCATCCCTGACGCGCAGGATTTCGACCGGCATGTTCTCGGCCATCGCCAGCAGGCGCTGCGCGTGGTAGCGAACCTTGAGTCCGCAGCGTTCAAGAAGATCCTGCGAATCGTCGGAAAGACGTCCCGACTTCTGCATTGCAATCCTCAGACGATTGGTTTCGGTCATTTGCTTCCCTGAAATTTGATTTGATGACTGTTGCTCGCCGAAGCGGAGCTTCGTGTCCAACCCCTCGACATCCGCACCCCGGATTGTGAAAAAGCCCCCGGAAGGCGTGCTTCCGGGGGCTTTGCTTGATTGTCCTGCTGGAGTCTCACTCCGCACCGCCGAAAGCATGAACCCATCCTCCCGACAGCGTTTCCGCGCCCGAGGGATGTCTTACGTATGGTGGTGATGGCGGCGAAGGAGGGAGAGGTACACTTTTTCGTGCTCCGGCTGTGTTTGTTGCGCTTGAATTCGTTTCCCGTCAGGCATGACTTCGCCTGACCTTCATCCATTATGGCACGCTGATCCCGCGCATCAAGCCCTCCACAAGCCCTCGCAGCGGGAGAATCGCCTTCTCGTGCGAATCATCAGACCTTCTGGGCAGAAGTGCCTAGGACGTTCTCCCTAAAAGTCTCACTTTTTGCGTGAAATCTTTCACTTTCGCACTCAATGCCCCCAAAAAACCGAAAACTCACGGAAAAACCGAACGACCTGCCTCAGCTGTTCGGACGATCGGAAGAAGGACTTAAGAACGGACTTCTCGCCCCGCCGCATAAGGGCATCGGACAGGGCTGCGAGAGGATCGTGCAGGCGGCACGCTTGACGAGCCCCTGCAGGAAAGGCAGAGTATTGGACATGATTCCATGCTCAAGTTCTGTACGAAGATCCGTCCAAATGCTCGAACGCCTTCGAAATCTCGTCCTCGAGGCCCTGCCTGAAGAGGGCCGCATCGAAAACCCGATGCCCTGTCTGGCCCTCACCCGCTTCAACGGGCCGCAGCAAAGCCGCCAGTGTTTCTACCATCCAATGATGACGCTGGGGCTCGGCGGCGAGAAGGAAAGCCTCATCGGCGGACGCCCCGTCGTCTACGGCGCGGGAGAGGCGGTCGTCGTGGCGCTCGACCTTCCCGGCGCCTATCAGATCCGGAACGCCTCGCCCGAGCAGCCCTTCCTATCGCTCTCCATTCGTCTTGACCGTGCGATCATCACGGAGCTCCTCACCGAGGCTCTCGAACTCAGGCCCGCCCCGAACGGCCGCGACGCACAGGAGAGCGTGAGTGTGGAGCACCTGCCCGACGAAATTCTCAATGCGCTCGTGCGCTACCTTGAGGCCATGCGCAGCCCGCGCCGTGCGGCGGTTCTCGGGCCCATGATCCTCAAGGAGATCCACTATCTGCTTCTCGAAGGCCCTCAGGGCCGGGTTCTGGCTGACGTCTGCTCGGAGGCCGCGCCGGGATCCCGCATCCTCACGGCCGTTCGCTGGCTTCGCGAGCACTTCGACGAGCCGCTCGACATCGCGACGATTTCGGAGCGCACCGCCATGGCGCCGTCGACCTTCCACCGCCAGTTCAGGGCCATCACCTCGCTCTCGCCCGTGCAGTACCAGAAGCGCCTGCGCCTTCACGAGGCCCAGCGCCTTATGCTCGTCGAGTCCCTCGGCGTCGAGGCCGCGGCAAGACGCGTGGGCTACGAAAGCTGCTCGCAGTTCTCCCGCGAATACAAGCGCCTCTTCGGAGACGCGCCCGCCAGGGACATCAGGGAGAAGACGGTCGGCGCCTCCGACGCAGGGAAATGCGCCTCCGTAATGGAGGCCTGAGGCACGCCTCTCAGGATTGAGAGGATCGGGCAGGAACTTGAGACATCTCGACATCGTCCCGAGGGCGCGTTTTTTCTATCATGACTGCAACGACGGAGCTCAGGCTCCGCCGGCCTCATGCAGAAACATCATGCAAAAGCGCCGTCTTCTCGCCTCCGCCGCCCTTGCCGTCACCGCCCTCGGCTGCGGTGCCGCCTCACTCAGCAGGACCGCCGGGGCCGCCGAGTCCCCAAAACAGGCGCCCGCCGACAATCGCCGCATCGCCGTCGTCTACTTCACGAAGACGGGCAACACGAAAAGTCTCGCCGAGGCGGTCCGACACATGACGGGCGCGGCGCTCTTTCGCGTCGAGACCGTCGAGCCCTATCCGGAAAGCTATGGTTCCGCCACCGAGATCGTGAAGGACGAGCTCGAGCGCGGCGTCATCCGTCCGATCAGGCCGCTCGCCTTCAATCCCGCCGACTACGACGTAGTCGTGCTCGCCACGCCCACGTGGTGGCACCATGCGGCGATGCCGCTGCAGACCTGGATCAGGTCCGTCGACCTCAGCGCCAAGAAGATCCTCACCGCCAACACCCACGGTGGCGGCGGCCTCATGCACACCCGCGAGGACTTCGAGGCGCTGCTCGCAGGCCGCAGGCTCGGCACGCACCTCACGGTTTACGGGGCCGTGCGCCCGTAGGACGCAAAGGTCCGCAGCTGGCTCGAGGAAAACGGCTGTCTCTGACGCCCGAAACACAATCACGGACAGGAATCCGACATGGAGAGGATTGAACCTTCCAACGGTGTGAAGATGCCCGCCATGAACTTCGGCGTCTACCGGATCACCGATCCCGCGGAATGCGAAGCCGCAGTCCTCTGCGCCATCAAGGCGGGCTGGCGCGGCATCGACACCGCCGCCTCCTACCTCAACGAGAGGGCCGTCGGCCGCGCCGTCGCTCGCTTGAGCATCCCGCGCTCCGAACTCTTCATCTCCACGAAGCTCTGGGTGCAGGACGCTTCAGAAGCGGGCGCCGAGCGCGCCATCAGGCGCTCGCTCGAGCTGCTCAGAACGGACACGATCGACTTGTACCAGATCCATCAGCCTTATGGCGACATTTATGGCGCATGGCGCACGATGGAGCGGTTTTATGAAGCGGGCGCCCTGAGGGCGATCGGCGTGAGCAACTTCCAGCCCGACCGCATCACGGACTTTGCGCTCCACCAGCGCATTCGCCCGATGGTCAATCAGATTGAAGTGAATCCGTTCTGCCAACAGCGGAAGGCCGACGCCGTCAACTGCGCGCTCGGCGTCATGCCCTCGGCATGGGCGCCCTTTGCCGAAGGCAGGGACGGCCTCTTAGAGAATCCCGTGCTCAGGGAGATCGCCGTAGACCGCGGCGCCACGGTCGCGCAGGTGGTGCTTGCGTGGCTTGCCGAACGCGGCATCATCTCGATCTCGAAGACCGTCTCGCCCGCACGCATGGCGGAGAACCCCGCCTCAAACGTGAAGCTCACGCCCGAGGACATGGCGAAAATCGCGACGCTCGACACGGGCACAAGCCGCTTCTTCTCTCATCGAGACCCGAAGATCGTCGAGTGGCTCGGCACCCGAAGGCTGCCTTCTGAGCCGTGAGGCGGGGATTCTCACGGCAGGATCTCAACTGACTGAAACTTCAGTTTCGTTCGCTCAATCCTCAGGCGAGCTCGTCCTCGACCGTCTCGCGCATGACGTAGAGACGGTCGTTCTCCCTGATCTTTTCAGGCACCCTGAAGGTGACGTCGTCGCCCTTGACGGCCTCCGCAGCCTCGGCGTCGTCGACGCGCAGCCCCTCGGGCCTCACGAAGACGGCGCCCGTCGTCGGCCCGCAGACGAGCAGTTCGTCGCCCGGGCGGATCGTCTCACCGTGGACCGTGAAGCGGCCGACGCCCGCCTTTGCGTAGTAGCCCGTGCACTTGCCGCAGTAGAGCTTCTTCTTCGTCGCGCGCGAGCCGTAGCGGTCGGTGCGCTCGAGCATCGTCGCGCCCTGGTACCAGCCGTCCCAGAACCCGCGGTTGAAGACCGTCGAGAGACGTTCGTCCCAGGACTTCGAGACCTCCTCGCTCCAGCGTCCCTCAAGGATTGCATCGAGCGCCTCGCCGTAGCACTCGACCGCAGTGCGCACGTATTCGGGACCGCGGGCGCGGCCCTCGATCTTGAAGACGGTGACGCCCGCCTTCACCATCAGGTCCAGAAAAGCGATGGTCTTCAGATCCTTCGGGGACATGAAGTAGCCGTTGTCGAGCGCAATCTCCGTGCCGCGCTCGCGGTCGACGGCGATGTAGTCGCGCCTGCAGCTCTGCAGGCACTCGCCCCTGTTGGCGCTCTTGCCTCTCGTGTGCAGGCTCAGCCAGCACTTTCCGCTCACGGCCATGCAGAGCGCGCCGTGGCAGAACATCTCGATGCGCACGGGCCTGCCCGAGGGGCCCTTGATGCCCTCGCGATCGATCGCGGCGCGGATGTCCGCCACCTGACGCAGCGTCAGCTCGCGCGCGAGCACGACGACGTCGGCGAACTGCGCGTAAAAGCGCAGGGCCTCGACGTTCGCGATGTTGAGCTGCGTGGAGAGGTGCACCTCGACGCCGAGCTCCCTGCAGCACTGCATGACCGCAACGTCGGAGGCGATGACGGCCGAGACGCCTGCAGCCTTCGCCGCCGAGACGATCTCGCGCATGGCGGCGAGGTCGCCGTCGTAGATGACGGTGTTGACGGTGAGGTAGCTTTTGGCGCCGTGCTCGCGGCAGAGGGCCGCAATCTCATTCAGGTCGTCGATCGTGAAGCCGCCCGTCGAGTGCGCGCGCATGTTGAGCGCACCGATCCCGAAGTAGACGCTGTCGGCGCCCGCCTGCAGGGCGGCCGCCAGGGTTTCGCGCGAGCCCGCAGGGGCCATGATTTCGAAGTCGGATCTCTGCATGTTGTCTGCCTCGTCGGATGGGAGCTGAAAAACGGTGAAGCGTCGATTCTAGCGGACGCGGCGACCGCACTCGTGCCGCAGAGCCCGCCGTTCCTGCAAAAACTGTTACCTCGACTGAGGAAATCCTAAGTTTCACCCATGTGAATCCTAATTTTCATGGGATACACTGACAATACACAGAAAGAGGACGCCGCGCCGCGCAGCAGAGCGCCGCCCTGCGTCCGCCCCCGACAACGCATGCCATGAGGAACAAGTCATGAAGAAGACCACGCTTGCCGCTCTCCTTTCCGCTGCCGCGATTACCGTCGCCGGCGCCGCCTGGGCCGTTGAAGCCCAGCCCGCCCAGCCTGCTCCCGCTCCCGCCCCCGCCGCCGAAGCGGCCGCCGAGCAGCCCGCCCCGATGGTAGGCATGTCCGACGCCGTCGCCGTCGCCGAAAAGGAATACAAGGCCAAGACCTACCGCGCCAACCTGCGCAACAGCGGCCAGTACGGCCTCGTCTGGGACGTGCACATGGTGAAGGAAGACGAAACGCACGTGCGCGCCTACGTCGATGCGAAGACCGGCAAGGTCGTCGCCGCCGACGTCAAGGGCATTCAGGAACGCCGCCCTGGCCGCGGCATGGGTCCCGGCCCGCGTCCGCAGTGCCCCGTGACGGGCGGCGCCCCGGGCACGAACCCCGACTGTCCGATGGCCGGCGGCTTCCGCCACCCGGGCTTCCACGGCTACCATCACTGGTAACCTCTGCCCAAGCGGCCTGAACCGCCGCTGATATACTCACGCGGGAGGGCCTTCCTCAGGGGAAAGTCCTCCCGTTTTCCGTTTCCGAAACGCACTCAGGGGCGCTTCGCGCGTCCGTCCGCCATCATGCACATCCTTCTTGTCGAAGACGATCCGTTCATTGCCAAGGCCGTCTGCGCGGCGCTCGAAAGCGAGGCGCACGCCGTCACGTGGACCCCGACGGGCCGCGAGGGGCTCGCCGTCATCGCAACCGGCACGCCCGACGCCGTGCTCCTCGATCTGGGACTCCCCGGCATGGACGGCATCGACGTCCTCAAGAGCATCCGCGCCATGACGAAGCCCCTCTGCGACACGCCCGTCATCATCGTGACGGCGAGGGAGGCGCTTGAAAGCCGCCTTGAGGGACTCGATGCAGGGGCGGACGACTACATCCTCAAGCCCTTCCACATGTCGGAGCTCATCGCGCGCCTTCGCGCCGTGGTGCGCCGCCGCTCGCCGCTCGCACCCGACGTGCTGCGCGCAGGCTCCCTCTCGCTCAACACCGTCACCCACGCCTGCAGCGTCGGAAGCGAATCCGTCACGCTCAGCAAGCGCGAGTACGCGCTGCTTGCGGCCCTCATGACGCGACCGGGCGCCATCCTCTCGAGGCGCGCCCTCGAAGAGAAGCTCTATGCGCCGGGCGACGAGCCCGAGAGCAATGCAGTCGAATACCTGATCCACTCGCTTCGCAAGAAGATCGGCGCTTCGGCCATTGAAAACATCCGCGGCCTGGGCTGGCGCGTGCCCGCCGACAAGAACGCCGCACAATAATCCACCGACGGACGTCCCGATGAGCCGCCTGAGCATCCTCCGCACTCTCTGCGCACACTGGCGCACCTCGATCCTCATGCGAACCGTGGCGGTCGCCGCCACGGCGACGGTTGCGCTCACCCTGGTGACCGCCGCCGTCGTCTTTCAGGGCGCCGAAAAGGACGCCCTCGTCGAGCAGGACGCCCGGCTCTCCGACATTGCTGTCGCCATGGCCCGAGGCGAACTCGGAACCGTGCTTCCGCGCGCGCTCACGATGCCGCAGGCCCAGTTCGAGGCCAGACTTGAATCCGACGAGCCCCTGCCCCGCCCGCGCCGCATGCACCGCCACATGATGGCCCACTGCCCGACGGCCGCTTCCGACGATCCGAACGCGCCCCGTCTTATTCCCGCGGGCTCCCCCGTCTACGTGCGCATGCTCAACGACCAGGGACGCGCCAAACGCGCGGTCTTCGACGAACCCGTCGAGGGCGGCCTTACGACCCGCACCATCAAGGGCGAGACCTACCGCATGGCCGTGCTCTTCCTTCCCGGGGGCCGCTACACGGCCGTGGCCGATCCCGTCTCGACGCGCGAGGTCTACGCCCGCAGCGCCGCCATGACGGCCGTGCTCCCGATTCTGATTCTTCTGCCGGTCCTCGTCATCGTGATCGGCCTCACGCTCTGGCGCATGCTCGCGCCGATCCGAAGCGCCGCCCGAGCCGCGGCCGAGCGTCCCGCCACCGACCTCACGCCCCTGCCTTCCGAGGGCGTTCCCGCCGAGGTGAAGCCCTTCGTCGAGGCCGTCAACAGCCTGCTCGGACGCGTGAGTGAAGCGCGCACGCGCGAGCTCCGCTTCACAGCCGATGCTGCGCACGAGCTCCGCTCGCCGCTCACGTCGCTCACGATCGAGGCCGAACACCTCGGCCGCCTCGACCTGCCCGCCGAAGCGCGTCCCGTCGTGGCTCGTCTTGAGTCCGGACTCGAGCGGGCCGTCAAGCAGGTCTCGCAGCTCCTGCAGTTTGCACGCGCGCAGGCGGGCGAGGCTCCTGAAATCCTCAGGCGCGACACGCGTCCCTGGTACCTCTCGGAACTTCTGGGCGAGATTCTCGAGCCCCTGATGAACTGCGCCGCCGACAAGGACCTGCAGTTCGACGTCGAGGGCCTTGACGACGGCGCCGAAGCGCCCGTCGAAGGCGTGAGCCGGGCGGCCCTGCTGGCGATTCTGCGAAACCTTCTTGAAAACGCCTTCCACTACACGCCCGCGGGCGGATCCGTGACGCTTCGCGTCTCGCGCACGCCCGAGCGCCTCGTGATGAGCGTGGCCGACACGGGCCCCGGCATTGCGCCCGAGGAGCGTTCGCGCGTCTTCGATCCCTTCTACCGCGTCACGGGTTCCGGGCTTCCGGGCACGGGCCTCGGCCTTGCGATCGTGAAGACCTACGCCGACATGACGGGCGCCGAGGTGACGCTCGCCGACACGGTGCCGGGCGGCACGCCTCCCGGCCTGACGGCGACGGTCAGCTGTCCTCTGCCGCCCGTCGGTTGATCTCGCGCCTCAGACGGGCGGTCGTGCGGACCGTGTCGACCGTGAAGACGACGACGGCCGTCCAGATCAGCACGAAGCCCGTCATCATCTCGACCGAAAAAGGCTCCCCGAACGCAAAGCGCCCGAGTAGAAAGACGATGGTCGGGCTCACGTACTGGATGATACCCACCGTCGAATAGGGGATGCGGCGCACGCCGGACGCAAAGAGAAGAAGCGGAATCGTCGTGATCGGTCCCGCCAGCAGAAGCAGGGTCTTCACGTCCCAGCCTTCCGTCGCAAAGAGAAGCTCGCCTCTCTCAAGCAGCCAGAACATGTAGCCGAGCGCAAACGGCGCGAGGATCACGTTCTCAAGCGCCATGCCCTCAAGACTTCCCAGAGGCGCGAGCTTTCGGATGAGGCCGTAGAGCGCAAAGCTCGCGGCCAGAACTAGACCGAGGAACGGTGCCGTCCCCGTCGAGATCGTGATGTAGAGGACGCCCGCAGCCGCCAGAGCCACGGCTCCAAGCTGGGCCTTCGAGAGGCGCTCGCCCAGAAAGAGCGCCCCCAGAGCCACCGACATCAGCGGGTTGATGAAGTAGCCCAGCGAGGCCTCGATCGTCTGCCCGCTCACGATCGAATAAACGTAGGTTCCCCAGTTGAGGCCGATGAGAAGCGCGGAGCCCGTGAAGATCGCAAGCGTCCTGGGTTCCTTCACGAGCCCTCTGATCCACTCTCCACGGCGAAGCGCCATCAGGATCGCCGCAGTCACGACGAGCGACCAGACGATTCGGTGCGCAAGAATTTCAAGGGCGCTCACGTCCTGAAGCGCATGGAAATAAAGAGGAAAGAGGCCCCAGAGAAGATAGGCCGCGAGGGTGAAGAGAACGCCGATTCTGTCCATGTGACGCCGTGTTTTTTCTTGTTCGTTAGACCGGTTGTGCGCCAGCGGGCGCCCTTCCTAGTCTACCTTTTCGGCGCGTGCGCGGCCTCAGGCGGAATGACTAGTCCGGCTTTTCATCCTGCCTCATCTCTTCGAAATCCCACCCGCAAGAAGTATTCCAGCCGTACGATCAAAAACTTCGGGCGTCTGGATCTTCTTTTGGAAAACGATCCTAACGCTCTGGAGAAGTTGCGCCTTCAGGCGGAGCAGCTCAATGCGGAACGGGAGACGGCCAAGCAGACAGCGGTTCAGCAACGTTTGACCGAAGCGCCCCGTCAGATGGAGATCAAGGACGATACGAATGCCGACAACATACGGTGATGATCGGCGCCATCCTGTCCCGTCAAATCTGGAACAAGCTGAATTTGACCCGAAAATTGCAGGATTTCCAACAAGCAGGCAAAACGCGTCATGACCTGGCGGAGGCGATTTTCTACATGACCGTCGCCCGCAGTCTCATGCCCGACTCCGGATTGACGCAGTGGAACAAGCACAACACCTTTCTTTACAGTGGAGCCCGCCTTCAGCTCCGCCATCACCTCCGCGCCCTCAACGAGCTGCTGCCTCATAAGCAGGAGCTTCTGGCCTACCTGAATCGCCAGATGGAGAAGCATTTTGACCGCACCGTGAACACGGCACCCTGTGTCGTGACGACCTGCAGGTTCGATGCACGGGACGCCGACACGCTGCGCACGTTCGACTCCGACAGGAACAACAAGGACAATCAGGTTCAGGTGACCATGACCATCCTGATCGATCAAACCGGCATTCCCATCGATTACGATCTGTTTCACGGGGAAGCGAGTGAGCCCGAATCCCTGAGCCTGTTCCTGGATCAGATGACGACGAAGTACGGGATCGGGCAGGTTTTCGTGATGGCCGATCGTGATCCCAACAGCGATACCAGTCTTCAGCAGATTCTCGATCTCGGACCGGAATTCGTCATCAATGTCCAACGAGCGGAAGGAAATCCGAAGGCTGACGAGAATCGAATCGATGCAGGCAGCCTCTTCGACAGGCACGGAGAGATGCGCCACCGCCTCCGGCAGACTGAGGAATGGTTCCGCATATCGAAATCGCTTTTGGAAGCGCATTCAGACTTTCACCGGAAGGAATCCCGCATTGAGGCGCACTGTCTGATCAGCTGTCTGGCGCTCATGCTTCACAGACTTCTGGAGAAAACCGTCAGGGATGCCGGCGAAAACATGACGTCGAAACAGATGGCGGAGGCTCTGGCTTCGGCAGAACTCATGGAGGTCCTGCTGCCTGACGGGCAGACCTTCTACGCCAAGGCGAGAGCCTGCGGGGACTTTGAAAGAATCTGCCGGGCCGTCGGCTTGGGAGTGCTGCCGAGACTGGCAAAGTCGGCTGACCTAAACAACCTCGCCACTGAAGTGGGAGGGTTTCGATACAGTCGAGGCTTTTCGCCTCGGGGTTGCCCCCGATTTGCTGTCACTCCGACCACGAAATCCTTGCTGACGCAGCCCTTGTACGGTAAGGGACGGAATCCCCCGCCGTCGGAACCTCCCGAACTCGCGCTCGGTGATCCCTTCTCGGGCTTGAATGACTACGACACCGGCGTCAAGCCAGGCTGTTACTCCGGCTAGAACGGCCTCACGGATCCGTTCCGGGGCGTAGGTTTGTTTTTCAAGATCTGCGTACAACAGATTCAGACAAGCCGCCGCATCGCGGTCGATCCAGCGATCGTCGTCATCGTTGCCCAATCGTACGCGGCGCTCCCAAAGTTCGTGCTTGACAAACGTGTCCGTCAGCAGATTGTGCTGAGAGGGCTTGAGTTTCTTTGGCGATACGACTTCCACCAACAAACCGGCGCTTTCAGCCTTGTTCGTCAGTTGTGCGTATAACGCTGCCGGCGCATGTCGCCCGATGGTCTTGCCGAACCGTCCCCTCTGGAACGCCTTATAACTGTTGTCCTCCACAATGATGTGGCCCGCATGGCCGAGAAGCCAGTTGCAGACCTCGCCGTGCTCGCGCTTGCGAGTTGCGGCCGAAAGACGAAAAATCTCCGCTAGTTCTGCCCGCAGACTTTCAGAGCGCTTCGAGAAACGCCACTGAAGCCTTCCGGACTTCACCTTCAGAGACTTATGCTTCTTGCCGTGACGAACCACCTCAACCGTTTCGTAGTTGTCGGGATTCGTCGCTTGGCGGCTGCGCTCCATCGCACGCTGAAGCTTGCGCACGGCACGGTGATCCGTGTCCGCGCTCGGCGCAATCTGCACTTTGGCAATTGTCCCGTCCTCAGTCGCATAGGTGAGCGACCCGAGTCCCGGATCAATGGCCATGCGCAGATCCTTGCCGGCGTAGGCGTGCTTCAGAGGGCTTGTTCCTTCGGCAACAAGTTGCAGGAGAAAGCGCTCCTTGCCCTTGCGCATTTCACGCACGATCCGACAATACTTCACCTTTCTGGGCTTTGTGGGATCCGTCGGATCCTGCAAAGCTCGGGTGAGCCAGTCGTCGTGCTTGGCAACGCGAACACGGTACACGTGCTTGCAGACGGTTACGCATTGCGGATCTGCTTTCCATATGATGCCGGTGCGATTGGTCTTCCCTTCGAACGAATGCAGTCCGCGTCCAGAACTGATGAACCTCGGGGAGCCGCCTTCGTAGAGGTGGCGCTCCACCGAGATCCACGCTCTCGAAGCGAATACTAAAGGATCGGTCAGGATCTTGGAGATGTCAAGACATAAAAGAGGCCCGGGTGAAGGATCTGACCCGAGCCTCAGGAAGGAGCCGCCCAAAGGAGAAGAGGACGGCGCCTTTTTCGAGGAGAAGCTCCCTGCGCTTAGAGCCCAGAGAATCGGCTGCTGCCGGTTAGGCTTCCTTGTAGTCCGTGATGTACTTGCCGGCCATGTAGCCGGAAGTGTGGGCGAAGCCGCAGGCGTTGCCGCCGCAGGAGAGGTTGTTCCACGGGAACATGCGGATCATGCGGTACGGACCGGCACCGATCTTGTGCTGCTGGTCGGTACGGCCGAACTGCGTGTCGTTCTTCGTTTCGACGGCCTTGTTCCAGAGTTCGATCTGGCCCTTGAGGCCTTCGAGGTTCATGCCGGACTTCTGGCAGAGCTCTTCAAGCGTGTCGGCCTTCCAGAGGTTCTTGCCGAGTTCGAATTCCTTGAGGACGCGTTCTTCGGTCCAGGAGGGCAGGCCGACAAGAACGGAGAGCTTGATCGTCTTGAGCGTGCGGTCCCAGGTGGCCTGGTCGGCGAGCACGTAGTGGCAGCCGTCCGGGTTGTGGGCGAGGTGCGGCGTGACGTGGCAGATGCCTTCCTTTTCCGTCACGAAGCGCTTGCCGTTCTTGTTGACGAGGATGCCGCCCTGGTTGGTGATGAACCACCAGCGGCAGTACGGGCCGTTGCGGCCGCCGGTGACGATGCCGCAGGTATACGAGGCGATGTACTGCATGTGGGAGAGCGGAACGCCGACGTCGCTCACGGCGGTGAGCATGGCGGAGCCGTCGTTGTTCGGGCCGCCGATCACGACGCCCTTGCCGGCGACGGAAGGAACCCAGCGGTCAAGAGACTCGGGCGTGCCCGTGATGCCGCCCGTGGCCATGATGACGCCGAGGCGGACGCGGCAGTTGACGACCTTGTCGCCGCGGCCGCACTGGACGCCGACAACGCGGTTGGCCTTTTCATCAAACCAGAAGCGCGTGACGGGCATGGAGTGATGGATCCACCGAGGCGCTCGGATTGTCCGCCCAACGCGTCTTGCGCGTCGCGATCGCATGCCCGCCGTAGTTGAGCTCGAGCTCCATGTAGACGGAAGCGGGGCCGACGAGAATATCGGGCCGAAGGCGCATGAGGTCGGCGCTCGGGTCGTCGGGTAAGAGACGCACGCCCGTCACGGTCCTGTCGGGCATGGCCCTCGCCATGGCGGCGAGCGTGGGTATGACCGTGCGGGAGTAGTAGCCGGGCTCGGGCCTGTCGACGAAGCTTACGACGACGTCCGCAGGCGGCTCGGCGCAGACGCCCTGAACGGCGAAGACGCAGGTGACGAGGGGGACGGCGGCGAAGACGGCTGCAAGGGCGCGTTTGGGAGTTCGTGAGGGCATGTTGCGGGTTTCGGGTGGTGCAACGGCAAAGGCGATGTTCTCAAGAGAACTATGCAGGCAGGATGGCGCCGCGTTAATAGGGCCGCGGACGGGAGCGTAAACCCGCAAATTTTTCCGGATCGTCTCTGCGATAGGTGAAGAGGAAAACTCATGAAGACCCGTCCCGACGTCGTTGCCGTGCACGACTTCGTGAAGGATCTCGTCGACTCGAAGGCGCTTGCCTGCCGCGTGAAGGACGAGTGCCGCGCTCGCGTGACGGTCGAACCCGACGAAAGAGGCTTCGGCATCATCAGGTCGAACGGCGTCGACGTGACGGAGAGGGTCATGAAGTTCATCTTCGCCGGACCCGCAGGGACGGGTGAAGCGGGCTGACGTCCGCATTGATCCGTTCAGACCCAGCCGATCGGGAAAGGCCCGTCTTCCGTCGCGAAGGCGGGCCATTTTGGCGGAGCATCGGACGTATGATTGAGTACGTCTTTCCAAAAAACGGAGCACAGCACAATGGTGAGCAGGATCGAAGTGCGCGGCGCGCGCGTGCACAATCTCAGGAACGTCGACGTCGACATTCCGCTCAATAAAATCGTCGGCGTGGCGGGCGTCTCCGGGTCCGGCAAATCGTCGCTCGCGCTCGGCGTCCTCTACACCGAGGGCTCGCGGCGCTACCTTGAGGCGCTCTCGACCTATACGCGCCGGCGGCTTACGCAGGCGCCGCGGGCAGATGTCGACGAGGTGCTCCATGTTCCCGCAGCGCTTGCGCTCCATCAGAGACCGGGCGTGCCCGGCATCCGGAGTACCTTCGGAACGGGGACCGAGCTGCTCAACACGATTCGCCTCATGTTTTCGCGCCTTGCGTTTCACAGGTGTCCGAACGGCCACATGGTCGGGCCCACGATCGACGTCGCGGCCGAAAAGGCGCTCGTCTGTCCGGTCTGCGGGGCGAAGTTCTTTGCGCCGGGTGCGGAGGATCTGGCCTTCAACAGCGGCGGCGCCTGCAGGACTTGCGACGGCACGGGCATGGTGAGGTCGGTCGACAGGGCACCGCTCGTTCCCGACGAGACGCTTTCGATCGACGAAGGCGCCGTGATGCCCTGGCGCACATTGATGTGGTCGCTCATGACCGACGTCTGTCGATCGATGGGCGTGAGGACGAACGTGCCCTTCAGAGAGCTGACGCCCGAGGAGAAGGCGATCGTCTACGACGGCCCGATGGTGAAGAAGCACATCTTCTATCATCCGAAGGGGTCGAACGACGCGGCGGAGCTTGATTTCACGTACTTCTCAGCCGTAAAGACGGTCGAGAACGCGCTCGCCAAGGTGAAGGACGAGTCGGGCATGAAGCGTGTCGAGCGTTTTCTGAGACTTGATGTATGCCCTGACTGCAGGGGCTCAAGGTTCTCGGAGGCCGCGCGGGCGCCGAAGATTATGGGCGTCTCGATCGACGAAGTCTCCCGCATGCCGCTCGTCGACCTGTGCGCTTGGGTCGACCGCGTGCCCGCGTCGCTCCCGCCCGAGATGCGGCCGATGGCGGAGAGTCTCTGCGAGGCGTTCGGACACACGGCCGCGAGGCTTCTGGATCTCGGGCTCGGATACCTGTCGCTTGATCGTGCGGCCTCGACGCTCTCGACGGGCGAGCGGCAGCGCATGCAGCTCGCGAGGGCCT
>OGFG01001094.1_pt1 | contig 29050 bp, 36 predicted proteins | sample 1570761 | NCBI WGS metagenome assembly OGFG01 (sample SAMEA2581938, study PRJEB24529) | metagenome | biome: Human gut stool | place: China | collected 2011 | reverse complement strand
GTATTTGGTGTCCAGCCGCTCCTCCACGCTGGCAAGCGCCTGCGCGGCCTGTCCGCTCTCCTTGCCGATGCCGGCCATGACACACATACCCTGCGGCTCAATAAAGATCTGACCCTCGGTGCACTCCTTGCTGCCGACGGGCTTGCCGAAGAGCATGACGCCCTCGTCGGCGACGGGGGCCTCGCCCGCAGCGACCGCCATCAGGCGCGCCTGACCGTTGCCCGAGATGCCGGCGACGCCGACGATCTCGCCCTTGCGCACGGCCACGGAGACGTTCTCGATGCCGCACACGCGCAGCGAGCCTGGATAGCTGACATCCTTCATCTCGAAGACCACTTCGCCCGGCGTGCCCGAGGCCTCGCGGATCGCGGGCGGCTCGGCGCCGATCATCAGACGGGCAAGCGACGCCTCGGTCTCGGCCTTCGGATTGACGGACGAGACGATCCTGCCCGCACGCAGCACGACGCAGCGGTCGGCGAGCTCGCGGATTTCGTCAAGCTTGTGGGAGATGAAGAGAATGGAGACGCCTTCCTCAGCCAGACGGTGGAGCGTCACGAAGAGCTTCCTGACGGCCTGGGGCACGAGCACCGAGGTGGGCTCATCAAGAATGAGGAGCTTGGGATTCGTCATCAGGGCGCGGATGATCTCCACGCGCTGGCGCTCACCCATCGAGAGCTCGTAGACGACCGCAGCGGGATCCACCTCAAGGCCGTACTTCTCGCCGAGCGTCTTCACCTCCTCGGAGATTTCGGCCGTGGAGCGGCCGGGCGGAAGCCCGAGGGCCACGTTCTCGGCCACCGTCAGCGTGTCGAAAAGCGCGAAGTGCTGGTGCACCATCGCAATGCCGCTCGCACGCGCTTCGGCAGGACTCGATACGTCGAGGGGCCTGCCGTCGAACTCGAGGCTCCCCTCGTCGGGGCGCACCGAGCCGTAGATGATCTTCATGAGGGTGGACTTGCCGGCGCCGTTCTCTCCGAGGACGGCGAGCACTTCACCGGGCGCGATATCCATGTTGATGCCGTCGTTGGCAACGATCCCCGGGTACCGCTTGGTGATATTTTTCAGGCTGAGACGTGGATGCATGCTGAGGCAGGACGCAGGGTCGGGCGTCCGTGTCAAAAACTTGTTCGGTCCGGCCCCGCCGCCGCAAGGCGGGCGACCCCGGATTTAAACACGTAATTTTATCGTTCCGCAGACACGTTGTCTAACATCAAGCACCCCTTATAAAGTCGAGCCGAGAAAACCCGCGGTTTTAACTGCCGGGATGATAGGCGCTCAAATCCCCTTCGCACAAACTCGTGCGAAGCATGCGTCCTCGAAAAGGACGGTGTAGGATTGAGGTCACGAAAGCCAACATCGCCTACAAGTTCGAACTGATGCCTACCCGGGAGCAGAAGCGAATCTTCGCTCAAGCTGCCGGGTGTCGGCGTTTCGTGTGGAACAAGGCGATAGAACTGCAGAAGCGGTGCCTTGAACAAGAGGTTCCTTTTCTCAAGTACACGGAGTTGGCCGGACGGTTGGTGCTATGGAAAAAGGAAGACGACATGTTGTGGTTGCTGGAAGCGCCTTCTCAGGCACTTCAACAGTGCCTGATGGACGCGTCTGCTGCAATCCAAGCGTTCAAGGCTAAGAAAAAAGGGCTTCCCAAAGTTCCAAGCTCGGGGCGACGGGGATTCCTTCCGCATTCCGCAAGTTCGCCCGACGGATTGGGACGAGGCCAACGGTCGAGTCCGCATCCCGAAGGCAGGCTTCGTGCGATTCAGAAAGTCGCGTCCGATTCAAGGCTAGATCAAGCAGATGACGGTTTCCGTCGAATGCGGGCATTGGTTTGTCTCGGTCGTGACGGAGATGGATTTCGCCAACGACGGTCCGCGTCGTCCCGGCGAGGTCGGCATTGATCTGGGCATTGCCCAGACGGTGACGCTCTCGGACGGGACGGTGTTCCAGCTCGATGTCGAATCCATCAAGAAGCACGAAAAGCAAATCGCCGTACTTCAGCGCCAGCTCTGCCGCAACAAGGAAGCTCGTCAAAAGCTTGCCAAGTTGGGCAAGGCAAACCCGTTCGACAAGCGGGAGCCCAGCCGCAAGCGCAGAAGACTGAAGGCGAAGATTCAGAATCACCATCGTTGTATCCGCAACATTCGTCGGGACTTCATGCTTAAGACGGCTCACACCATCGCACAGAATTACGGAGGGGTGGCCATGGAAGATCTGAAGCTGAAGAACATGACGAAGTCGGCCAAAGGCACGGTTGAGGAGCCTGGCAAAAACGTGAGGCAGAAGACGGGCTTGAACCGGTCTCTGGCGCGCGTTGCGCCCTACGCGATGAGAATGGCCATCCACTGGGCTGTATTCAAGGCCAATGGACGACTCATTCTCGTCGATCCGAAATACACGAGCCAGACCTGCCCAATCTGCGGATGCACGAGTTCGTCAAATCGACCTTCGCAGGCGCATTTCGGTTGTCAGAAATGCGGGTACACCGCGAATGCCGACGTCGTGGGGGCAACCAATGTCCTCAAGAAGAGCCGGACAGGCTCAGTTCGCCCGTGTAGTGAGCTTGGCAACAAGACAGCAACGGGAACCGTCCTTTTCGTCGCGTCTTGACGCGAAGTGAAGAGGAATCCCGCGTATTTATACGCCGGGAGGATGTCAATTCCGTTCATCCGCCTCCCATGGAGCCTCCGAAAACGGATTGGACGCCCAAAACGCAGAAACATTTTGTTGCATATGCGATTTTGCATTTTCCCAAAACCTCTGTATCATTCAAATCCTCGAGTGCGGTAGTAGCTCAGTTGGATAGAGTATCTGGCTACGAACCAGAGGGTCGTGGGTTCGAATCCTGCCTACCGCACCACCTAATTAAGAAGCCGTCGATGCAAAAGCATCGGCGGCTTTATCTTTGTCGGGCAACCGTTTTCAGGGCGTCCGGCGATTGCAGGCGGCCTTGGAGGGAAGCGTCGGACTTTTTTTAAGTTTTTTTTGCTTTTTCCCTTTTGGCATGCTATGCTTTCATTCCTGATGTTCGAGGGTCGACGGAAATGACTAATCCGATCCGACGGCAGATACAAGAACATCCCGCCTGTGATACGCATCGACCGCGATCGCATGCGGAAGGATTTCTGCGGAGAAGTGGCAGAGAGGTCGAATGCACACCCCTGCTAAGGGTGCAGGTCCGAATAAGGGCCTCGGGGGTTCGAATCCCCCCTTCTCCGCCAAGTTTTGTTGTGGCACAGGCGTTTTGAAGAACACCTACAAAAACGCCATAAATTTTGCCATAAGCATAAAAAGATTAGCCCGTCGCTCGCGTAGAGTTGACGGGCTTTTTCTTTGTTGCGTCATAGCGACTGAATACACTCGAAGTACACTTAGAAGTACACTGCCCCACTTTTTTGGTTGAGTTCGCCAGTAGGAGTACAGTTCGTACCCCAACTGCTAAATTTTTCTTAGTAGTTGCCGCCGCTTGATCGCGGTTCGTCTAAGTTCGTCTAAAAACTCGGCTAATTTCGTCTACAACCTCGTCACTGGTTGACGATCTTCACGACTGCATCCTTGTCTATCGCAACTCGCTCAGAAAGGTCGACACCTCGTCGAACCAAGTCTGCGCCTCTATCGAGTAAGTCCGCACAGCGGGCAAGCTGCTCTCTTTCAGCGTTGCAGGCACCGCCGGCCGCTCCGGACAGTCGACGGCGGGCTGCGTCGGCCTGCTTGCGCACCCGCTCAACGTCGCCAGTAAGGTCATCGATACGAGCAAGAGCGGCATCACGCTCTTCCCATGCCGCCACAAGTGCTTGAGTCTGCTTCTGTTCGTGAGCACGGTGCTTTTCCTCCATAGCCTGAGACCGCTCGGCATAATCTCGGCGCAATTCTTCAATGTCTTTTGTGTACAGAGCCGCCGCGTACTGGTAGCCGGCAATAAAAATGGCGGCACTCGCTACAAGTACCGCCAACATTTTCCAGTTTTTCACTTAACCTCCGTCACTTGATTGTGTAACATACACAATATAAATTAACCACTTGAGCTTGCGGCAAAATCCCTTGCCGCTGGTTCGTTTCAACCCCTTCATTCAGAACACTGAGAAGGCTTCCATATCTCTGGGAGCCTTTTCTTTTGCGCGGTCACGTCACCACCCACGCGACCAAGGCCGCCACGGCTGCACTGAACCAGACGCCCGCTAAAAAGCCAACGGCTGCCGCCTCATAATTCATCGCCCACTCCATTCCTCTACAAAACCGACTTCGCTTTCTCAATAATCAGCAAGGCACCATACGCAATGCCGAAGACGACTACCGCCCATCTACCGACGCGAAGATACCAGGGTATTTCACAGTCTTTTTTCATACTTGAATCCCTCCAAATCAATTCAAAAATTTTCGCTATACTGTTCATTGTTCTGATTCTTCTTTTCCATCGCAAACGAAGATTCGCTCGAAGCCGTTCAGTCGCCACAACTGAGCGGCTTTTTCATCTTATTGGGCACTTTGTCTCTCATGCACCCATTGGCTACATCTCTCCCAGGAAGAGCCTGGCTTCGGACTGCCGACGACGGGTCAGTCCCGGGAGCCTCTGACCGTTCGCCTTGTCGATATCAAGGAACTCGTGAGCCGTGGCCTCGACATCCCCTGCGTTCAGCGCTCTCATCAGGCGCGGACACTGGTGAACGACGTAGCTCACGCCGACATTGAACGCGAGCGACATGAGCGCAACGAACTGTCCTTCGGTCACGTGCACGTTGATGAACTTCGCCAAGTCAAACTGCACAGCTCGAAGATCTGCGTAGAGCAGCTCACGGCTCTGCTCGTACGTGATCTCATCGTGCTCAGTCACGTCCTTTGTGTGGCCGACGCCGATCGTCCAGATACCGGCAGGGCACTTGTACGCAGTCAGCTTGCAGCCCTCCCACGCCTCAATGAAGTCCATCGCGGACTCCACTGAATACTCTCCAAAATTCTTCATTTCAAATCCTCCTTCGTCACACCGAGCCTCTTCCGCACAACCACCTCAATCAGCTTGAGGAGTTGCGTACCTCCCCATCCAGCCATGCCGGAGAGGGCACCGCACAGCCCATGAGGGAAGCCCTCGTAAACCATCACCTCGTAGCAAATTGCGCCGCAGGCTGCGGAGATCAAACCGTTGAGAAAAAAGTCCCTCCATGTGAACGGTCTTCCCTCCTGGACCATTGCGAGGTACTTCAGCAGGCCGCACAAGCCGGCGAACCCCGTCGACGCCGCCATAGCCTGCAATTCGTTTATCACTTCCTTTTCGGGCATTTTCACCTCCACCAGTAAGTCGCTACGCAAACGCCTGCGCAGACAATGACGGGAAAGAGAAGATCAAGCTTCGCGTCCAAGGACCACTTGCGAACATCGAATCCGCTCCACCACGGCGGCGTGCCTGCCTTTCTCTCGGCCTGCGCTACCTCTCTGCCAAAGTAGAAGCCCACAGCAAAGAGACCGCCCATTACGACCGCAGATAAAAGATCAGCCCCGAGGGCAGTTGCCATCAGGGCCGTCATCATCTGAGCCAGCAAAGCTAAGCCGGCATGAGCAAAATTACTTTCATTCATGGCAGACCTCCTCGAGCACAGGCCATTCAACCGTGAAAGGGAAGCCCTTCTGAACCGTGATATCGCGCAGTGCCTGACGGTACTTCTTGACCGCTTCAAGGCTCTTTGCCGTGATCGGATAGTCAGGCATCAGGAGGTAGTCCGTCTCAGAAAGCAGCTCATCACGCTTCAGACGAACCTCGGCCTCAGCCGCCTCCCGCTTCTCCTTCTCAGTCGGCTCAGGAATCTTCTCGACGTACCAACTTAGATCATCACCACGCGCCACGCGGTAGCCCTCTTCTTCGCCGAGGATGCGAATCAAATTTCGAAGCTCGATGTCGTGGGTCGTCATCGAGTCGTGCGGGACCGACAGGCCGATGCACTCCGCAGCGCACGTCGGCTTCTTTTCCGTCGTCCACTTGCCATCGAGGCGCTTATAAAACACGGAGCCGTCGGGTTCACCCGTCCACGGGCAGACGTCAGTAGAGCTGGGGGCTTCGAGCCAGTCGCCGAAGTCATCGAGCATCCACACCGTCTCACCGAGGTAGTACCCGGCGGCGTCCCACTCATAAGCAGTTTTAAGGTTTGTATCACTCATGGCTTTAACCTCAAAGAAAATTGCGGCTCTCACTCCGCAAGAAAAGAGATATGTCGTCACAGACACCCACGGACTCACGCTCAGAGTTCATCCGAGCGGCACGAAGTCCTGGTGCCTGCGAATTTGTCACAAAGGCCGCGTCACAGACGTGACTCTTGGCCAGTGGCCGGAGATGGGTTTGAAGCAGGCGCGACAGACTGCACGTCAAAAGCGCAAGTCGCTCGGGCTGGATGACGCGCCGTTGGGCTATGTCTTTAGAGACGCCTACCGCCTGTGGTGTGACTTGAAGAAAGACCGGATCGTGTCGTACCGCGACGAAAAGCGAATGCTCGAACGTCATCTTCTGCCGGCGATCGGATCAAGGCAGTTGGACGAGATCACGGCTCCGCTCGTCATCCACGTGCTGAGACCCGTACAGCAGTCGGGCAAGCAGGTGACACTCAAGCGCCTCGTCATGCGATGCCGCGAGATACTTGACCTTGCCGTATGCGCCGGATACATCCAGCACAACCCGATCGACAGACTGAATCGGATCTATGCATCGCCGACCGTTACGCCAATGCCATCCATTCCTTGGCAAGAGCTTGATCAAGCGATGAGCGTCATCTCCTACGCTCCAAGAAAGATTCAAATCGTCTTTCTCCTATCGCTGTGCTCGATGCTCAGACCGTGCGAGGTCGCAAAGCTTCGTTGGGACTGGATCGACGAAGACGTGCTTGTCATTCCGCCCGAAGAAATGAAAAAGAGGCGAGCGCATCGAGTGCCACTCACCTCTCAAATCCAAATGCTTCTTCATGAAGCCAAACAAATTTCCAAGCATCCGCGATCAGGGTTTATGTTCCCAGGTCGGGAAGGCTCCAAGCCCATGTCGTCTCAGACGCTTTCCAAGTACCTGCACACTACCGAGTTGCGTGGACGGCTCGTAGCCCACGGCCTTCGCTCAATCGCCCGCGGTTGGCTGGCGGATCATGATATGCCGTATGAGGCTTCCGAAGCTTGTCTTGCTCACCTGACGGGAAGTGCAGTCTCACGTGCGTACCAACGATCAGATTTCCTCGACGCAAGACGGGAGATCATGGCGCAGTGGAACGCGTACGTTTTTGACTGTGCCGTCAAAGCCGGCATCGTGCTTCAAACCACTTGATTTTCACTGAAAAGGCATTTGATTTGCCTCCATTTTTGACTGTGCTCGGCTCAGTGTGCTCATTTGCACAAGCCGCGGCATCAGTCGAATGCTTTTGACCAATCGGGCTTGACCGAACATCACGGGCCAATTTCGCGCGCAAGGCTCGCCTGACGGGCGAACCCAGAACTCGGGGGCTTTCGCGAACGACGAGAAAGGTCGGATTGATGGTGGCGTGTCTAACGGAGGCGACTATGAAGACCTTCGTAGCTTCAATGCCTCTCGGTGCTCTGCACTCTACGGTGGGTCATCGACAGTACAGCCGCCGTCTCTCCGGGCGCTTGCGATCATCAAGTTTTGATGATTGCCAAGCAACGGATCGAGGTAGGTTGAACGCTACTTGACTTGCCGTAGATGCCAGAAGACGAGGACGCCGAGAAGTTGATCTTCTGACCGTCCCAGTCCGTTCCGCTCTTTGATCGGCCAGTGCCACCGCTAGAGAACGCGCCAGACACTTCGTTTCCCGTGAACACTGCGACGAAAGAACCGCTTATGTTCGGTAACCCCGCTTCGACCGTTTCGCCGACCTCAGAAGTTGTCGTCGTCATCTCCAGGAATCGGCGATGAGCGTTCGGCAAGTTGAACGTTGTCTTTCCGTCGCCCTCACCGTGGCGAGTACCCAGCACAGCGAACAAGGCCGCATACGTCGTGCGGCTCACAGCCGCACCGTTGCAGACAAGATACCCAGAAGGCACATTCGTGCCATCGAAAGGCAGGATCGTGCCAGTCGGAACGGCGGCCTGAACGAGGTCGCGAACCCATTTTGTCGTTGGAATGTTATTGTCATTCGAAGAGGTTTTGGGGTGAGGCGCGTAAGTAAATGGTGTCCCGTCAACCCAATAGCCTACGTCAATCGTTATGTATTCCGTCGATCCCGCCTCAGGCTTATAACACCCAATGCGTGCTCGTACAGAACCATCTGCACCATAACGATGCCCGAAAATAGCTAATCGTCCCGACTCCGCTTCAGTATCCGAAGAATCTTGAATGCCAAAGTACGTCCATTGATTAGTTGCGGGGGTAGTCCCCTTAACCACCGTAACGTTATGACAGTTAATGTATTTACCGTTAATAAGCTCATCACGACTCTTCGCCTTCATAAGCTGTGCCCATTCTTCCCAACCAGAAGTCACAGCTCTAGTTCTGATGAACATTCGAGAGTCAGTCCCGAAGGAAATCTGAGCAGAATTTACGCCTGCATCAAATGCTCTTTGGATGTGCATCGCAATCGTTGTTTGACCGCCAGGCGAAAAATTCTTAGAAGCGCTAACCGTGTAAAAACCAGTCTTGTTGATATCGTTCAAGTCGTTTGACGAAAAACGACTCGACACGGACGGCGCTACTGTGCCAATGCCATAGCCGCTACCGCCAAACATACGAGTCCAATTGGTGGGCGCAAGTTCCGAGCCGTCAGAGTTATCCGAAGGGGTGGCGCTAGTGCTAGAAATTTGCTTGCCATCACTTGTCCAACCAACAGAAATACGAGCGATATTACCCGAGTTCGGATCAACTGAAAAGATGCCTGTATCGACGGAACCGTCCGAACGAACTGCGTGCTGGAAAAACGCAATTCGATTGTTTCCCGTACCGTCAAAGCCTTTCTTGTCATAGATGCCGACATATGCGTACTGCGTCGCGTTGGGAGCCACTCCCTTTTCGATGTTCGGCATCGTCATGCGAACAAAACCGTCATCGGACGTAAACGTTTTAGCCGCTACATTTTCATCACTTTCAGCAAGCAGGATCGTCTTCCACGCTTCCCATTCTCCGCTCATATTTCGGGAACGCATCTTTGGACAGAAAATGCTCGACGTGGTGTTATGAATCGGGAAAGCGATTTGCGTCAGGTGCTTTCCCGCAGCGGCTTCGCCAAGAACAATCATCTTCGCGGCATAACCGGGACCGTTATTCGCGCCAGTCGAGTTGCAGTGGTAGAAGCCCGGAGCAGTGAGCGTGTTGTAATCAGGATTAGATACGACCTTCACGCCGTCTTGTTCGTAGTTCGGAACAGTAACAGCGCCCGAAGCGTTGGCAGTAAATCCATTTACCGTTAGGACAACGTTCTTTCCACCAACAACCGCGCTCCCCTTTACCGTAAGGGTGCCTCCAACACTTGAATTCCCTGTCGTGTCGAGCGTAGCCGCATCAATATCAGTCGCAGATACGGCCTTGAGCGTAGACTTCCCGGCAACATTGAGAGTGTTATTCAGCGTGGCAGCACCAGTAGCCGTAAGAGTGCCGCCAACCGAGGCATTCCCCGTCGTTGTGATAGTCGATGCACTGATGTCAGTCGCAGACATAGCTTTTGCAGTCGTCTTGCCTGCGACGGTCAGAGTGCTTTTCAGATTAGTCGTACCCGTTACGTCCATCGTTCCACTAACCGACGCACTCGCGAGAGACGCACCCCCCTTGACAGTCAGCGTGCCGCCCGCGGTAAGGGCCCCGCCGGCAGAGATGGAGCCAGTGGCGGACACGCCTCCGGCCACAGTCATTCCTGCAGGCACAGCGTATCCCGTCAGAGCGGCGAGCGACTGCGCAGCGCTCTCAGGCGCGTTGGACGCACCAGTTCGAATGATTTTGCCTGCCGACTGATCGGCGACCAGAGTCTTCCAGGTACCGTCTGCGACAGCAACCTTGTCCGCAGGCATTTCGCCGACAGTCATGAACTCGGACGAAAAAAAAGCGCGTTCAGACGCGCTGTAGTAGTAAGCCATACCTATCTCCTAGAAGCCAACCGCAAGCCAAGCGACATTCGCCCCGCCGTTGCCGTCGTGCACAAGATCAAAGTTCCCTCGCGTCCGAGACTTCACGGACACGGCTAATGGAAGCGTCTCTGTCGACTCAGCAAGCACGACAGAGCACTTCTTCGGGAAAGCGACCGGGAAGAGAAGCTTCGTCGAGCCGTCTCGCGCTACAAAGCCCTTTCCCCACTGGATGATCAGACCGTTCGGCAAACGCTGATAGCCTGAGTCTTCGTGCGACTTCTGGAAAGCCGAAAGAAGCGCGAGAGGCGTCACGGCCTTCGTGTTGTCTTTTCCCGCCGCAACCTCTGCTGACGTTGCCAACTTAATGAGGCCCGTTCGGCCAGTCGTCGCTACGCGCTTCGACAAAGTAGCAGGCGTCACAACTCGAGAAGCATCCGCACCTGAAAGCACCTCGGCGTCAGTCGCCAGCTCGACAACGCCAAGCGTCGATGTCGTAGCAGGCGGATTGTGAAAGTTCGTATCGCCGAACACAATGCTCGTTGCGTCGAACGCCGAAGCAATGATGTCGACAGCGAGCAGACTCTGAGACTGAGACGCCTTCTGCAAAATCGGCACAGTCTGCGAGTAGACCGCAAAAAGCGTTCCCTTGTCGGTAAAAAGACCGATTTCGTAGACGGTGTAGCTGTCTGCGCTTGCGTCCAGAGCCGTGACATGAATCGTCTGATCCCCGACCGCGCCGCCTGATAGAGAGCTCAAGCGCTTGAACTCTTTCTTCAGCGCGGTCTGGCTATCCGTTGCCGTGTACTGCCCCGTTCCGTAACCGATTTCATTAATCAGAACAGGAGCCGTACCGTTGTGCTCTGCATTGATGATTTCTGTCAGACCTGCCGCGGTGATCACGATGGTGTCTGTATTTGACATAGTTCTACTCCTAAGCGTTTAGCGCCTGCGCCACTGCGGCGTCGATGGCGGCCTTGAGCGCGGCCGGCGTTATGAAAACATTCGTCGCCACACCTGCGATCGCCTCCTCGTTGCTTGCCTTCAGCCCAGCAAGTGCAGCAGGCGTCAAAAACTTTTTGTTTTCCGTACCAACCTTAGCTTCCGCGACCGTGCAAGCCCTTTCGTCGACGAGCGTCTTTGCCGTTGCAGGCGTCACGGCCGCGTCCGAAACAACGCCTTCAGCGGCCTCGGTCGGCGATGCGATGCGAATCGCACCTGCGGTGTCTTCAGCCGCAATCGGCACGATACCGACAAGCGAATCTGCAAGCTGTTTTGGCGTAACGGCCTTGTCCGTTGCAGTACCGGCGCGGATGTCTTCGTCACTAGCAACTTGAATCAAGCCTCGTCGAGACACGTTCGCCTCAAGCGTACGAATACTCTTGGGCGTTATGAACGAAGTATCGTTCGTTCCTGCGTCAACAGCTTCCGTTGTCGATTTGTAGGTCGAGAGAAGCGCGGCCTTCATCGTTGCAGGCGTGATCGCCTTTACCGCGTCCGTTCCGGTCTTCGCTTCAGCATCCGACGCAAGCCGGATAATCCCAGTTCGCGCAGTCGTAGCCGTTCGCTTCGACAGCCCATTAGGTGTCACAACTCGGAGCGTATCCGTGCCGGCGATCACTTCATCAGCTGTTGCGAGCTCAACGATCCCCGGGCGAATTGTTGTTCCTGCTGTGAACTGATACGTCACGTCGCCGAACGTAATCGCCTTAGCCTCCGCTCCGACAATCTTCAAGTCAAACGCGAGAAGTGCAGTGGCGGCCGCAGTCTTCTGGATGATCGGCGTCGTCTGAGAAGTCACGGCAAAGAGCGTACCGGTCGACGTAAAGATGCCGACCTCAAAAGCCTCATACGTCACAGCGTCGGCATCACGTGCAGCGACGTGAATCGCGTTATCTCCTGCCTGACCGCCTTCGATGATTCGAAGAGTCTTGATCTGACTCTGCAACGCCGTCTGCGCCTTCGTCGGCGTGTACTTGCCTGAGCCTATGCCGATATGCGTCAGCTCTACGGCGTTTGTCCCAGTTTCAGAGACGTTGATCAGCGCCTGAAGCCCTGCCGTTGTCAACACAAAATCCATCGTTTACTCCTATTTCGCTACGCCGATAAAGCAATGCTCAGTCAGCGTTCTAAACGCAAGACTCACGTCCAGCGTCGATATGTACTCGGTGTTTGTCATCAGCTCTGACCTGATACGCGCATACGCCACCGGGCGCACGGAGCCGTGCCACCCGATTCGGCCAAGGAGGTTCTTGACGACAACGAAGTCAAAGTGCGATCGCACAGGCTTTGCGTCATTGATCAGAGCGATCAAGTCTTCCTGCATCTCGCTCTCCAGCGTCCCGTCGATCTGGCCGAGGGAGGCATAGATCGTGAAGGTGTGCGGCGTGCCTTTCGGCGTCTGCTCCCACCACTCCTGAATCGTGGCCGCAGAGCCGAGAGCCTCAACAGCCTCCTCAACGGCCTTTCGCGTTCCCTTCTTTCGCTTCTCCTGAACGACCTGCTTTACGATCGAGCGCTTCAGCTCAATCGGCCAAGAATCGCGCCAGACGCTTGCGTCCCACGAGTACGCCAAATGATCGAGCTGCTCGGATGTCAGGCTGTCGATGCTCACGTAAATCGACGGAAGATCGAGAACACCAGTCATCTCACGAAGCGGAATGTCTAGCGCCTTAGCGGCGGCCGACACGTCCGAATCCTTCGAGATCGAGTCCGGCACCAGGTCGAGCAAGCTTGTCTTGTCTAGCTCCTTACTCATCCTTCAATCCCTTGTAATTGACCGTCAGCTTCGTGCACTGCGCGACCTGACTGCGTGTCAACGCTTTGAACGCTGCAGGCTTCTGAGTCGCAGAATCAATGCGACAAGCGCCTGCGGCTACGATCAGTTGCGTCAACTTTTCAGGCGTAATGTCGCGTCCGATCTTTGCCTGCTGCCACGACTTGTATGCAACAGCCGCGTTCTCGACCAAGGCCTTGATCTCTGCGGCCTTGTACTGATCTTCTTTCGAAATCCAGTAGTCGACCTGAATCTCATAGTTCACAGCGGCGGGCGAAAGCACTCGGACATAGTCTGTCAGCGGCCGAATCTCGCCATCGCGCAACCTGGCTTCGATCTGCTCGAGCGTCTCGCGAGATGGAAGCTCACCGCCCTTAAGAAGCGCATAGACGTCCACCTGTCCGGGCGTCGGCGAGTCAATGCATACGTCGATGATGGCCGAGCTCACGCTCTTCGCATGGAAGATATACGCCTTCTCCGGTCCCGCGACGCTGAACGAATTTGGCGCTAGGCGGATGCGGTTCGCATAGTCAAGGTCACTCTCGGCGGATGCGCCGCCAGACGTGATCGTGACGTTCTCGGCCGATGCGACGAAAGTCTGCGGCTTGACGATGACGTTGATCTGTCCGGCCAAGAAGTCGTTGCCGGCAGGACCGGAGCTCGTACACTCCGCCTGCACGTCACCAGTCAAAGATCCGACAGGGATATCCAGATCCTGAGTAGTAGCAAACGTCACCGTGCCGTTTGTCACCTCAGTGCCGGATGGAATTGTCACGACCTCGCCTAGCGCTCGCGAAAGCGTGAATCGCATTGTCGTCACGGCCTTGCTCTCCGCCAAACGCTCAACGTTCAGCAGAAGCCCTAGCGCATCGAGATAGCTTCCTTGCGCATAGGACAACAAGTTCTGCTTCGCGGCCGCGTCAATTGCGCTTCTCTGCGTCACGATAATGGCCGTGAGTGACAAAAGAAAAAGGCGGACAGGATCACCCGCCGCCAATGTTCTTCCGCTGGCCTTCTCGAATGCGGTGATGATTTCAGCCTCTAGCGCCGTCGCATCCGTCGTCAGAAAACTGATGTCCTTCAGCCCCCATCTGGGCAATGTTTCTGCCATCACTCACCTCCTATTTGTACAGTCACGATCGGCTTCAGCACGCCGTCCATTGCGCCTTCAACATCCTCTGCGAAATCAACGCTGGTCACCTTTGCTCTCGGCTCATATCGCTCAATGGCGTCTATCACCTCAGAACGCATCAGCATCTTTGCAGCGGGAAGCGACTGGTCTACGTTGTCCCACGAAATACCGAAGTCGCGGTCGAGCGGAACGGAACCCTTGCGCGTGGCAAGAATTGTTCGAACGTTCTGCAGGATCTCCATCACGCCTTCTGGCGCAAAGTCAACGTCAATGCTTTGCTGACCTACTCGATACTTAGCCATCACCGACCTCCTTGAGCGTGATCGTCACGGATCCGCTAACGGGGATGCCGAGATTCGTATGTTCCTTGCGGTCTTCCGAAACGGACTCAATGACAAACTTGCCCAAGTAGTCCGGGCCGATCAAAAGCCGCTGCGCTTCCTTCTTCTCCATCAGCATCTGCAACCCCTTCAGAACCGCAATCGGCGGCATACCGAGAAGCGAGTTGAGTTGAATCGTGAAGCTCACCGACGCTAGACCCGGTCCGACATATTCGACAACCGGCTTCTTACCTATCACTTCGTGCGTAGCCCACCGCGTCGAACGCTCGACCTTCAAGTCTTTGAAAGTCAAACAGACGGCCGAGGAGGTCACGAACGGAATATTTCCAAACAGTCCAGTCACACCGGCCATAGCGCCTCCGACACCTCGTAGGCATATGCCAGAGTCCAAAAAGCAAAGCATGTGGCGACAAGCACTAGCACTACACTCATGGACAACGCGAACGCCCATCGCAAAATCTTGATTTCCATCGTCGGCCTATCCTTTTGAAACAGCTTCTTCATGAACTGAAAGAAGTTTTGCGGTAAAATATCTTTCATTGATCTTTCATACCTTTCGATCAAAAAAAAAGCCCCACGAGGATTGCGCTCTTCGTGGGGTTTGTCTTTTTATGTTTGTCGTATCAGTGCGGCCCGCTCGTTTCACCGTGCGGCGCAGTGTGAGTGTGAGACATCACGCTGATGCCACCCGCGACAACGTCCTGAGAAGCATTCATGGAGCCGATCAGCTCGATGTCGCCCGTAGCCTTGACGCCACTGCCGCCAGAGACCGTGAAGCCGCCAGCGCCCGTAATGAGGCCGGTAACCGAAAGCGTTTTCTGAATGATCACGTCACCCGTGAACGTCGACGTCGGAGAGTTGACCGTAAGCGAGCTCGAGGCGTTAACCACAGCATCCGTGCAGTTGACGGTGATCGTCTCAGGAACCGTTATCGTCCCCGTCCGGCGGTTGTAGACAATCTCTGTCCCCTCGATCGTCATCGTCAGCTCATGTGCTTCTCGGTCGTAGCTGAAGCGCGTCCCATCCTTGAAGACGACTGTGCGTTTCTCAGGACTGGACTCCGGCGGTGTAATCTCGCCAGCGTAGAAGGAGCCGAGAACGATGCCGTCCTCTTCACCCCCACGCCGAAAGGCAACCACTACGTCTTCACCGATGTCCGGAAGCTGGTAGTCGTGGTTGTCATACGTGCACCTCTGCATGACCGGCAAGTCATAAGAGTTCAGACTGTCATCGTCATCAAAAACGACGCGGCAAGTGCAGGCAACCGGATCGATCGAGACGACTTCGCCGATACGAATAGTGTCTGTTTCCATCACTCACCTTTAATATTTGTTGTTCACGCGACGGACGTTGATCGACGTCGTGTAGCCGGAGCCCAATACGCTATGCGTTGCGGACTCGACGAAGAACCGCCCGTCAAAACTTCCGAAGCCCTTGACCTCTACGACAACCCCCGCGACGAGACGCGTATCGCCGCCCAGCGTCATCGAGCCGGTAAGCTTTCGCAAGTTCAACTTTCGAAGCGTCGCCTTGGCAAGCCTCTCAGCTTCCGCCCTCGAGGTCACGCGCTTCTTCAGCTTGTACTCCTGCCCGTTGTCGTCGGCATCCGGATCAATGTAGACGTACGTGTTGACAGCAGGATTCTTCCTCGCGTTTGAGCTGTCGATCTTGTTCAAGTGGATGTCATACTTGGCAGGCGGCTTTTCACTCGGCTTTTCAAGGCTTATGTTGTAGCCGCCGGCTGACTTGCGAGTCTTCTTCTTGATGTCGCGCCACGACACAACGCAGCTCTTGTATGTCTCCGACTGCTCATTCTGAAAGTCCCATGAAAGTATGTCGGCCTTCCCGAGCTCGAGCGTGCAAATCGGATCCGTCTTCTCGAATCGCGTCTGGTCGAAGATCACGATCGTGTCGTCCGTCACCTTGAGCGAGAAGCCCGCATCTCGGCACAAACGCGTCAAAAAAGCCAGATCGCTTTCGTCCTTTTGGTCGAGTCGATCGTACTCTGGATCCTCCTCTGTTTCGAAGATCAGTGAGATCTCGGCCTTTTTCGCGATCTCGGAAGCAATACGCTTGAGCGTGTACTTCTCCCAAGCCTTACTCACCAGCCTGCGACGAATTGGCGCTTTGAGCGGCACAGACACGGCGCGAATCTCACAAATCCGTGGCGAACCGCTCGCGCGCATGGAGTCGACGTAGAACTTTCCGCAGAAAAGCTTTTGCTTAGATACGCCAATGCTCTGGATGTAGGCTCTGATCGTCTCACCTGCATCCGGTCGCCATGACCCCGCCCATTTGCCCGTCTCGTCCTTAAGCGTCAGCGAGATTTCATCCGCCTGGTCGGCCTCCTTGTCGCTGTACGTAAACGAGAGAAGATCGGGCACAACCTCCTCAGTCGCGTCGGTCTTCTCATCCGTAAAGAGAAGCGTCAGCTTTGTGATTCGCGGATCAGTCATTGCCTCTCCCTCTCTTCCACGACGGCAGATTAGGCTCTGCCAACTTCGAATCTTCGACAACAGGAACATTTAGTTCAACGCCTGCAGAGAAGAACACAACCTTGCGGTGCTCGAGGTTGGCCGCGATCAGCGCATCGATGAAGTGCTCATCGCCGTAGACCTTCTTTGAGATGATGTCCCACGTGTCCATGGACGTCGTTACGTACGTAGTCATTTTTGCTCTCCTCATGCAAGGGCAAGCCGACGACGATCGGCCTCCATGCGCTCGAACTTTCGCTCAAACTCGCGCATGCTTTCATCTGTAGCCTTCTTGACGGCATCGTAGGCATCTGCGCCTCCGGTGACGTTGATGACGGGCGAGTAGTTAAAGACCGACGGCTGATTGTTGGCCGCGCCACTGATCGCCGGCAGTGTCGAAAGCGGCATTACGGCTTCAGGCTCACTGCCTTCTCCGATCATGGCAAGCGTCGGAGAACTGACCACGCCGCCTTCTGCCAGCATCGGAATCTCAGGAATGTTGAATCCGATGGTGCCGCCGCCGAGCATTGCCGGCAACTCGATGTTGAGAGCGTTCAGCTTCGACAGAGCGCCGTTCACCATGCCGATGACGCCGTTGAGCGGTGCCTTGATCAGCCCGCCAAGGCCGCCGAAGATCTCGCCAAACTTAGCGCTAACCTTTGACCAAGCCTCGCCCCAAGTTCCGAAGAACGTGCTACCAATCCAGCTTGTCAGATTCGAGAAGTAGCTCTTTACCGCCTCGACCTTCGACTGAACGTAATCAATCGATGTGGTCACGAAGCCTGCAATGCCGGGGAACTTCGTTGAGAACGCCGCCCACAACTCGTTAACCTTCAGCTTGACTTCGTCAAAATTCTTGTAGAGCGCAATGCCGCCTGCAACAAGCCCGGCTAGAGCCATCACGGCTAGACCGACAGGACTGGTGAATGCGGCCTGGATCGCAAAACCCAAACCCTTCACCAGCACAGCCGTTGCCTCGGCCGCAACGCCCGCAGAAACGCAAGCGATCTTCCACGCGATCATGGCTGCACGGCTTGCACCCCAAGCAATGCCCGTAAGCGCTTTCCCGGCAAAAGAAAAGGCACCTCCTAAGAGACGCCCTGTCACCGCAAGCCCGCGGCCTACCGCCGTTGTCAGCTTCATCGCTGTTGTGCTGAGCGCGCAAACCCCCCGCCACACGTCCATTGCCGCCGAAAGCGTGTACACAACACCTTTGACAGCAACAGCCGCCGCAAGCATTCCGCCCAGCGCCGCTGACACCTTCAGGACAGTTTTCACCGTCTCCTTGTTGTTGCGAACGTATTCGCCCGCGGCAAAAGCCAAATCACCGAGGTATGTCGCACCCTCGCGGATCGGATCCAAGAACTGATCGCCAAAAGAGCGTGCCACAAAGTCTGCTGAGTTTTTCAACAGCTGCAGCGAGTTCGATGTTGTCTTCGCGCGAGCCTCAAACTCCTTCTCCATCGAGCCCTGGTACTTAGCCGGGTCGTGAATTGTTGCGAAGTTCTTCTCTAGCGCTTCAATGTTCTGGAGAAGCGGGCCGATAGACTCCATGCCCGTGTCTCCGAAGAGCTCCTTCAGATACTTCATCTGCTCTTCTACAGGCAGGTTTTTCAAGCCCTTGAGCACTTTCAGGATCGTACCTTCTGCGTCCTCCTGAAGGCCCTTTTCCAGCTGCTTAGGATCATCAATACCGATGAAAGACAACGCTGCCTTCTGCCTATCGCTCAATTGGGTCGCAGTTGCCAGCGTACTCATGAACGACTTCATGCCTGTTGCTGCCGTTTCACTCGTCGCGCCGGAAGCGATCAGAGTCGCCGACAAGGCCGCCGTGGCTTTTTCTGACAAGCCCGCAACCTTACCCAAAGCACCATAGCGCTGAATCGCGTCGCCGATCTGATTCGCCAACGCGGCATTGTCATTGCTGAGCGCGTTCACGGAGTCAGCCAAGGCATACGTCTCCTGGAGGGAGAGCTTCATACCGCTTTGCCACTTCGACATCATCGTGCCTGCCTGCTCTGCAGTCATGTCGAACGCAACAGCCATCTTTGCGGCCTGCTCCGTGAAGCCGAGCAGATCCTTCTGCGCAACGCCGGCACCGGCCGCGGCTGCCGCAATCTGCGCGAGGCCGTCTGCGCTCATCGGAATCCTCAGGCTCATGCGCTCAAGCTCACGCTTCATTCGCTCAAGCCCTTCAGGCGTGAAGTCGGACACCTTGGCCAAATCCGCCATCGCGTCTTCCATCTTCATGGACGCCTGCACCGGACCCGAGATCGCGGACTTCACAGACGATGCCGCCGCGCCGAGACCCTTAAAAGCTCCGATACCAAGCGTCATCTTTCCTGCGGCCGCGCCGAAGTGTTGCATGCCCTTCGCGTTTGCCTCGATCTTCCGCTGCGTCACATCGATCTGGTCGCCAAGTTCTTTTTGTCGTTTCTTCAGCGTGACGATGCTCGACTCTGCAGATGCAGCCGCACCAGGAATGCGATCGAGTTTTCGCTTCTCCGCCTCAAGCTTTACCGAGCAGCGCTCAACGGCATCCTTCGCCTTCTGGTGGGCGACTGCCATCTTCTTGGTCGGAACCCAGACTCGAGACATCTCTGACTCAAGTTCGTCCAACTTCGCCTTCGCCTGACGATACGCCGCGGAGGCTTTCAACACCGCCTTGCGGTGATTGACCAATGCGCCCACCTGAGACGCCTCAGCCTCGAGCTCGGACAGCTTCGACGAAAGCCCACCGACAAGGCCGCCGGCGGAGCTGAAGGCCTGCGGCAGGCTTGAGGCCAACTTGCCGGCAAGCTGAAAGGTCAAACTGTGCTCAACACCTGCCATATTCATCCCCTACAAAACAAAAAGCCCGCCAAACGGCGAGCCTTTATGCGCTCAAAATCGCATCTCAATCAACTGAAAACAAACAGTCCGATCGTGATGACTACCCAAATCAGAAACAGAACGACGGCAACGGCAATCAGCTTCGCGTAGAACCCAGCTAGCTCAACCAAGCCAAGAATGCCACCGGCAACGACATGCGCTGCGATGCCCTTAGCGGTATCTAACTTTTCTTCCTGGGTCATGTCCTTCCAGTAGAAACCATCTGGAACGTTCTGATTTTTATCCTTGTTTGTCATGGCGGTGCTGCAAAGGGGTTTCCTTTTATTCTAGCGCCATTACCGCTTCCGCTTATCCTGCTCATCCTGATCTTTTTGGACAGCGCGGTTCCACGCCCCCAGCTCAACCAAAGGCAGCGCCATCCAATCGAGCACCGATCCGCCCGTATACGGCCGCATGCGCAAGCAGACCTGCATCAGCCGCTCCTCAGGGTCAAAGTTTCCCCTGAGGCCTATACGAGCAAAAAACCTGCGGCCAGTGTAGAAACCGTTAGGTAGTCCTTGGCGGGCAGGCCTTCCATAAACTCAATCGGCTGATCAATGGCCTTGGCCGCCAGATAGACGCAGAAGTCCATGTCGGCCTGCATGATGTTGCCGCCCGCAAAATTGCCGGAGCGAATAAATTCCCGCTTCGCCTGGGACACCTGGCGACCCGTCAGGCTTTCGAAATCAATCTCGAGCTCGGTGTACTCCTTGCCCTCGAAGTTGTACGGCTTAGTCAAAGCGATCTTCATATCAAACCCTTAAAGAAAAAAGCCGGAAGAGCGAACCCTCCCGGCGGTACTTAATTACGCGAGACCAAGATCCTTGCGGACAGTTTCGAGCATGTCCTCGTCGCCGATCTTGCAGACATAGTTGAACTTGTCGATCTCCATAACGCTCTTCCCGTCAAGGTAGAGATTGAGATAGGAGACCTCAAGTTCTGTTTCGCTGTCGGTCGTTGAGCCCGTCTCAAAAGAGCCGAGGTTGATCGACTTCGGCAGAGCCTTGAGCGCAAGTCGAGCAGGCACGGTCTTGTACTTGCCGCTCGCAGCTTCGTAGACCTGCTGCGAACCGCGGATGTCAAGCGTATGAGACTTGAACGCCGCAAGCTTCACAGCATTCGGCTCAATCGTTCGCCACTGAAGGGAGACCGTCATAGAGCCGAAATGCCCCATGATCGGCGTATCGATCTCGCCGGCAATACCTGCGCCGCTAACCGTATCAGTCATCGGTTCAACGTTCGGCAGCGTCACGGTAGCAGTCCCGAGGCAGTCGTTTCCTTCGCTGTACACGCGGAAGGCGACGAGGCGCTCAGGCACATTATTCGTTCCAGCCATATTTCACCTCATTAGTTGTAAAGCGTGGTCAGGTTGTTCACGTCGTACTCGAGCACGAAGTCAATTTCACGTGCCGGAGACGGCGGCGTCACATAGACGTGGAAGCAGAACTTCCCGTCCATCATGCTCGTAACCGGGTTCTCTGACTCGAGGAACTCGACTCGACCACCGAGGATGTACTGACGCGCGGCTAGGCCGTTGAGCCAGACATTCGCGGACAGGATGACCGTGTCGATCAGTCGACGGTTGGCAGGTGCATCAAGCTTCTGCCAGAAGGTCTGCGTCAGCGTATTGCCAATCCAGTTGAACATTCGACGGATGCAGATGAAGGAGTCCTTCACGTCCGTCGTCGCCGGATAGGCCGCGGTTCGGTTGCCCCAACACTTCCAACCGCCCATGAAGTTGAGAGCGGTCACAACACCCTGACCGTTCAGGTATTCGCCGTTGTCCGGACCGAGCCAAACTTCCGTGCTGTCTTCGAGAACAGCCGCGGTCATCTTGAAGCCCTTGTTGGACGGAGAAACATACGGCGTATCGTCGTTTTCAGCGTCAACCTTTGCGAGAAGCGCCATGAGCTGAGAGCTCATGTTGTAGACCGTGCCATCAAGAGAGACCATGGGCCAACAAGCGACCTGCATGCGATCGGTGATGTTGTTGTCGGTCTTCCACTTCGCAACATCCGTGTAAGCCTTAACCTTGTCAGTCGGAATGTCGATCAGACAGATGGCACGGAAGTAGTCGTTGATGCTCGTTGCCTTGGCGGCCATCACGGCTGCCACCTCGGGCTTGCTGGAGAACCCCGGCGCAACAATCGTGCCCGGCACAATGCCAAAGCGCGGGAAGCACTCGTCGACAAGCTCGAGGCCGCTCTTGTTGCCGGAGACGTCAACACCGCCGACAATCGCGTCTTCTTTAACGGCGGTAGGATCAAGCTTCTGCGCGGCGAAGGTAAGAGCCTCTCCGGTCGTGCACTTGAAGGTGCCGCCAGGCTCGGTAAGAGAAGCTACGACAAGGTTGCCGTCGCCGTCGAAAGACAAGACATAGTCCGTATCCTTGACGTAAGCAGAAGCGCTCGACGGAGTAATCGTCACAGAGTCGGGGAGAATGCCCGCTTCAGCGACCACAGCCTGCCCGGTCTTAGCGTCAAGCGTAACGGTCTGCGTCGTAGCTGCGGTCTTATGCGTCTTCGGATCGAGCACATTCACAAGAATGATCGGCGAGACGGCAAAAAGCGCAAACTGCGACTTGATCGCTTCGCAGAGCGTGAAAGCGTGCTTCTTGACGCCCCCCTGCTCAGCCGGTGGAACATAACCGAGTGCGGCCACAGCTTCGTCGTAGGAATACGCCAGAACCGGCTTATTCACGCAGGTCGGATCCGTCATGTTGACAGGAGCCGTGCCAAAAACGATCGGGATGGCCGCGGACACCTCGACCGGAGGAAGCACCGTAGTCGGCACTTCAGAAACGATAACACCATGCTTATAGGCCATCGTCAGATCTCCTTCAAAATTTGCTTGGAAAGTGTATTCATCAGGTCACCCTGCTTCTGAACACGTTGACGCGCAGCGGCCAACTCGCCCAGACAAACAAAAAGCCCGCACAGCGACGGGCTCTTATCTCTGAGTTCCTGAATATGCGGCGGATAGCCTCCGCGAAAAACCGTGTATCGCTTCAGCACACCACCGGGCAGGTCTGGACCGACGTAAATCATCGGGATCTGCACCTTCGTTTTTCTAGCCATCAATAGCCCTCCACGCCGCTTACCTGTACGGGCGAGCGGAACGTCCAATGAGTCTCCATGTCCAACTGGTAGTAAGGGAAAGGCTGCTCGGCAGGAAGCGACCAAGTCACATCGCCTCTAAGCTGATAGCGCTCGTCGAGAATCAGACCGGGAAGGCTCATCAGCTTCAGACGGATGCGCTCCATCACGTTGAGGCAGTGCTCATGGCCTTCACGCGCCGAATCGACGCCGTTAGGGCAGTACGCGCCGACAACAACGACAACCGTCACGGACGTGATGTCCTGATTGCTGGAGCCGTTCTCGGCACGGACCAACACGAACGGAAAATCATCTGACTTGCCTGCGCGCTTCGGCGGCAGGTAGTTGTTGACTACCTTCGGCTCTCTCAGATCCTTCGACTCGGTCGGCAAAAGCAGATCTTTTACCGCCTCACCGATCAAACCTCGAAGAGCTCTGCAAAGCTCGTTTTCGACCATTCAGGCCTCCTATTTTTTGAGCAGAAACTCAGTCTCGTGAGTCAAACGCTTCTCGAAAATCTCCTGAACGCGCTTCTGAACGCTTTCACTGACGCCCTCGTTTCCGCCCATCTGGGGGACCGACGGACCGGAAACCTTCTGGACCTTTTCGACCTTGTACTTCTTGCCCGAATGACGTCCCTTTGACGCGTGGATCTTCTCGCCTGTTCGCATGTAGATCGCATGCTTCCCGGTGCCCCATCCACCATCCCAGGCAAAACCAGTCTTGAAAGCGCCACCACGACCTTTGTAGATCGCAACACGAATCTTCTTCCGATCGGCACCTGTCGTGCTCTTTCCTTCCGGATCGTGCGCAAAATGCCGAGCGGACAGCGGTTTACCCTTCGCGTTGACGCTACCTTCAAGGCGGCTCATTGAGGCACGGGTTACGCTGATTGCGTCGCTGAGGGCTTCGCGATTGACCGTGTAGGTCTTGCGAATGCCTTTCGTCAACGCAGTCTTTCCTGAAGTCAAAGACCGATTGATCGAGCGCATTACCGCCTTCTCCAATCCACCCTCGACGTTTCGAAGCAAAACCTTCGCGTCATTCAGCGCTGTGCCGCTGCTGCCGTCCAAAGAAATCAAGACGCTCATTGGCTCGCCTTCTGACAAAGCATCACAAGTACGCCGTCTTCATCAGAAACAGACCGAACGTAATACTCGTTGCCGTCAATGACGATCAGCTCGTCTTCGACAGGAGCAGGGTCCATGTCTTCAGTTCGTACATACACCTTCAGCCTGTTGACGAATACGCCGATTCGGTAGCCGTCGTCATCCTGCGTCTGAATCACATCAAGCAAGGCGACAATGCGACGACCTTGTATCTCGTGCCACTCCGCGAAGATGCGCGGATCAAGAAACGTCTTTGAGACGTCTGCCTTGAACTGCTTCTTGTAGTCAATCGCCATCGGACACCTCCGACATGTCGGCGAAGGCCGCATCAATGCCGGAGCGCTTGGGCTTCCTTGTGGTAGCAGCCTTCGTCTGCTTGACCGACGGCGGAGTTGGCTTAGCCGTTTCGACAACACCGCAGGCGCGGGCAAGGCCAGCACCAAAAAGTGCATCGGCCATCGCATCGTCTGCGTCAACGATCTCGCCGGTGGCGTATCGCGTGCGCTCGTACAAAACGCTCTGAAGAATTTCGATTTGCATCTTTCCCTCCAAGAGGGAGATGGCGAACCACCTCCCTCACCGTTTATTAGGACTAGGACAGGCAGTTGATCAGGTGGAAGCCGTTGACCTGCTGAATGACAGGGAGCGGACGGCTCTTGATCTGAACCACTCGACCGGAGGGGTTGGCTCGCTGAACCCAAGAATCAGGCACGCGAGCACCTTCGTAGAAACGCACCTGCTCGTCGCCGGCAAGCGCGACAACGCCGTAAGCGAGCATCGTCTTCGTGTTCGGAGACGCGAGCAGGCAGGCCTTTTCGGGCACCATCGGGTGCTCCTTGCCGGCTTCGTCGATGTACCACTCGTCGTAAGAGTAAATGTCCAGATCAACCTCATTCAGGTGACCCATGTAAGACACGCCGTTCGGCAACTCCTGAGGCTTGACGAAGCCAAGATCGACACGACGATTGTCGAGCACCTGGTCGGCAATAAGCTTTTCCATCACGACGTCGTATGCCTTGGATCCGAGGATCATTTCCCGAGGCGTAAAGCCGCCGTTCTTGACCATCGTGCGCTTGATTGTGCGAAGGTCGGCAAGAATGTCCTTTGCCGTTACATCAGTGGCGTCCCACTTCTTCGTGAGAGTCGTCGTCGGCTTTTCGCCTTCACCGATGCTGCCCCAGAAGTCGATCACTTCGTCGTATCCCTCGCCCTTTACAGTCACCTTGCCGGTGAAGAGCGCTTCGGCGCACATGGCTTCTTCGCGACGCGTGATGATGTCGTCGAGCTCAGAAAGATCGCGGCCGAGGATTTCGGCAGCACGTTCGCTCGGAGACTTGCCGGAGTAGATCGTCTCGCCCGGAAGGCGCTTGAGCATGTCTTCAGCAGTCGTGACGCGCATCGGAGAGAGTTCCGGCGCTTCGAAGCTGTACGTCGCATAGCCTTCGCGCTCGAGCACGATGCCGCCGACCTTCGGGTTGACGAACGGAGCGATCTTGCGGCCGCCCATGCCAACGATGTCGAAATCAATCTTCTGCGTGTTGAACGTCGGGCGATAAGCGAAGTAGCGATCGCGAAGCCAAGTGTGATTCGACTTCTTACCGGCCTCGATCATGCCCAACATGGTGCGGGTAGTAAACATATCCATAGCGTATTTCTCCTTAGATGGCCGGCTTGAAGAAGATGCAGACCTTGCGAGCGGAAGCCTTGAAATCGCTCACGAGGGCATCGTTGTCAGGCTTGAAGCTGAGAGCGTTTTCGTTGAATTCACCGGTGAGATAAACGGCGGCCTCAACAGCGCCATCCGTCGTATCAACGTCCTCAGCGAGAACGGCATAGACCTCGGAAATCGTGGTCTTGCCGGCATCGACCGTGCAGAGCGTACCCGTCGCATCGAGAAGGGCACCACGCTTGAGAGCACCCTGCGAAGCCTTCACCGGCATCGCATCGGCGACTACCGGCATCATCTGAGACGCGGCAAAAAGGTTGTCTGCCGTCGTCGTGTACTTTTCCTGTGCGAGCATAAAAACTCTCCTTACTTCTTTTCGAAACCGCGAGCACCAGCGGCGATGATTCGATCAAGCGCCTCCTGATTGACTTCGCCCGGAAGATCGACACCGTGAAGGTTTCCTGCATCTTCAGTAATGCCGTTCAGGCAATCGGCGTCTTCCGCCGTGTCCGTGATTCGACGCTTGCCGGTTGCCTTTTCGGCCTTGACGATTGCGACGGCCAACTCCGCCCCCGTCATCGTCTTTTCGCCGTACTTGGCTTCAGCGACAAGCTGCTCGTAGCCGGGAAGGGCACAGTCTTCAATGTCCTTCATTCGACTACGCTCGGCCTTTGCGCCTTCATCACGTGCTTCCTTGCGGATCGCCTCGACTAGGTCGGGGTAGTCCGCCTTCAAAGTTTCAAGATCCATACGGACCTCCTTATTGACTGCGGCCGCCTTAGGCGTTTCCGCTTCGAAAAAAGCCTGAGGCATGCCGCTGAAATACTTCGCTTCAACCTTCAGGCCGTTCATGTTGACGAAGCCGCCGACGGCAGAGTTGTGCACCTTAACCGTTTCGTCGACCTCATCAGCCAAGCCGAACGCCACTGCCTCTTCAGCGTTGAAGTAAGTCGTCGCGTTCATCTTTTCTTTAATCTCTTCGACCGAGCGCCCGGACTTCTCGGCATAGATGACGACGATGTTGTCTTCAAGCTTCTCCATGTCGTCCGCCATCTTTCGCATGTCGTCCGTGTCGCCCCAGACACCGGAGCTGACCTTGTGGATCATCATCATCGAACCCTTGGGCATGATGACCTTCGCGTTCGGCACGCTCGTGATGATCGTGGCCGCGCTCATGGCCGCGCCATCGATGCGGAAGGTGATCGAGCCCTTGTGCGCCTTGAGAAGCGAATAGATCGACAAGCCCGTGTACACCGCGCCGCCAAAGCTGTTGATCGAAATCTCAAGATCCGCAGCCTCCGGGATGCGACGGAAATCCTCAAGAAACTCAGCTTCGTTGAAGCCTTTCCCCCACGGATCATCCTTAGAGCCGCCGACATACCCGAACAGGTCGAGTTTTGCGACCTTGCTCGTATCGTCGCTCTTTACGTTCCAAAACTTATTCATCCTTTTCCTCCTTCTCCTCTTCCACCGGAAGTGTGCCGCCCGCTGCATTCAACCCTGCGGACTTCAAAAGCGCTTCCTCTCGTGCGCGCGTCCGCACAATTGAATCCATCCGCATGCCTGTCATCTCAGCCGCCTCACGACTGATCGTCGAGAAGCCGTTCTGTACACGAATGACAGCGGCATTCGCTTCTTTCAGGGGATCGAGCTGACCCTGTGCATCGCCGTGCCATTCAGCGCCTGACCAAGCCGCGCGAATTGCTGGATCGGCAAAGAAGCCCGGTGCATTAATGCGTCCCTTGCTGACCGCCTCCGCCAGCCACTCTTCGTAAACCGGCTGACAAAACGAACTGACGAGCCATTCCCTTCGCATGCGGAACATCTTCCACGCCTCGAGCAGCGCGGCTCGGCTGGCCGAGTAGCTCGACGTGAAATGTTTCAGCAAAAGTTCATACGGGATCTCGAGCGCCGAGCCGATGTGCCGACATACCGCCTGCACATATCCGTCAAACGCCACACTCGGGCGCTTCGGATCGGCAATCTCCACCTTCTCGCCTTCGGCAAGCTGCACAATCGCGCCGTTGCCGAGCTCGTATGCCTGCGGATCGGGATCGATGCGCTGCATGGCGGGAAGGCCGCCACCGCCGCCGAAAAGGCCGCTCTCGTCAGGCGAAGGCGTCGTCACGAAAACCGTGAACATGCCGCTGATCACTGCGGCCATCAGCTCAGCATCGCTGTAGCGCTTCAACTGCTTGAGCTCTTCAATGACAGGCGCAAGAATCGGGACGCCTCTTCGCTGAGCAGGACGCTCGACATCGGTCATGATGTGCAGGACGTTGCGTCGACCTGTACGATCACCGAAGATCGGCACTCTGCTCCATTTCACCTCAAGCGTGTCCGTCGAACGTGCAGTAGCTCCAGGGTGTCGATTAGCGACATAGACTGCAATGGCCTCTCCGTACTTGCCAACCTCAATGCCCCCAAGAATGTTTTTCTTCAGGGCCTCAAGGTTGTCCTTCGGGTTGCAAACGCGATCGGCTTCGATGATCCCGACACGCAGGTCGTACACCGAGCCAACGCGACGAATCATCGGCGTAATGACAAAACAGTCGCCGCTCATCAACGTTGACAGCATGACAAGCGACTGGAGCTGATAAAAGTTCTGGCGTCGTTCTACGTCGCACATCACGCTATCCGCCCACAAGCGCCATTCACGCTCGGTATTGGCTTCCCAATCGCTTGCTTCCTCATCCGACATGCCGAGAAATCCGGCGTCGATCTGAGAATTCAAGCTCAAGCCGCTGCCAACAACGTTCGTGCGAATTGTCTTCAGCGCACCCGTCGCGATAGGAGCCGTCATGTACAGCATGCGCGATCTGTCGCGAAGCGTCTCGATGTTTTCGACGATGTCTTCATCGGCATCGGTCGTTGTACTTCGCCACCCGATCATCGACTTCTTTGCGTAGCTGGCACCGCCAAGAGAGTAGCCGGAGCTGACCACCCTCGCAGGAGCGCGAACTGCAGTAGCTAACTCTTGGGGCGGAGATGGCGAAGCAAGAGTTCCGTTTGCTTCGAATAACTTACTCATCCGTCATCTCCTACAAATCCCTCGGCACTCCGCGGTATACGCGACTCCTGCCGGTCTCGGCCGCCTCGAGCGCAGCCACTTCCTTTCGCCAGTACTTGATCATGTTCATGATCTGATTGAGACTGGCGCGAGTCATAGTGCGCGTGCCGATCGTGTAAGACTGGCCGGCGGCAACTTCTCGCGACGCCTCAAGCCAAAGCTCGAGGTTTCTCCTCGCTTCTTCAAGCGTGATCCAAGCCATGCGGCCTCCTAAAAAAGAAAGCCCCCGGAGCCGAAGCGCCGAGGGCACATGTTGTTCGTAGTCTTGAAGCGGCCAAAATACTTCAGTGGTGGGGTTGTTTAGGTTGACTTCCCTTCTCCGCCGTATGATGCATTGACTTCCTCCCCGTCCTAAAGGGCGGGGATTCCTTGAACCACGAGACCGCGTGGTTCAAGGGCGGTTCCCATTGATGGCATCGAGTCCTTAGGCCGAAAGCCTTGCTCCCCAACACTCACTACATGGGCGATGTGCTTTTTGTTGTGTGCA
>OGFG01001088.1_pt1 | contig 29148 bp, 33 predicted proteins | sample 1570761 | NCBI WGS metagenome assembly OGFG01 (sample SAMEA2581938, study PRJEB24529) | metagenome | biome: Human gut stool | place: China | collected 2011 | reverse complement strand
ATCAAGCACAATTAAATAGAGCATATAAGATTTTAGATGACTTAAAAGATGAATTAATAAGAGAAAATATAAAAAGGAGGCACACTAATGAATAAAAAACTAAGCAAAGAAGAATATAATTATGCAAAAGGTTGTTTAAAAAGATATAATTATAATTGTATCAATATAATGAATATAAGAGCAGACATATTAAGTATAGGCAGTCAAAATTTAGATGGAATGCCAAAAGCACCATATAATATAAGCGACAATGTTTTGAATAGTGTAATAAAGTTACAAGAAGATGAACAATTACAGAAATCAATAAAAGAATATAAAGCAGTAGTACAAGCATTAGAATTGATAAATAAAGACTGTAAAATAATATTTAACAAATATTACATATTAAGTAAAACAAAATGGGAAGTAATTGAATCAGGAATGTCTGAAAGAACATTTGAGAGAAGAAATCAAGAGTTAATATATGCAGTACATAACGAATTAAAAAAAGTTGGCGGAAAATTGGCGGAATTTTAATAAAATATGTGATAAAATTAGTACAAGTTAAAAAGTCGCAGATAGAAATATCAAACCCAGTGCGACAACCTATTTGTTGATTTAAGAATAGATGTTTTAAATGTCTATTCTTTTTATTATGTTATGAAAGAAGGAATAAATATTATGAAATTAATGATAAGCCAACCTATGAGAGGCAAAACAAATAAACAAATAAGAGAAGAAAGAGCAGAATTGGTAAGTGGATTACAAGAAGAAGGAAACGAAGTTATAGATACAGTATTTGAAAATGCGCCAGCAGATGAAGATATTGCAATTTATATGTTATCTCAATCAATTAGATACATAGGAAAAGTTGATGGAATTGTATTTATGAAAGGTTGGGAAAAAGCAAGAGGATGTAAAATAGAACATGAAGTAGCAGTAGAATACGGAAAGCAAGTATTTTATGAAAATTAATTAGTTATTACCAGTATGCTAGGTAACTGATAATATAGATTAGCTGTTTGCACTTTGTTTATAATAAACCCCTTAAAATAATAACAGAACTTTCCTAGCGAGTTCCAATTAATATTTGTAAAATAGTATGTAGCGATATATAAATAAAATTCTGTAGAAACAGGGGGTTATAAATCTGAGGAAATATAACTCTTTATATCGTTACATAGTGTTTTATAAATAAAAGAAAAGAGGAAAAGAATGTTAACAATAATTACAATATTATTACTAATTATATTAAGTCCAGCAATTTTATTTGCAGGATTTTTAGTATTGTTTGCAATAGCTGGTTTATTAGCACTTGTAGCAATACCGATTATAGGGTTAATTAGTTGGATAATAGATAAATTATTTTAAAAGAAAAGAGGAAAAGATATGTCAAAAGAAGAAATAGAAGAATTTAAAGAAGAACATAACTGCAGCACTTGTACAAAAGATATAGATTGCAAAATATTAAGAAGAATAGATGGCAAATTAACATGTACAGAAGAGGAATAGAGTATGAAAGATATTAACTATGCAAATTGCATGAAAAGAAGATGCGAACAATGTAAGTATTATGATTATTGTTTTAGATATAGACCGAGAAAGGATGTGAAAGCAAATGTCAAGAGGAAGACCAAATAAAATAACAGGAAATAAAGAATTACAAGAAAAAATAGATAAATACTTTAAAGATTGTGATATAAAAAATGAACCATACACTATAACTGGATTATGCATAGCTCTTGATATTTGTAGAGACACATTATGCGAGTATGCTAAAAAAGAAGAATTTTCCGACACAATAAAAAAAGCAAAGCTAAGAGTAGAGAATTATTTAGAAAAACACTTAATAACAGATGGTGGAACAGGAATTATATTTAATTTAAAAAATAATTTTGGGTGGAAAGATAAACAAGAAAATATAAATGTAGATACTTCTTATGAAGAATATATAAAAAGAGTTGAAGGCAATGAGTATTAATACAAAAAAATATATAGAATCTTATATAAAAATAAGAGATAAAAAAGGTAATGTAATTCCGTTAAAGCTAAATGAACCACAGCTGAAATATTATAATGTTGTTAAAAAACTACATGAAGAAAAAAAGCCGATAAGAATAATAATATTAAAAGCTAGACAAATGGGATTTAGTACAGAAACAGAATCAATTATATTTAAGAATGTTGTTACGAACCACAATTATAATGCTGGTATAGTTGCACACAAAGAAGATAGTACAACAAATTTATTTAATATGAGCAAAAGAATGTTAGAGTATTTACCTGAGTCTATAAAACCTGAGCAAAAGAAGTCAAATGCTAAAGAATTAGTATTTAATAATGAAGAAGGGACAGGACTTGATAGTAAGATAAAATGTATGACAGCAGGAGGTAAAGGAATAGGACGTTCTGATACATTTACAGCACTGCATTTATCAGAATTAGCCTTTTGGGAAGGAAACAAGCAGGATACATTATTAGGATTATTACAAGCAGTTCCTAATATACCTGAGAGCATTGTGATAATAGAAAGTACAGCAAATGGATTTGATTATTTTAAAGAATTATGGGACAAATCAGTTGCAGGAGAAAATGATTTTTATCCACTATTTGTTGGCTGGAATGAATTAGAAGAATATAAAATGCAATATACGGGATTCCAATTAACACAAGAAGAAATAGAACTACAAAAAATGTATAATGTTTCTTTAGAACAGTTAGAGTGGAGAAGATGGTGCATTAAAAACAACTGTGGTGGAGATGTGGACAAATTCAAACAAGAATATCCAATAAGTCCAGAAGAAGCATTTTTGTCAACAGGTAAATGCTATTTTAATAAGAAAAATATTATTAATAGAATAAATGAAGTTAAAGAACCTTGTATTATTGGTTCTTTTTCTTGTTATTATGATGGATTAAGAATAAGAGGAAGGAAATTTAGGAAAGAAGAAAAAGGTAGTATAAAAATATATAAGTACCCAGAAAATAATATTCCTTATGTTATTGGAGGAGATACCTCAGGAGAAGGCTCAGACTATTTTACAGCACATGTAATAAACAATATTACAGGAGAGCAAGTCGCAGTATTAAAGCAACAATATGATGAAATAGAATATGTAAAGCAAATATACTGCTTAGGTATATTTTACAACAAAGCATTGCTTGCCCCAGAGTGTAATTTTAGTACATATCCAATTCAAAAATTAATAGAGTTAAATTACCCTAATATGTATGTTAGAAAAAAAGAAGATACATATATTACTAAACACGAAAAAGCATTTGGATTTAGAACAACATCAATAACAAGACCTTTAATATTAGCTAATTTACAAGAGATTGTAAAGGATGAGATTGAAAAAATCAATGATAAAGATACATTAAGAGAAATGCTTACATTTATAGTAAATAAAAATGGAAGAGCAGAAGCGGAAGATGGTTATCATGATGATTTAGTTATGGCTTTGGCTATAGCTTATTATATAAGACCACAACAGACAATGAAAAAAATAATATCACAAAATGAGGAAATAAATGCTTTCATAGACAAAGAGTTTGGAACAGATGAAGATAACATTCAAAGTGACTATGGAAGTGAAATAGAAGTATTTTAGGAGGTAAAGCATGAAAAAAAGTGTATTAAGAGAAAAAATAAAACAAAGAGAACAAGAAAATAAAGTTATTATTAAAAAGAAAACAAAAAAGAGGAGCAAGAAAAATGATTAATTTTTTATATGTTGTGTTTCCAGTAGTCTGCTTATCAGTAGGCTTTTATTTTGGCTTCAAGATTGGAAAAACATCAGAAATGCCAAAAGCAACGGAAAAAATAAAACATCCTATTAAAACAATAAAAGAAGAAAAAGAGCAAGAAAAAGCAATAGAAGAACTAAGTAAAGAATTAAAAAATTTAGACAATTACGATGGAACTTCAATGAGCCAGGAGGATATATAGATGGAAAATAAAAATATTGCAACAGATGTATGGAATGAATACCAAAAAGGTGTTGACTATAATTATAGGCAAAATTTATATGAAAAATCTGATAAGAATTATAAGTTTTATTTAGGAAACCAATGGGAAAATGCAAAATTAGGTGGAATACAACCTATTACATTAAATATAATACAATCTATTGTTAAATATAAAGTTGGAGTGGTAAAAACTAATTCATATCAAATATATTTCAATTCGGATACATATGAAAATGAAGAACAAAGAAAAAAGTTACAAGATTTGTGTGATAGTTTAAATAGATTTGCTAATAGAACATGGGAGAAAAACCAAGTTGATAAAATTGTAAGAAATTGTGTTGATGATGCTTGTATTGATTCTGAAGGTATTGTTTATTTTTATGAAGACAATGAAAACATAGTTCCAGAACAAGTAGATAAGACTAATATATATTATGGAAATGAAAATGATGATAATATTCAATCTCAACCTTACATTATTATTTCTTTTAGAAGAACAGTTGATGAAGTAAAAGAAGAAGCAAGAGTAAATAAAATGTCTGAAGAAGAAATACAGAAAATAGTTAGTGATGAAGAGTATCATGAACAAGCAGGAAAAGATAGAAGAACAGATGAAATAAGTCCAATGTGTTTGGTACTATTAAAATTATATAAGCACAATGGAACAGTTTGGGCTAAAAAATGTACTAGATTAGCAAATATAATGGATGATACAGATTTAAAGATAAAATTATATCCTGTTGCACATTATAGTTGGATAAGAGTTAAAGGAAGTAGCAGAGGACAAGGGGAAGTTGAATATTTAATTCCAAATCAAATTGAAATAAATAAAACAGCAACCAGAAGAGCATTAGCTGTAAAGCTAGGAGCTTTTCCAAAGCTTGTAGCAAATACAAAGTATATAAAGAACACTAAAGCTTTGAACAGTGTAGGAACAACAATTGAAGTTAATGAATTAAATGCTGATGATGTAAATAAAGTTGTTAATTATTTAAAACCAGTTCAAATGAGTACAGATGCATACAATTTGCAAAAAGAACTAATAGATGATACACAAAATCTAGCTGGTGCAGGAGATAACGTAACTGGAAACATAGACCCTACACAAACAAGTGGTAAAGCAATATTAGCAGTGCAACAAGCTAGTCAGCAACCAATAAATTCACAAGTAGAAGCTTATAAAACATTTATAGAAGATATTGCAAGAATATGGTTTGAAATGTTAAAAGCATATAGCACAGATGGAATAAAATTAACAAAACAAGAAAAAGATTATGCCAATGACACTACTTATGATACACAATACAAATTAAGCTATGAAGATTTAGCAAAACTAGAATTAGATATAAAAATAGATATAACACCTAAATCTCCATATGATAAATATGCAATGGAAATGAGTTTAGAAAATTTATTAAGTGCTGGTCAAATTACATTTGAAGAATATGTTAATGCATTACCAGAGGATTCTACAATGCCAAAATCAAAATTAAAAGAAATATTAAAGACTAGAGAAGAGAAAAACAAAATAATTACAGAAATAGAAAAACAAGGAAATGCATTAAACGGAGCAATGGAACAAGTAATGATACAACAGGAAAATCAAAATAAACAACAAACAGGAGTAACTCCTGAAGAAGTGGATATGATTAATAATCAACAATCAAACAACTAAGCTAATTAGAGCAAATAAGCTCTTTTTTTATTGTCCAAAACTGATGAAGACGGAAAAAGCATTTAGGAATTAATAGTCGACAGACTTAAAATGGGAGGTTACATATGCCAAATGATGAAAATATGGATGTAGAAAATATTGATGAGGAGTTAATTGAAAATGAATCTTCTCAAGAAGAACAAGATGGTCAAGAAGAAAGACAACTAACACAAGAAGATATTGATAATGCAGTTAAATCGAGAGTAGGAAGAGTTGAAAGAAAAGCAAAAAGACAATTAGCAGAAAAAGATAGAGAAATTGAAAGATATAAGCAACTCGAAAGTACAATTCGTGCTGGATTAGGTGCTAGTGATGATGAAGATATTCTTGAAAAAGTCAATAGTTTCTATAAAGAACAAGGAGTAGATATTCCTAAATATGAATCAAAATTTAATAATAGAGATTTAGAAAGATTAGGAGAATCAGATGCTCAAGATTTAATTAGTTCTGCAGAATTTGATGAAATTCAAAGTAGAGCCAATGAACTAGCTTCTTTAAAACAAAACAATAAAATAAGTAAAAGAGAAGAAGCGGAATTTATGCAATTAGGTAATTATTTATCTAGTGAATTGAAATTAAAAGAATTAAAAGACAAAGGGGTAGATGAAAAAATATTAGAAGATAAAGCATTTAAAGAGTTTTCTAAGAAGTTTAATTCAGATACTTCTATTACTGATATTTATGATTTGTATGAAAAATTAAATCATAAAGAGGTAGAAAAACCTGCTAGTACAGGTAGTATTAAATCAACAGTAGGAGAATCAAAAGTAAAAAAATATTATACATCTGAAGAAGTTGACAAATTGACTTCTAAAGATTTGGACAACCCTACAATATTTAAAAATGTTATGGCTTCAATGAAAAAATGGGGCAAATAAAAAAAGTAAAGGAGAGATATAAAATGAGTTATGCAAATTTTAAACCAACTGTATGGTCAAAATACATACAACACGAATTACCAAAATTCACAGTATTTAAACAAGATTGTGATTTCAAATTTGAAGGAGAAGCTGGACAAGGAAAGAGAGTAAAAATATTAAATGTTGGAAGACCAACTATTAAAAAATATATTCCTAATAAAGATATTGACCCAGCTGAAAGAATCCCAGATGCTTCAACATATCTAGATATCGACCAATTTGATTATTTCAATTATGGAATGGATGACATAGATAAAGCTCAAGCTACAGAAGGAGTAATGGAAGCATTACAAGAAGAAACAACAAGAGGAATGGCAGAACAAGAAGATATATTCTGTGCAACACAAATGGCAAAGAATGCTGGTTATAAAACAGAATCAAAAGAAATTTCAACAGCCGAAGATGCAAAAAAAGCTATTGATGAAATATTTGTAAAATTATGGAGCCAAGGAGTAAGTACAAAAGACAAAGTTACTATGTACTTAACACCTTGGTTTTATAGTTTATTCCAAAATAAATTAATAGAACTAAAAACAAATAATGATGAATTGATAGCACAAGGAGTCTTAGGTTTATACAATAATGCTAAAGTAAAAATGACAAACAATGCTTATAACGATGGAACAGATGATTATATAATTGTTAAAACATCAAAAGCATTTGCTTATTGCAACGGTATAGATAAATTAAAGCCATATGAACCAGAGAGAGGTTTTGCAGAAGCAGTAAAAGGATTAAATACATATGGTGGTAAAATGGTTAGACCAAAAGAATGTGCAGTATTAAGATGTCATCAAAAATAAAAATAAAGAATGGAGTTGATAAAAAATGGCTATGACAAAAATTGAAAATACAAAATTATTAAGAAATGAAGCTAAAGAAATTGAGAGTGCTGTTGCTGTAGATGCATCTGCAGGTGCTAGTGTGGATTATACAGAAAAATCAGATGGTAAAATATTACTTATGATAACTAATTCACATTCTAGTGAAAGCAAGAAAGCAACAATACTAAAAGGTAATTCTTTACAAGGAACAGAAGATTTAGAAGTTTCTATTCCTTCTGGGAAAACATATGGAATAGTTATTGAAAGTGGAAAATTTGAAAATGTATCAGGAGAAAATGCTGGTAAAGTAATAATAAAAGGTGAAACAACTGATATAACTGTTCAAGCTGTAGAATTACCATAATACAAGAGGGATTAATTCCCTCTGTTTTTTATATCAAGTAAAAGGATTAGCCAGTTCGAATCTGGCGGACTTGGAGGTCTTAATATGACATATGGAGAAAATAAAAAAATAGCATTAGCTTTAATCGAAGAATATTCACCAAATTTAAAAGAAAAAACAGAAGATGAAGATATAGCATTAAGAATACCATTTATTTATAACTTAGCATATAAGGAATTAGCTATTACTAAGAAAATTGTAGGAATGAAAGTTTATGAAGAAATAGATGATGATAAAAAAGAAGATAATTATACAGCATATAATTTACCATCAGATTTATATCAAATTAAAAATATAATAACATTAGATAAAAATAATAAACCTATTAATTCAGATTATTATACTATACAAAACAAAATTTATATAAATGACAATTTAGAGGGAAAGACTATTTTAGAATATTATAAATATCCTCAAGAAATAAATGAAGAAACCGCGGATGATTTTTATCTTGAAATTGATGAAGATGTTCAAGGAATATTACCATATAAGGTAGCTGATGATTTATTAAAAACAGACCCAAGTGCTGATTATACTGCATTCGCAACCGAATATCAAAGAAAGTTGCAATCATTAGATACTAGAAAAAATATACCAACTGTTATATTAAAAGAAAGTGAATATGATATTTAGGAGGTAAAAAATGGCTACAGGAATAAAAAGAATGTATGCTGATTTCACAGGAGTAGATTTCCTAGATGAACCTAGTCTTGTTGATATAAAAAGAAGCCCAGATGCTTTAAATGTGTGGAAAAATTATAGAGATAATCAAGGAACTTGTATAGAAACTAGACCAGGTTATAGGAAAATAGCTCAAATAAGTAATAGTAAAATAAATGGTATATATATATTTGGGCTAACTAAAGCTATAATACATAGTGGAACGATGTTATATGAATGGAGTAATTTTCCTAGTGTTCCAGATAATGAACATTTAAAAATTTTATATAGTGATATGAATAATATTAGAAGCAATTTTAATAAATTGAATAATAAATTATATATTAACGATGGAAAAAATTATCTTACTTACAATGGAGACACAGTTAAAAAAATAGAAAATGATAATCCATATATTCCTAGAACAAGTATCAGTAGAAAAGCAGGAGGAAAAGGAGGAGGAGAATTATTAGAAGATGTAAATGTGTTACAACCAAAAAGAATTAATAGTTTTGTAGGAGATGGAACATCAAAAGAATATTATTTAGATGCACAAAATATTGATAATTCTACTGTTGTAGCAACTGTAAATGGAACAACACAAACTGAAAATAAAAATTTTACAGTAGATAGAGCAAATGGAAAAGTAACATTTAATACAGCACCAAGTAAGTCAACTTTGGGAGATGACAATGTATTTATTACATTTTCAAAAACCATAGATGGATATGCTGACAGAATAAATAAGTGTACAAATGTACTATTATTTGATAATAGATTGTTTTATACAGGAAATCCTGATTATCCTAATGCAGTATTTCATTCAAAATTAAATAATCCAGAATATATTAGTGATTTAGACTATTATGAAGATGGTTCAAGTGATTCAGCAATAACTGGAATGACTGTTGGAAATAATGTATTATGGATTTTTAAAAATTTAGACCAAAATAATGCTAATGTGTTTTATCACGAACCAACGTTAGACTTAGAGAATGGAAAAATATACCCAACAAAACAGGGAAATGTAAGTGTTGGGTGTTATGTAGGAAGCAGTAATTTTCAAGATGATATTGTTTATTTAAGTCGATATGGATTAGAAGGAATTTCTACAGAAAAAATAGATAGTAAACAAGTTATTGCACATAGAAGCACAATGGTTGATGTAAAAATGACAAATGAAAATAATTATAAACAAGCTATGATGACAGAATATCAAGGATATTTATTTATATTAGTAAATGGAAAAATATATCTAGCAGATAGTAGACAGAAATATGCTAGTTTAAATAGTTTTGAGTATGAATGGTTTTATTGGGATATATCAAGTATTAAACCATCTATATTAAAAGAATATAATGATAAATTATATATAGGAACCGAGGAAGGTTCTATTTTTATTTTAGAAGGAACGAATGATAATACAAAAACTATTCAATCTTATTGGACAACACCAATGGATAACTTTGGTTATAATAATCAATTAAAAACCACTAATAAACGTGGAGGAATAGCAAAAATAAAGACAATTCCTAATGGATTAATAAAAATAGCTAAAAGAACAGATAAATCAGAAGAGTATAAATTTGTTACAAAAAAATCATCCAATGGATTTACTTTTAATAATATGAATTTTGCTAACTTTAGTTTTATAACAACAGATAAATCATATTTAATATATAAAATTAAAGAAAAAAAAGTAAATGAAATGTCATTAAAGTTTTATAGTGATGAAATAGATAAACCATTTGGTATATTTAGTGCGATAATAGAGGCATTTGTAGGCGGTTATATAAAGAAATAGGAGGAAATAAAATGGCTTTAACAAAATTAGAAGAAAATTTAAATATTATAGAAAATTTGTCTGATAGTCCAACTTTAGAATCAGATGAGTTAAAAAGAAAGTTTGATGAAGGCTCTTTAGTGATAAAAAATTATCTCAATGAAGTTCTAACAAAAGAAATAGATGATATAGTAACTCAAATAAAGAAAGATGTTAATGCAAAATTACTTGAAGATAATAAGAAAAAATATTATGTTGGTAAATTAATTTTTGATACAAAAAATGTAAATCCAGCAACATATTTAGGTTTTGGAACTTGGCAATTATGGGGAGCTGGTAGAGTACCAGTTGGGATTAATACAAACGATGGTAATTTTAACACAGTAGAAAAAACTGGCGGAAATAAAACAGTGGATATTTCACATAAACATACAATACCAAGTCATAATCACGGTGGAAATACAGGAAGTACAACATTAACAGTAGACCAAATTCCATCACATAGCCATATCAAATATGCTTTTGGTTCATGGGGTTCATCATCTTATAACAGAACTCGTATTGGAGCAGGAGTTTATATTGGTAAAGACCAAGGAAATCCACAATATGAAGATGAAACAAATAATACAACAGGAAAAACTGGTGGAGGCAAAGGACACATTCATACAATAGCTGGTTCTGGTCAACAAACAACAAGTTCAGGTGGTTCTACTTCTGTTTCACTTTTACAACCATATATTACTTGTTATATATGGAAAAGAATTAATTAAAAGGAGAAAAAAATATGGCGACTGGATATGAAGATATAGATAGTTTAATGAATCAGCAAAATAATTTATTAAATGAACAACAAAAAAAGCAAAATGAATTAATTAATCAACAAACTCAAATACAAACTGATGAATTAAATAGAGAAAAAGAAAAGATAGATAAAGATGTTGACAAAACAAATCAAAGTTTATATTCAAATTGGCAAAAACAAACAAATCAGTATGGTGTACAAGCAGAACAATTGGCACAACAAGGATTAGCTAATAGTGGATATGCAGAAACAACAAAAACAGCATTATACAATACATACCAAAAAAATGTAACAGATACATTAAATAATGCAAGAGATTTAAAAAGTGATTATGATTTTAAAATTGCACAAGCAAGACAACAAGGAAGTGTACAACAAGCTCAAGCAGCGGTTGATTTATATGCACAAAGATTGCAATTATTAACACAGAATTATGAGTTAAGACAAAATAGAGAACAATATTTGTATCAAAAAGAACGTGACAAAGTATCTGATAATCAATGGCAAAAAACATTTGATGAACAAGTCAGACAAAATGAGATTGAAAATCAATGGAAGCAAAAGAATTATGATTATCAACAACAAAGGGATAGTGTTTCAGATAGTCAATGGCAAAAAACTTTTGATTATCAAAAACAAAGAGATGTAGTGTCAGATAGTCAATGGCAAAAACAATATGAATTATCAAAAAAAGCATCCGCTAGTAGTAAATCTTCCCGTTCTACTAGTAAAAGTTCAGGGAAGAAGAGTAGCTCAAGTGATGGTTTGAAAGTTAATGGCTCAAACGATTCGTTATCAAATAACACATCAGATTCAAATATAGCACAGATATTATTAAATAAATCTCTAGAAACAGCAGACCAAATGGTAACAGATGCAGGAAAACAAGAATTTCTAAATAGAATGGGAAATGCTATGCAAAGAGCTGTTAGTAGTGGAAAAATAACAGAAGGAGAAATGGAAAACATAGTAAAAACTGTTACTAGCAGATTATATTCATCATCACCAGGAGGAACTGGCGGTGGTGGAGGAAGATAATAAATAAGAGGTGTAAGATGGCTAAATTTATTTCGAAAAAAGAAGAAAAATACAATGCAGATGATATTGCAAATCAATTAATTTCACAAATAAATAATAATGAAGTAGATTCAAGTAAAATAAAAACAGAAGAAATAAATATTAGAAGTGATAAAAATGATTATAATGAAAATAATAATGTATCATTATGGGATAAAGTAAAAAATATAGCAAATGGGTTTGGAAAAAACATACAAAATGCAGGCTTAGGTATTGATAATGGTATAAGTTATTTTAGACAACAATTAGAAAGAAATACAAGAAATAATACTTTTAATAGCGCTGTAAATATGAATGATGATTTTTTACAAGAACAGTTAAATAAAAAAACAAATGATGAAAGTGCCAAATCAATACTAGAAGAAAATAATAAATACATTGACAAAATAAAAAATGAACAGAATGATTATCAAAATAAACTGCAAGAAAAAATAAATAATAACAATCAAAAGATATCAAAAAATATAGAAGATATAAATAATCCTATTTTAAAGAAAACTGCCCAACTTGCACCATCGATTGGACAAATGATACCATCTTTTATTCCTGGATTTGGTGCAGTATATGCATCTGGTTCAGCAAGTGGTCAATATTACGAAGATGCTAAACAAAGAGGAATGAACGATGAAGAAGCTCAAAAATATTCTGGCATTATGGGATTAATGGAAGGTGCTTCTGAAATGATAGGAACAGAAAATCTATCTAAAGCAGGAAAAGGAGTAAAAGCATTAGTAAAAGGTACTGGTAAAGAGATAGTAAAAGAAGGAACTAAAGAACTTACTAAAAGTAGCATGAAAACAGTATTAAAAAATTATGGAATCGGTATTGCTGATAATATTATTCAAGAAGCAATAATTGACCCTATTCAAGAATTAACAGCCCAAACAGTAGCTGGAAAAGATAAGGCACAGTGGGAAGGAATAGGACAAAAAATGTTACAAGATGGAATAAATGGAGGATTAGTAAGTGCTATATTAGGTGGTGCTAATTTAGGTATTCAGTCTTGTACAGGAGTAGTTGAAAAGTTACATAGTAATCAAAAGATTACAGGACAAGAAATTCAAAATGCTGTGAAAGAAGCTGGGCAACAACTAGATGCATCAAAAATGATGTTAGATAGTGTAGAACAGCAAGTAAACAAATACAAAGATTATTATACAGGAAAAGAATTAGATAGCAATACACAAGATGTCCTAAAACAAGCACAAAACATAATAAATAATAACCAAAATTCACAACAAAATCCTACACAAAATCAATTTAATTCACAAGAACAACAAATTATACCAACCAAAAATAAAAATGCTCCAGATTCTAATATTGTAGAAAATAGTACAAAAATTAAAGGCTATCATGGAACAGATGAAAATTTTGATAATTTTGATTTAAAATATTTTGGCAAACATGACCAAGGGGATTTTGGAAAAGCAGTATATTTTTCCGATAATGAAAATACGGCATCAAAATATGGTAAGAATGTAAAACAACAAGATATAGAATTAAATAACCCATATATTATAAACACTGAAGAAGATTATAAACAATTGTGGAGTCAATTGGCAAAAGAAACAGATATAAGTAAGTTAGATAAAACAGAATTAAAACTACTAAAAGACCCATATACTTCTCAGGAAGAAAAAAATTTTATGTTATATGACAAATTAAATTCAGAAGAAAAAGCAAATGCTATACAAAAACTAGGATATGATGGTGTAATAGATAACACTTATGGGCAAATAGCAGTATTTAGTACAGATAAAATAAATAATATTGCAAATAATCAAGAAATATTGTATAATAATGCCAAAGAAAGTGAGAGTGGTAGTAATGAGTCAATTCGATTGGGAGGAATGCTGGAAAGCAATAGAGAGTTGTCCAGGGTATACGAGGAGGCACAGCAACCAAAGCAATACACAAGAACAGAATATGAAAAATGGGAAAAGTCAATTAAACCAATTAAATACAACGAACTTACCAGTGCAGAACAAAAAATAAGTAATGATGTACAAGGACAATACAATAAAGTGTTGTCTTTTTTTGATGGAAATGAAAATGATTTATATTATGGAGGAGCTTCTTATTCAGATAAAAATAAGATTTATATTGATAGAAATCAAGCTAAGAATTTTGGAACAGAAAAAATGGTATATCATGAAACTCTAGAAAGTGATATTTTACATAATAACGATTTGAGCAAAGATGTAATAAAACCATCAATTCAAAAAATAATTGAAGATCCTAACTTTGAAAAGCAAAAACAAGAGTTTTGGAAAAGTGAAACAGGAAAAATGCCTAGTGATTATTTGATTGCCAAAGATATTCTTTGCGATAGGTTCTCTGAATTAAAAACTGGTAAAAAGGTTGATTATAATAATGTATTGTCTCAAGAAACTAATATGACAATAGATTTTAGCTTAGATAATTTTCATAAAAAATTATATGGAAAAGAGATAAAAGATAATCCTTCTAATTTACCAACTAAAGAAAATACAAAAACGGAATTGAATCTTCCAACAAAAGAAAATATTAATACTCAAGGAGAAACTATAAATTGGAATGAAATAGAAAGACCAGAAGGAAAAATAAGAAAACATTACAAAAGCATAATAGAAAGTAGTAATACAACAAAAGAAGCTAAATCTATAGCAAAAGAACTAATGGGAACAGATACTTATGTACCTGAAACAAATAAATCACAATTAGCTCAAGCAGATGCTAGAATAAACAATTCTAGTCCTGAATCAGAACTAAAATCATTAATGAATAGAGCTACAACAGGAGGTAAAATAGAAGCTGTAGATATAGCAGTAGGAGAAAGACTAATACAATATTATTCTAAAGTTGGAGATAAAACAAATTTACAAGAAGCAATACAGGCAACAGCTATGGCTGGAACAAATGCTGGTCAAACAGTACAAGCTTTATCAATGTTAAATCACCAAACACCTGAAGGACAAGCAACATGGATACAACGTTCAGTAGATAAAATGAATAATGAGTTAGCAAAGAAAAAGGGTGGAACTATAACAAAAGATAGCGAAGGAAATATTAAAGTTATCAATAAACTGGGAAAAGATATAACAGATGAAGTCGATTTATTTGATCTAAACCCAGAAATGATTGAGAAAATAACTAGTTCAAAAGATAAAGAAACAATGTATAAAAATATAGATAGTGTCTATGAAGAATTAGGAGAACAAGTACCAAAATCAACCATTGAAAAGATAGATAGTTGGAGATATTTTTCTATGTTGGCAAACCCAAGAACACATATAAGAAATATGGTTGGAAATGTTGCTATGGGTAAAACTCAAAGAGTAAAAGACAAATTAGCTGGAGGCATAGAAGATATTGTAAGTAAATTTAATCCTGATATGGAAAGAACAAAAACGATTGCTTTTTCTGATAAGAAAACTAAAGAATTTGCCAAAAATGATTTTAATAATATGGAAGTACAATCAAGATTAGAATTAAATGAAAATAAATATAATCCACAATCTAGACTACAAAATGCTAGAAAAACATTCAAATCTGATATACTAGAAAAAACATTAGGAAAATTGTTTGATTTGAATGATAATTTATTGGAAGCGGAGGATGGATTAGGACTAAAGTCAGCTTATCAAAAAGCTTTATCTGATTATATTACGGCTAATAAGATAAATGTAGATAATATTACAGATAGCCAACTAGGAAAAGCTAGAAATTATGCAGTGCAACAGGCAAAAGAAGCAACCTTCCATCAAGCAAATTCAATAGCTTCTGCAATAAATCAATTTTCAAGAAAAAATAAATTGACAAAAGGTACTACAGATGCAATTCTACCTTTCGTAAAGACACCAATGAACGTGGCAAAAGCTGGTTTAGAATATAATCCAGTAGGATTATTAAAAACAATAACAACAGATACGGTAAAACTAAGTAAAGGAAATATCTCAGTTAATAAATATATAGACAATCTTTCGAAGGGATTAACAGGAACTGGAATAGCAGTATTGGGATATGCATTAGCAGATGCAGGGCTATTAAAGGCTTCAGGTTTAGATGATGATAAAAAAGAAAATTATGATGAAGCTACGGGAAAACAGTCTTATTCGATACAAATAGCGGGAAAAACATATTCTTTAGACTGGTTAGCACCTGTGGGGATTCCATTATTTACTGGTGCAGAAGCATATTCAATTAAAAATTCTAATCAAAATGAAAAAAGTAGTATTAGTTCAGATGACAACAAAAAAACAAATCAAATATTAAATTCTTTAGAGAATTGGGCTAATGGAATGGCAAAATCTATATCTCCTATGAGTGAAATGTCAATGATTAGTGGATTAACAAGTGCTTTGAGTAGTTATAGTGAAGATAAACTTTCTGCAATGGGAACAAATGCAGTAAAATCATATGTAAATCAATTTGTACCAACATTATTAGGTCAAGTAGCTAAGACTGCCGATGATTATGAAAGAAGTACAACATCAACTAAGACTGGTTTATTACCCAAAGCTATTGACCAAACAAAATTACAGATGATGTCTAAAATACCAGGACTAAGACAAAAATTACCAACCAAAGCAGATATATGGGGAAATGAATTAAAACAATCAGAAAATTTACCAATTAGAGCATTTAATAATTTTATAAACCCAGCAACAACAAAAGAAGTAAGTCAAAGTGATGTTGATAAAGAAATAAATGAGTTATATGAAAAAAATGGTAATAAATCAATTATTCCTGAAAGTTCAATAGACAAAACTTTTACAATAAACGGAAATGTGTATAGAATGACAAATGAAGAATATTCAAAATATAAAACACAATATGCCAAAAATTCTTATAATTTGATTAATAATTTGATATCATCAAAAGAATATAATAGTTTAGAAGATACTCAAAAAGAAAAAGCTATAGAAAATATTTATGCTTATGTCAAAGAACAAAATAAGGTTGAATATTCTAAGAGTGTTAATCAAGAATTTAAAACATCTACTTTATACAATACTCTTGAAAATTTGAAAAAACAAGGTGGAGAACAGAGTGATTATTTGAATTACATAGCTAAAGTAGATGGAGTAGTAAAAGACAAAGAAAAAGAAAAAATATTAGCTGATTCTAATTATAGTGATACAACAAAGTCAATAATATATAAGACTGCTATAAATTCTAGAGATAAAAAAGTATTAGCATTAGAAAAAATAAATTTCCCAATAACTCAATATTTAAATTATAAATCACAAGAATTTGTAAGTGACAAAGATGAAGATGGAGAAAGTATATCAGGTACAAAAAAGAAAAAAGTATATAACTATCTTAATAATATTTCTAGTTCAAAATTATCAGATATAAACAAAAAAATTATTTGCAAAATAGAGGGAATAAGTAATTATGATAAAGATATTGTAAATTATATAAATAAACAAAATATTAGTAAAGAAGATAAAACAGACTTATTAAAAAATATTGGTTTTAAAGTTGATAAGGAAGGTTATATAAAAACTACAACAATGTTACCAATTACAAAAAATATAAAATAAGCCATAAATTCGACAAATTATGACATAAAAACAGGATAAAAGATGATATAATCTTTTTATAGGAGGGATTTTTATGTTGGAATTTCTTGAATATGTAGTAGTAAGATTGATGTTAGCTATAATTCCTACTGCAATATGGACAGTTGCTTCTATTGTAATTATGGCTGTTCTGCATGTCATAACAAAAGAAAACATATCAGATGAACATTTTGATAATTATACAATTATAACAAATTATATATTAATATTTTTAACCTTATTGTTTTTTTACCAAGAAAATATAAAGTTGTTTTAAAGATAAAAAATAAGAATAACATAAAGCACTTACAGAAATGTAGGTGCTTTTAATATTGGAGGAAAAGATGGATTTTGATATAAAACCACAAAAAACAAGTAGACAAGATAGTATGATGCCACAGACTATAGAGCAATTAATAAAAAAATATAAATTAGATTCTATGTGGGAAAACATACAAAAAATAGTTGAAGAAGTAATAAAACAAAATAGTGGCTATGTTGTAAAAAAAGATGGAATTATGTATATTGCTGATACAAATGTTTTAGAAGAAGCAAAAACAGTATTAAGAATTGGGAAAAATGCACTAGATATTTCAAGTAATGGAATAGATGGACAATATCAAACAATTATTGGATTAGATGGTATTATAAATGCTAATTTTATAAGAGCAGGTTATTTAAATGCTGACAGAATTAAAGGGGGCTCTTTGAAATTAGGAGGAGAAAATAATACAAATGGTTTTTTACAAGTATTGGATGCAAATAGAAAAGAGTTAGTTACTATTAGTAAAGATGGCTTGATACTTTCTAATGGAACTAAGCTAATTGGAAACGGTGGTGTTTTATCAAATTTACAATTTTTAGCTAAGGGAATTTCAGAAGTTAATGGAGATTATAAAAGTGCTGGGGAATATTGGTGGTTAGGTTTTATACCTGGCTATGTTTCTAGTGCAGATAAATATAGTTTGTATATTGATATATCTGTACCAAGTAATTTTACAATAACGTCTGCATATTTAAAATTAAGGCACATTCCAACAAAAACAAGTATGAAAAGTGGCTCTACAGTTTATGGATATGCTAGAAATGTTAAATGCTATATAGCAGAAATTTCAAATAATGTTTATGTTCAAGGTGAAGAACAAAGCGAATATAAATCAGAATTTGGAGGAATCACATATAATGAAATTTTAGATTGTTTTAATAGTTCAAATAATAGTTTTACAGCAGAAGTTCCAAGCTCGAGCAATTTAAAAGTTACAGAGGTAGTTTCAAAAAATATTGCTAGTAAGATAAAGAAAAATTGCAGAATTAAAATAGCTACAACAAACTCAATACCTTCTGTTGCAAAGGATTGTTTTGCTCAAACTGGTTTTGTTTGGGCTGCAATAAATATATATGGTTATTTACAATAGAAAGGAGAAAAATATGGATTTAGAATTTACAAGAGGCGATACACAAGTAATTAAATTTCAAATAAAAGATGGATATGATAATCCTATTATTCCGACATTAAGCGATAATGTGTATTTTACAGTTAAACAAAACAGCAATAGTAAAAAAGTATTAATAAAAAAAGAATTTCCTGAAAATGGAATAAATTACGAAGATGGATATTTCTATTTTACATTAGAATCTGATGACACAAGTAATTTAGCATATGGTACATATCAATATGATATAGAATTTAAGTCAGAAAAATATGTTAAAACATTAGGATTTGGAAGTATTACATTAACTGATGAAATTACTTTTAAGGAGGATGAATAATGGTAACAATAGGAGATTTAGAAAATAATGAAATTGAATCAATACATATAGATGGAATAACCAATATTCCATTAATAAAAGGAGAACAGGGTGAAAAAGGTGATAAAGGCGATAAGGGCGAAACTAATAATATAAAAATAGGAACAGTAGAAACTGGAGAAAAAGCAAGTGCAACATTAGAAGGAGAAAGTCCAAATCAAATATTAAATTTAGTTTTACCTAAAGGGGACAAAGGAGAGCAAGGAGAACCAGGTATTAAGCCAGTTAAAGGCATTGACTATTTCACAGAAGAGGAAATACAAGAAATAAAATCAAACATACTAGACCAAGTAAATCAATTTAGTGTATTAGTAGTAAAAGAATTACCAACCAATGATATAGATGACCATACGATATATTTTGTGCCAAAAACAAAAGCAGAACAAAATGATGTATATGATGAATTTATTTATATCAATAATGGTTGGGAGCACATAGGAACAACAGAAGTAGACTTAAGTAGCTATTATAAAAAAGATGAAATAGATACAAAACTAGAAGCGGTAGAGGGTAACGAAGTATTTGTAGGAAACGAAGAAGAAGCACCAAGTTCAGCAAAGATAATAATAGAAGATGAAGACTTTGGAGAAGGCTTAACATTAGGCAAAGCAGAGGTATATGTGGGAGCAGAAGAACCGACAACTGGTGAAAAGGTGTGGTTTAATAAAAATAAAAATTCAATATATGTCAGAAACTCAAATGGAGTATATGAAGAATTTATAAAGAAAAGTGAAGAAGTATATTCAACAGAAGAAACAAAAATTGGTACATGGATAGATGGAAAGCCACTTTATAGAAAGGTATTATCTCTTACTACACCATCAACAACAAATTCTACAAAAATAGCAAATTTTGATAAAACTTTTATTATAAAAAATTATTATGGTAATGCTTTTATATCAGCTTCAAATCAATTATTACCAATAAATTTTTATTTTACAGATGTATATAAAATTGCAACTTATGTTGTTAACAACTCAGGTGAAATTTATATGAAAATAGGTAGTGAAGCTTATAGAAATCAACAGGCAACTTTAACAATAGAATATACCAAAACCACAGATTAGGAGGAAGTTATGAAAATAAAAAAGAAAAACACAACAATACCGATTTCAGGAAAAATAGTAGATACAGAAAATGTAGAAGATAAAACAAGTAATGCACCAAGTTTGAGATTAACAGAAGAAATGACAAAAGATATATATTCGACAAAAGAGCAAGCTATTGGTACTTGGATTGATGGAAAAACAATTTATCGAAAAGTATATCATATTGATACAGTAGCAGGAACTACTCAATATCAATTAGATACTAATTCAAATATTGATTTTATTACAAGATATAGTGGTTCAATATATAACCCATCAACAGGAAGTTTGTATGCATTAGGCTCTGTTCATTCTGAAAACACAAGCCATAATTATAAACAACTTTATCTGAATAAAAATGAACAAGTATTAAGAATGGACATAGGAGATTGGCAAACTACTGGTGGATGGAAATTATATATTATACTGGAATATACAAAAAACACAGATTAGGAGGTAATTATGAAAGTAAGAAACTCAAAAGGAGAATTAAAAGAATTAGTAATAAAAGCAAATGATAGCATACCAGCTGGTTCAGTCATAGACTTTGATGGAAATGTAGTGCCTGAACGGATATGAACAAGTTGAAGATAAAGGCGAAGTATATTCAACAGAAGAACAGAAAATTGGTACGTGGATTGATGGAAAACCATTGTATAGAATAATTAAAGAATACGATGTATCTGCAAAAGAAATACAATCAAATGACATATCAAGCATACCTTATGATACTATATTTATAAATTTCGGTAAATCTTTTAATAGATGGGCTGTTAATTCATCATCATCAATAATATGGAATACAAGTGATAATGATAAAGGAAATGTTTGGATAAATTATGAAAAAAAATTAAATATATTAAACAGTTCTAATGCTACTAGACATTATTGGATAACGTTAGAATATACCAAAACCACAGATTAGGAGGTGTAAAAATGCAAGATACAGAATTAATTGAAAAAGTAGCACACTTAGAAGAACGAGAAAAGTCAAATACAAAAAGAATAGATGTTGTTGAAAATAAAGTAGAAAATATATACGACTTAACATTAAGTGTAAGAGAAATAGCAACAGAAATGAAAGCAATGAGAGAAGAACAAAATAAAATGAACGAACGCTTAAAAATAATAGAAGAAAAGCCCATAAAAGATTATGAAGAAACAAAGAAACAAGTAAAAGGCAAAGTAATTTCTTTTGTGACTGGAATAATATTAACAGCAATAGCTTTTGCACTAGGATTAAGTAAATTTATGTAAGAGGTGATTATAATGAAAGATAAATTAAAAAATATATTTAAAAGCAAAGAACGAACAATAGGCTTAATAATATCAATATTATGTGCTAGTGTTTTATTATTAAATTGTTATTTAGAGTATGATAAAACAGGACAAGTTGATACAAATAAAATATCAGAAGCAATAAGTACAGTAGTAGATGAAATAAATAAATCTAGTACAGAAATTCCACAGCTAACGGAAAATGATGAGCAATCATTAGAAGTTCAAGAAGTTGAGAATGAAGGATTTGAAGAGCAAGGTTTAGTAGCTTATGAAGGATCTGAAAAAACACCAAATGTTCAAGTTGGAGAATATGCAGGATTAACATATTATTCACAATTAGACAATAGATGGAAAAATCAAATGTATTCTAGTGTAGGAAATAGTACACAAACAATAGGAACAAGTGGATGTGGACCAACTTCAAGTGCAATGGTAGTAAGCTCTATAAAAGGAAATATAACACCAAATGAAATGGCTAATTTATATATGCAATATGGCTATAGAAGTGCAAATCAAGGAACATATTGGTCAGCATTCAAATGGACAGCAGATGTATTTGATATTGGCTATAGTGAATGTTATAAATTAGATGATGCAGTAGCAAAATTAAAAGATAATCATTATATAATAGCAAGTTGTAATCAAGGCTTATTTACATATGGAGGACATTTCATAGTTTTAACAGGAGTAGAAGGAGATTATATAAAAGTATATGACCCATACTTATATAGTGGTAAATTCTCAACAAGTAGTCGTATAGGCAAAGCAGAAGTAAAAGGTAATACAGTATATGTATCAATAGAAAACTTTAGAGAGTATGCAAATTATCAAAAATTTTTCTGTTTTAAAAATGATAGAACAGACACAAAAGAAAACACAACTACAACAATAGTAACAGATAAAGTAGAATCTAATGTAAATACAGTAAATTATCAAGTTAGAATTACAGCAAATGGTGGATTAAATATAAGAAGTGGAGCTAGTGTATCATACAGTAGAATAGGTGGCTATGCAAAAGGTTCAATAGTAACTATATTAGCAGAGTCAAATGGATTTGGAAAAACAAATTTAGGATGGATATCTTTAGCATATACAAGTAGATATACAACAGTTGCAAAAAGTACAACAGTTCAAAAATACACTGTAGGAACATATAAAGTTAATTGCAGTAAATTAAATGTAAGAACAGGACCAAGTACAAAATATAGAATTAAATCATTAAAAGAATTAACAAGAAGTGCAAGAAATCAGGGTGGGTATGTAAGAGGAGTAAAATGCACAGTTACAAAAGTAGTAGGTAACTGGGGATTAACTCCAAGCGGTTATATTTGCTTAGACTATTGTATAAAAATTAGATAAAATTAAGAGGTAAGTTGATTAATTTCAATTTACCTCTTTTTTGCGTTTTATAGAGGTATATAATTACATTAATTGAAAAATAAAACGGCTTAAAATTGATTATAAAGATTTAAAATTATTAACATAATACATAAAAATATAAAATAAAGTGGTATAATAAAAGAAAAAAGTAATTTGCAAATTTTACAAAAATATGTTATAATAAACAAGTAATAGAAAGTCAAACTATAAAGAGGAGTGAAAAAAGGACAGTAAAGAATAAAAGTCCATCTGTTTATATTTTATTATTATAATAAATTTTGAAAGCAGGTGAGATAAGGAAAAAATACATAAATGGAATTGAAAATTTTATAAAAAAACATAGTGAACTAATAAATATTGTAATTGAGTTAATAAATTTAGCAATTCAAATATTTAAAAATTAAATTAAAATGATAGTGAATCTTGACAGATATCAAAAGAAATGTTACAATTTTGTTACAAGATTTTAACTTTTATGTAACATTAGATAAAAGCATTGACTTTCTAGAAATACATGTGATAAAAATATAAATAATGAATATAATAAAAAATAAGGAGCAAAGCTCCTTACAGATTAGTAAACTAATCTAAGTTATCGTTTGTGGAGTTTGTGTTAGTGGCACTTACTTCACTTTTTTTGCTATCAACTGGAACAATTGATAGTTTTGCTTCAAAACCTTTAGCTAATTTAGCTGAACCAGATTTTATTTCCTTGAAAAAGTTTGTAGCTTTTTCAATTGCGAAGCCTAAAGAAAAGAATATTATTGTAATTACCAAAAGCGTTTCCAATTCACTCACCTCCTCGTGTTGCAAATAAGTCGAAACCTAGTTGCATGATAGTAGCAACTAACTATTATTTGCATAACAACTAGTTGCTACTTAATACAACTAAGCTGTCACGGTGAGTGTTCAAACGATAAAAATATAATATCAAAATAAAATATAAAAGTCAATAAATTTCACAAACTAAAAATGCAATTTTGTAAAATATTCGACACCATTCGACACACAAAACAAAAAATATATGCTATAATAATTATAGTTATTATAAGAAAAATGGATTAGTCACAATATGAACTATACCAAGTTTATATTGTGACTTTTCTTTTTTATATATTTTCGTAAAAGAAAATGGCACTTTTCCACCATAGTGGATGAAATGTATGTTATAAGAAAAAATGAGCATACTAATGAAAAAGGTGGAAATGTATGAGAGTAGAGATTTTATTGAAAGAAGTAAGGAAAAGAAAAGGTTATAGCTTAGAAAAATTATCAAAGTTAACAGGAATATCAAGTTCACATCTGAACTATATAGAAAATAATTCAAAAGAACCTACAATATCAGTATTAGTCCGCATTGCATTAGCTTTAAATGTAAAAATAGAAGAACTATATAGAGTTATACCATAGCACTAAAGAAGTGCTATTTTTTATTTTCATAAAAGAAATATATGGTTTTATAAAATTTCCACCATAGTGGATAATAACTATTATATTTATATATTAGATTTTAGAAAAGGAGATATGGTATAATGAATGTAGTAAAAAATGAAAGAATAAATGTAGAAAGATTAATAGAAGAAAGAATAAAAAGTAATACAAAGTTATTTAACAAAGAAGATATTGGAAGTATAATACAAAATATGGATTTAGTTAGTAAAATATATGTATTAGGATTACTTGATAAATAAAAGTGGTCAAAAAGTGGTCAAAAAACAAAAAATAAATGCAAAACTAGTTGCAATAAAAGAATTATAGCAATTAGAATTGATTTCTTGGTAAGGCTGAGGTCACGGGTTCAATTCCCGTTGTAGGCTCCAGAACGTTTCTGTTCGAACTTTTTTGAAAAGTTATGACAGATGATATGAAATCAATCAGAAAAATCTGGTTGATTTTTTTGTAGCAAGAGATGTCATTAGTATTTTGATGTCTCTTTTAATTTTAAGATTTGGATTGGAGGTTTTAAATTGGTTGAAGAAAAGAAAAAATGTTCATGGTATTGTAATGTTTACATAAATGTGCTATAATTATAGTGTATATAGTTAATAGACTATATATAGTAAACCTCGTGTTTGCAACATCGTTTCACTTATAAATGAAAAAATTTTGGAGGTAAGATTATGTACAATTATTTAGTTGAACGGATGTATCAGGAGTATGAAACTGTAACTGATCAAAACAACATTCACTTTGTCAGCAATGGAAAAGTTGTGGGAACTTTATATCGTAAGGAACAAGTACTTAACATTTTCCTTTCAGCTTCTGCTGGTGGGGTATGGAACCACTACGGACTTGCACTTTTTGTAGTTGCCAAAAAGTATGCAGTGCTCAATAATTCAAAGGTGCGTAACACTGAAGCAGCTTGGCTTATTGGTTGCTGTGGAACACAATTGCAGTATACACTTAATAACCCTATGTATTTAGATCGTGGATTGCCTTTTGGAAACTTGCGAGTTTCGGGGATGGCGCGTGTGAATAATAGAAATGGCTGTATAAAATTTAAACTGTTTGATATGGAAATCGAATATAGAAAGAGTAAACAGCCATATAGCCATATTACCAATCTGAATCCTGCTTTGGTTTATCCTGTAAAGCGTGGTGGGAAGAAGGTTAAAAATGCAAAGGCATATCTTCGCAAAATCTACGATTGGGAATATGGACTTGGATATCAAACCTCAGGTAGTTACGAGACACGCGAATTCATTGATACCAAAGCAAATAAAACAAATCATACTGAGTTAAGCAAGATTAGATACAATATCATCCGTAAGTAATTGACTTATGTTGAAGGAAGGAACCTGTAGTACAGACCTTCCTTTAACGATTTTTGCAAATTTATAAAATTTGATTGATTTTAATATCTGTTTCTTTTTTGATTTTTTCTAAATGGACATCAAGAAAATAATAAAACACACTTTATTTTTTAGAAAAAATGTGATAAAATATAAACATAAAATTTATTTTCCTGTTTTGCAGGTTGATATAAAGGCACTTTGATAAAAAATAATTTTTACAGGAGGTATTGGCATGAAAAAACGAAAAAATATTGCTAACAGAGCATTGATTGTTGCATTAGTCTGGGGAGTTTTATTTTGGGCAAGCATAGGATGCCTTTTTATTAAAAAGATTTCACTGTACCTACGAATAGCAATTATTGTATGTTTTCTAATATTAACGGTATATGGGATTTATATTGGTAAAGAAATATATAATGAATCAAAAGAATAATGTCAATAGAATAAAAAAATCAACCCAAAAGGTTGATTTTTTTTATCATTTAATATAAAATCTATAAAGACCAAAGGAGGTAACAAATGATAACTTTAAAAGACATTAAAGAAAACCAAGAGCTAGACTCTCTTATAAGAGGAGCACAAAAGCAACTTAATGCAATAGGTTACACAGAACATGGACATAGACATATATCAATAGTATCAAAAAGAGCAGGAGACATATTAGAAAAATTAGGCTATCCAGAAAGAACAGTAGAATTAGCAAGAATAGCAGGATATATGCATGATATAGGAAACTGTGTAAATAGAGTAGACCATGCACATAGTGGTGCAATAATGGCATACAACATTTTAAAAGAAATGGAAATGCCAGTAGATGAAAGAACAGAAATAATGATGGCAATAGGAAATCATGATGAAAACACAGGAACAGCAATAAGTGACATATCGGCAGCACTTATACTAGCAGACAAATCAGATGTACATAGAGACAGAGTAGTAAACAAAAATCTATCAACCTTTGATATTCATGATAGAGTAAACTACGCAGTAACAAATGCAGAATTAGAAATAGATGAAAAAGAAAGAAAAATAATATTAAACTTAACAATAGATACAAATATATGCCCAGTATTAGACTATTTTGAAATATTTATGCAAAGAACAATGATGAGTAAATATGCAGCAAAATATCTAAAAGTATGGTTTGAACTGGTAATAAATGGTACAAAATTATTATAAAAACGGAGGAAAGAAAATGAAAGAAAAAACAATGAAAACAGTAAAAATATTAACAATAACACTTCTAGTTATTTTAATATCAATGATAAGTTTTGTAGGAATTTATCAAAAAAACAAAAATAGAATGGAAAACAAAGTAAAAGATTATTCATATTCAATGTCACTAAATGGAGCAAGAACAATAAAATTAAAAGTAAACACAGAATCAACAGATGATGTTGCAAACAATAGTGAAGAAGTGTTAACAGCTGAAAACTATAAAAAATCAAAAGAAGTAATCGAAAAAAGATTAAACAAAATGAATGTAGAAGAATACACAACAAGTGTAAATGAAGCAACAGGAGAAATAACAATACAAATTCCAGAACAAAATAGTCAAACAGATACAATAATAGGAAATTTAAATACAGTTGGAAAATTTGAAATTTTAGATAGTGAAACAAAAGAAGTATTGCTAAACAATGATGATATAAAATCATCAGAAGTATTATACAATACAACAAATAGTGGAACATCAGTATATTTACAAATAGAATTTAATAAAAACGGAAAAGATAAATTAAAAAATGTTAGTCAAACTTACGTATCAGTAAACAATACAACAAATAACACAACAGAAAATAATGTTGCAGAAAATACAACATCAGAAACAGAAAATGAAGCAACAAATACAACTACAGAAGGTTCTTCAGATACAGCAACAACAGAAAAGAAAATAACAATGAAAATTGATGACCAAGAAATAATGTCAACATCATTTGATGAACCAATAACAACAGGAAAAATTCAATTATCAGTAGGAAGTGCAACAACAGACAGAACAACATTACAAAACTATGTTGACCAAGCACAAAGTGTTGCAACAACCTTAGATACAGGAAAATTACCTGTAAAATATGACTTAGAAAAAAATCAATATATATTACCAAAATTAACAACACAAGATTTAATAAAAGTGGAAATAGCAATAGCAATAATAGCAGTTGTAGGAATAATAATATTAATAGTAAAACATAAATTAAATGGATTACTAGCAGGAATAGCATATGTAGGATTATCTGCTGTATATATGTTAGTTGTTAGATATACAAATGTAACAATATCAATAGAATCAATAGCAGGAATAATAATAGTATTAATTTTAAACTATATATTTACAACAATGTTCTTAAACAAAATAGAAGAACTAAATAAAGAAAAAGCAGAAAATGTAATGAAAAAAGCAACAGGAGCAACATATAAAAAATTCTATCTTAGAATTATACCAATATGCATAATGGCAATAACATTTAGCTTTGTAAAATGGGTATCTATCAGTAGCTTTGGAATGATAACATTCTGGGGAATAGTAATAATTGCGATATATAATGCAATAATAACAAGATATCTATTAAAGGCAAATGTAGAAAGATAGGAGGTATTACAAAGATGAAACAAAAAAGTACAAAAATATTAGTAATCTTAATTGCTTTAATCTTAATAGTTGGAGCAATAATGATAGGAGTAAAAGGATTAGCTTTTGAATTAAAATATCAAAATGGAAAACAAGTTGAAATAGACTTAGGAAAAGAATTTGATATAAAAGATATGCAAGCAATCACAAATGAAGTATTTGGAAAACAAGCAGTATTAATTGAACAAATAGAAGTATATAAAGATGCCGCAAATATCATAACAACAGATATAACAGAAGAACAAAAAGCAGATTTAGTAACAAAAATAAATGAAAAATATGGAACAGAATTATCAGCAGATAATATAACAATAGAAGAACATTCAAAACTTAGAGGAAGAGATTTAATAAAACCATATATAGCACCATTTGCAATAGCTACAGCAATTATTTTAGTATACTTTATGATAAGATACTATAAATTAAATTCATTAAAAGTATTATTAAAATCAGCAGGAATAATTGTTTTAGCACAACTAGTTTTAC
>OGFG01001085.1_pt1 | contig 29227 bp, 30 predicted proteins | sample 1570761 | NCBI WGS metagenome assembly OGFG01 (sample SAMEA2581938, study PRJEB24529) | metagenome | biome: Human gut stool | place: China | collected 2011 | reverse complement strand
TTAGAGGCACAGTGAAATTCAAAAGTGCAATACCTCAAAACTATTATCTAGTAACTATAATTCTCCATTATTCAAGAATAATTTATTAATTTTAACTCCATCTTTTTTTATCTTTTCTCGCAACTCAATAAAAGGACTCTTTTTATACATTCCAGCTTCATATAAGTCTTTAATTTCATATTTTCCATTAAAAAATTTCTCATCACACACATCATTTCTAAAAACAATCTCATAATCATTTACAGTAAGTCCATTAAACCTTTTTTGAGTAATTTTTACTATTTTCTTTAAATTGATAATACAAGCATTTTCATTCAAACTATACTTATTAAGCAGTTCTTTCGGAAAATCAACATTGACTATTATATTAGATTTCATCAAACTTTTCTTTTTGTTATTTGTTATTGTTATTATTATGCCTTCTTCTTTTAGCTGATTTTCCAACTTTCTAAATTTTTCAATATGATTAGTAACTATGTTAATCATGTTATACTTTTGAGCAAGAATTTTTATATTATTAAATTCAATATCTGTTAAATCATTTATAAGTATTGATATATTTGCCTTTTCAATTTTTTGTTTTTCTGTTATGTATTTAACAATATCTGTTAATAAAATTTCAAATAACCATCTTCCCTCTGAAATTTCCATTCCATATGTATTTAAATAATTTATGTATTTTTCTTCTTCTTTCATTTCTTTGCTCAATACGATTTTTTTGCTGTTTGAAATTTTTGTTATTTTTTTATAAGTTTTCATAGCTAGCTTTTCTATCTTTTTTTCTGTCATTTTTTCATTTATAGGTAATATTATTGTGTTTTCTTTAACTCTTATTAAATTTAATATTTTTTCTATAAAATTAGGCTTGTCATTTTTTTCTATATAAACCATTTTTCCTCCATTCCGTACTTTTTGTTAGTTGATAATAATTTTAATTTATTTCAATAACATAAAAACACACCATATCTTTTGTTAAAGTATATGATGTGTTTTAATTTTTATGAGATATTTTTGGACATACTTTATAATATAATATCTCTTTTTAACAATTTATTTTTTATAGTGCCTGTTCCTATAAATTCACTATTTTTATTATATATTTTATATACGCCTTCATCTAAATTTTGTGTTAGCATAACACCATTTAAAAACATTTCTAATTTTTTCTCGTCAAGATTTATAGATTGAAATTTTTTAAATATCTCTTCTACTGTTATTATTTTGTTCTTCAAGATATCATCAATATCAATATTTTCATTATTTTCTATAAGATTTTTTAGTTCTTCTATTGTTATACTGTTATCTATTTTAAAATTTCCAACTTGTGTCCTTTTAAGAGACTTCATATATCCAACTGTTTCAAACTTTGTAGCTATATCTTCACATAAACTTCTTATATAAGTTCCCTTTCCACAGAACACTTCAAACTTGATTTGTTTTTCATCCATTGAATAATCTATTAGTTTTATATCGTAAATTTCTATTTGTCTTGGTTTTAATTCAACTTCTTGTCCTTTTCTAGCATATTCATATAATTTTTTTCCATTAACTTTTATAGCTGAATATATTGGAGGGATTTGTTCTTGTTTTCCTATAAATGTTTGTAATACATTTGTTATATTTTCTTTTGATAGTTTTGTTTTATTTACTGTTTTCTCTTCTATTATTTTTCCTTCACTGTCTGCTGTGTCTGTTTTAATTCCTAATTGTAATTCAACTATATATTTTTTATCATGGTTTATTAGATATTTTGATAATTGTGTTCCTTTTCCTATTAGAATTGGTAATACACCTTCTGCCATTGGGTCTAGTGTTCCTGTGTGTCCTACTTTTTTATTTAACATCTTTTTTATTTTGTAAACTACGTCATGTGATGTACATCCTTTTGTTTTGTTTATAATTATTATTCCATCCATAAATTTCTCCTAATAGATATAGTTTGTAAAAAAGCGAGATTGAAGACCTTCCCCCAATCCCGCTTTAATCTTTTTTATGTTGCTAGATTAGTTTTGAGATATTTTTTATTTTAAAACTTTCTTTATTTCTTTCATTATTTTTTGTTTTACTTGTTCAATGTCTCCTTGAATAACAGCACCTGCTGCTTTTTCATGTCCTCCACCGCCGAACATCATACATACATCAGAGACATTTACATAGTCATTTGAACGCATAGATATTTTATATGTATTTTCTTCTTCATCTTTTTGTCTTATAAATACAGATACTTCCACTCCTTCAACATCTCTGCCTATTTCTACTAGACCTTCGTGGTCTCCTATTTTTGCATCCACTTCTTTTAAATCTTTACTTGTTATATATGTAAAAGTAACTTTTCCATCTTCTAAGAATTCCATTCTATCTATTGTTCTTCTCATTAATTCAAAGTTTGCTTTTGTTTTTGTTTCTAATACTCTTTTATAAATATCTGAAACATTTACACCTTTTTCTAATAATTCTGCTGTGAATTCAAATGTTTCTGGTGTTACTCCTGAATATCTGAATCCTCCTGTGTCTGTTATAATTCCTGTTAATATACATGTTCCTAGTTCTTTATCTATGTTTATATTAAAATATTGAAACATTCCTATTAGTATTTGACAACATGCTGGTGCTACTGGATTTACAAAATTGATGTCTCCATACATTTTGTTACTGCCGTGATGGTCTATTACTATTGTTTGTTTTGCTTTTTCAAAATATTCATTTCCTACTAGTCTTTTGAAGTCTGCACAGTCTAAACTTATTGCTAAGTCATATCTTTTTATCTCTGAGTCTGTCTTTATTTCTTCTCTTCCTGGTAGGAAATCGAATATTTTTGGAACTTCTCTTATTATTACATCAGCATTTTTTCCTAATTGTTTTAATGCTACTTTCATTGCTAAGCAGCTTCCAATTGCGTCTCCATCTGGTGTTTCATGTGCCATTATTACTATTGTTTCAGCTTTTTTTATTTCTTCTAATATATTATCTAAAGTCATATATTTGTCTCCTTCCGTTCATCTCTATCTAAAATTCTTTTAAATTTTAGATATCAAACCTTGAAACACCTTATTCAATATTTTTTGTTTTGTCTGGTAAAATTTCTTTTAATATTGAATCTATTTTTGCTCCATATTCCATTGAATCATCTATTTCAAAGATTAATTCTGGTGTGTTTCTTAAATTTATTCTTTTTGCCAATTCTGTTCTTATAAATCCTGATGATTTTTTAAGTCCTTCCATTGTTTCTTTTATATTTTTTGAATTAAAAATACTTACATATACTTTTGCATATTTTAAATCTGGTGTTACTTTTACTTTTGTAACACTTATCATTCCTGTAATACTTGAATTTTTTAATTCAAATCCAATAATTTGACTTAATTCTTTTCTGTATTCTTCGTCAATACGTCCCATTCTGTTATTGTTTTTATTAGGCATTTCTTCACTTCCATTCATATTTTTTAAATAAATTCATTTTGCTTTATCTTTTTATTTCTTCCATTACATACACTTCAATGACGTCTCCTTCTTTGATATCATTGTAATTTTCAATTTGGATACCACATTCGAATCCTTTTGATACTTCTTTTGCATCATCTTTAAATCTCTTCAATGTAGCTAATTTTCCTTCGTGAATTACAACATTATCTCTTATAACTCTAACTCCTGCATTTCTTTCAACTTTACCAGTTAAAACATAAGCACCTGCAATTGTTCCAACATTTGAAATTCTAAATGTTTGTCTTACTTCTGCATTTCCTATTACTTTTTCTTCATATTTTGGTGCTAACATTCCCTTCATAGCAGCTTCTACTTCTTCTATTGCTTGATAAATTACAGAATATTGTTTTATTTGTACTTCTTCTTTTTCTGCCATTTCTTTTGCTGCTGGTATTGGTCTAACATTAAATGCAATGATTATTGCGTTTGATACTTTTGCAAGTGTTACATCTGATTCATTTACAGCTCCTGGCGCTGCATGGATTACTTTTACTCTTACTTCTTCATTTTGTAGTTTTTCCATTGATTGTTTAACCGCTTCTACTGATCCTTGTACATCTGCTTTTACAATCAAGTTCAAGTTCTTTAAGTTTCCTTCTTCCATCTGTTCAAATAAATTATCTAATGTAACTTTTGTTGTTGCTCCATATGCTTTTTCTCTTGCTTCACGTTTTCTCTTTTCAATTAAATGTTTAGCAGTTTTTTCATCTTTTACTTCATAGAATGTATCACCTGCTTCTGGTACTTCTGTTAATCCCATTATTTCTACTGGTGTTGATGGTCCAGCTGATTTTACTTTTTTACCATTTTCGTTTGTCATTGCTCTTATTCTACCAATTGATGAACCAACAATTATTGTATCTCCAACATCTAATGTACCTCTTTGTACTAACATTGTTGCGATTGCACCTTTGTTTTTATCAAGTCTTGCTTCTATAACAACACCTTTTGATTGTTTATTTGGATTTGCCTTTAATTCTAACACATCAGCTTCTAATAATACCATTTCTAATAATTGGTCAATGTTTATGTTGTTTTTAGCAGAGATTGGTACACATATTGTGTCTCCACCCCATTCTTCTGGTACTAATTCATAATTCATTAATTCTTGTTTTACTTTGTCAACATTTGCATCTGGTAAATCTATTTTGTTTATTGCAACTATAATTGGTATTCCTGCTGATTTTGCATGGTTTATAGCCTCAACTGTTTGTGGCATTATACCATCATTTGCAGCAACTACTAATATTGCTATATCTGTTATTTGAGCACCTCTGGCTCTCATTGCTGTAAATGCTTCATGTCCTGGTGTATCTAAGAAAGTAATTTCTCTACCATTTACTTTTACTTTATATGCACCAATTGCTTGTGTAATTCCACCTGCTTCTCCACCTATTACATTTGTTTTTCTAATTGTGTCTAATAATGATGTTTTACCATGGTCTACGTGTCCCATAACAACAACTACTGGTGGTCTTACTTCTAGTTCTTCATCTTTGTCTTCTGAATCATCAAATAAAATGTCTTCATCTGTTATAGTTTCTTTCTTTTTAGCTGTAATTCCAAATTCTCCTGCTACTAAAAATGCTGTATCAAAATCTAATTCTTGATTGATTGTAGCCATTATTCCATATCCAAGTAATTTCTTAATTACTTCTGCTGTTGTTTTTTTCATTTCTGCTGCTAAATCTTTTACTGATATTGAATCTGGTATTTCTATTTCTGTTAATTCAAATATTTTTTGTTTATTTCTTTCTTCATTTTTAGCTTGTTTTTTCTTGCCTTTTCTTCCTCTTTGTGTTGTTAAATCATAGTAATCTAGCATTCCGCCATCTTGTTCTTCAAACATATTTGATAATTTGCTTGTTTGTTTTAATGATTTTAGTTTTCCTTCGTCAAAACTGTTTTCATTTCTTCTTGATTTTGATTTTTTATTTTTATTATCATCAAATTTGTTATTAATTTTTTGTTTATCAATGTTTTTGCTATAATCTCTAACAACTTCTTTTTCAACAGTATCTACTGCCATTATATTTTTAATATTTTTTTCAATTCCTTTTTCATCTAATGGTCTTCTATTATTATAATTATTTCCACCATAATTGTTTTTATTATTAAAGTTTCCGTTATTTTTTCTGAAATTATTTCCATTAGAGTTATTATTGAATTCTCCGTTTCTATTACCAAATCTGTTATTACTTCTGTTGTCTGTGTTTCCATTTCTGTTATCTGTGTTGTTTCTATTATTAAAGCTATTTCTATTGTTTGGATTACTTCTATTATTGTTATTTTGGTTGTTTCTTATATTATTTCTATTTCCAAAATTACTTTTATTATTAAAATTATTTGTTCTTTCTGAATTATTGAAATTTTTATTATTTGTTTTATTTTCTATTGTTGAATTTCTTTTTTCTGCTACTTTTGATTGCATTACTAAATTACTATCCCCTTGTCTTTTTATTTCTTCTTTTTTGACTGTTTCTTCTTGTTTAACTGTTTCTTCTTGTTTAACTTGTTCTTTTACAGTTTCATTTTTGATAACTTCTTGTTTTATCTCTTCTTTTTTTACTTCTTCTTTTTTTGTTTCTGGTTTGTTAAGTCCAAATAGTTCGTTAACAGTTTTAGGCTTATTAGGTTTGTTTCTATAAACAATATTAAAATCTTTGTTTTGTTTTCTTTCAACAATTCCTATATTATTGTTTTTGTTTTCTTGTTTTTCTTTATTATTTTTTTTATTTTCTTCATCATTTATAATAACTTCTCTTCTTATGATAACTGGTGCTTTTTCTTCTTTTTTTGGTGTTGTTGGTTGTTTTAAATTTGATCGTTTTGCAGTTTGTTCACCTTTTTTTGATAGATTGTTTTCTATTTTTTTAGCTTCATCTTCTTCTACACCGCTCATATGGCTTTTTGCTTCTATATTTAATTTTTGTGCCATTTCTAATACTTCTTTACTGGTTAAGCCTAGCTTTTTTGCTATTTCATAAATTTTTATCTTACCCAATAATATCACCCCCATCGTATTTTTTTTGAATTGAATTTGCAAAATTTATGTCTTTTATACCAATTACAGCTTTATTACTTTTTCCTATTGTTTTACTTAAATCATCAATATTTCCATCAATAATTATAGGTATATTGTAATTTTGACATAGTTTTATAAATTTGCTTTTTGTTCTCTCTGAACTTTCTTCTGAAACTATTACTAGTTTCACTTTTCTTTTTAATATACTTTCTTCTACACTATCTGCTCCAAATGCTATTTTCCCAGCTTTCATTGCTAGTCCAATCAATCCTAATATATTATTATTTATCAATAATTACACCTCTTAAACTTTCATATATTTCATTTGAAATTGACATTTCAAAAACTCTTTCTAGTCTTTTACTTTTGATTAGTTTATCTAAACAATTCACATCATCACAGATATATGCTCCGCGTCCCTCTTTTTTTCCTGTTCTATCAATTGATATTTCATTGTTTTTATTTTTTACTATTCTTATTAATTCTTTTTTGTCTTTTTTCTGGTTACATCCCATGCATGTTCTTTGTGGCTGTTTTTTCATAACATACACCTTCCTTTTAATTTATGCCTAAATTGTATTTATTATTAGTTTTCTTCACTATTTTCAACTGTATCATTTACTTCGTTTTCAACATTGACACTTTCATCTTCTTGTACTTCTTCATTTTTTGCTTGATTTTGTTGTTCTTGAAGTATTTGTCTAAATTGAGATTCTGATTTTATATCTATTTTCCAATTTGTTAGTTTTGCAGCTAATCTAGCATTTTGACCAGCTTTACCTATTGCTAATGATAATTGATCATCTGGTACTATAACTTCTGCAAATCTTTCATCTTCTTTTATATCAACAGCTAAAATTTGTGCTGGTAATAATGCTGATGCAATGTATATACTTGGATCTGCATCCCATTCAATTACATCTATTTTTTCACCATTTAATTCATTTATAACATTTTGAATTCTTACACCTTTTGCTCCTACACATGAACCAACTGGGTCTATATTAGGGTCTGGTGAATATACTGCAACTTTGCTTCTTGAACCTGCATCTCTTGATACACTTTTTATTTCTATTACACCTTCATATATTTCTGGTATTTCAAATTCTAATAATTTTCTTACAAAGTCTGGATGGCTTCTTGAAATCATTACTTGTGGTGCACCTTTTAATCCTCTTTCAACATCAACTATGTAAGCTTTTATTTTATCATTAACTCTATATTTTTCTGTTGGTACTTGTTCTTTTGCAAGCATAATTCCTTCAATTCTTCCTAAATCAACAACAACTATATTTTTGTCTGCTTTTTGGATAATTCCAGAAACAATCTCACCTTTTTTTTGTGTATATTCGTCAAATATTAAATCTCTTTCAACTTCTCTTAATTTTTGAACAATAACTTGTTTTGCTGTTTGAGCAGCAATTCTTCCGAAATCCTTTGGTACTATTTCAATGTCAACAGTATCACCATATGTTAAATTCTTGTTTATTTTGTGAGCTTCTTCTAAACTGATTTCTGTAACTTCATCATTTGCATTTTCAACAATTTCTTTTACAGAATAAATATGTGTTGCTCCTGTTTGATGGTCTATGTCAACTTTTACATTTTCTAGTGCATCAAAGTTTCTTTTATATGCTGTAACTAATGCTGTTTCTATTGATTCTAGTACATATTCCTTTTTTATTCCTTTCTCTTTTTCTAATTCTTCTAATGCTAATATTAACTCTTTGTTATCAATAGCTTTCATTTTTTATTCCTCCCTTTATATTACCAGTTATAAACTGTTTTTATTTGTGATATATTTTTTCTTTCTATTTTTATTTCTTTTTCTTCTTGTTCTATAACAATTTCGTTTTGGTTATATTCTTTTAATTTTCCTAAATATTCTTTTTTCCCATTTTCATCTTTTTTGAATAATTTTACATTGATATCTGTTCCAATATTTTTTTCTAAATGTTTATCTTTTCTTAATACTCTTTCAATTCCTGGTGATGATATTTCTAAAAAGTATTGGTCTTTGATATAATTTTCTGTGTCTAAAATGTCTGTTATTGCATCATTTACTTTTTCACAGTCATTTAAGTCTATTCCTTTTTCACTGTCTATAAATATTCTTAAAAAGTAGTTCTTTCCTTCTTTTGCATATTCTACGTCATATAGTTCATAGCCTATTTTTTCGATTATTGGTTCGACTAAATTTGTTACTTTTTCTTCTATACTTGCCACTTTTTACCTCCTTTATTTTCAAAAGTAAAGAGTGGGATTTGTTCCCACTCTTTACTGTCTCGTATGTTGATATCTATATTATACCCAATTTTTAGCATAAATGCAAGCTTTTTCTAAATTTTTTCTATTTCTTCTACTTTTTCACTTACATCATCTATTTTTATGCTTCTATTATGAGTAATTTTCTCCCAGTTTGTTTCTCTTTTAAATAAGCATTTAAAATTTATTAATAACCATGAACCCATGAATAATGGATATGTAAATAATCCTTTTATCATTGGTTTTATTGGCTTACCATCTAGCCACATTACAAATGCTGCTGTAAGTGATGGTAATACAAATGTTGGTACTAAGTATTTTAATATATTTAGTACTAATTCAGTTTGTGTCATTCCATCCATTGCGTATAATACAAAGTTTGATACTAGTAATATTAGTGTTAATATAAACATAGGTATACTTCCTATTATATATAAGAAACCATCAAAATTCATCATTGTTTTATTTTCTTTTACAGCTTCTGCTAATTTGCTTGTATATTCTTTCATACATTGCATATGTCCAACTGTCCATCTACTTCTTTGTGACCAGCTTTGTGCAAATCCTGTTGGTTGTTCATCATATACTATTGCTTCTGTTGACCAGCCTAATCTTTTTCCTTTTAGGATTCTTTGTAATGAAAATTCAATGTCTTCTGTTAGTGTTACTGTTTTCCATCCACCATTTTCCTTTATGATGTCAAAGCTTACCATAAATCCTGTTCCATTTAGTAATGGTGATAATCCTAGATTATATCTTGCTAAGTGGTAGAATTTATGCATTGTCCAATAAAATAGTGCATATCCTGATGTTATCCAGTTGTCTGTTGGGTTTTTTATATCTCTATATCCTTGAACTACTTCTTCTCCTTGGCATAGTTTTTTGTTCATTGCTTTTAAGAAGTTTTTATCTACTATGTTATCTGCATCAAATATGCATATTGCGTCATATGGTGCATCTTCTTTTATTTTTTGTTGTAAGAACCAGTCTAGTGCATATCCTTTTGTTTTTTTAGTTTCATCATATCTCTCATATACTATTGCACCTGCTTCTCTTGCTATTCTTGCTGTTCTGTCTGTACAGTTATCTGCAATTACATATATATCATAATCTTCTTTATCATAGTCTTGATTTTTTAAACTTTCTATTAAGTTACCAACTACCGATTCTTCATTGTGCGCTGGTATTATTGCCATAAATTTGTGATTTTTGTTTACTTTTAATGGTTTGTCTTTTAATTTTACTAATGAACATATACTTACTAATATTTGGTATATCCAGAATATTGTTATTATCCATACTAATGCTTCTCTTAGTATATAAATATAATCCATTTTTCTACCTCTCTTTTTTCTTTTATTATATTTTTATTATCTCACATAATCTATTATACTATTATTGTCAAAATTATGCAACTTTTTTTGCAATTTTTCTTAATTTTTGTTATAATATATATGTTTAAAAAAATTTGCATTTATAGGAGGTTTTTTATGAACCAAACAGAAAAAGAAATTATTAAAAAAGCTAAGCGGAAATTTGTAAAGCATAAATGGCTAAACGTCGTTATTAAGCCTGATGCACATTTGCCTTATATTAATTCTGCTTTACAATCCATTGTCATCAACAGTAGAAATCATTTACGCCATAAAGACTATATTTTATATGTGCATGAAAAATATTTAACAATTAGTTCTAAATCTTTTACTTTTGAACCAGTTAAATTATTGATTGATGATAAGTTATGGGTTGAATTGTATTACACATTTGATGTAACAAAAGTTACAGATCCTTATCTTCTTAAAGACCATGATGAAGAACCAATTTAATAATTAACGCAGAGAAAGCCGTACTTTACGGCTTTTTCTGTTGTCACATTTTCTATGCTTCACTAATATATTAAATAAAAAAATATTGTGGAGGTAATAAAATTGAAAACAAATTATAAAATTGCAATAGTAGGCTCAACAGGATTAGTTGGCCGAACTGTATTAAAAGTTTTAGAAGAAAAAAACTTCAAAAACTGTACATATTTTCTATTTGCTTCAAAAAAATCTGCTGGAAGTAAAATACAGTTTTTAGGGCAAAATTATATAATTCAAGAATTAACAGAAAATACTTTCAAATTCAAATTTGATTATGCTATTTTCTGTGCTGGTGGAAATGTATCTAAGAAATTTATTCCACTCGCTGTTGAATCAGGTTGTACCATAATAGATAATAGTAGTGTTTATAGAATGAATAGAGATGTTCCATTAGTTGTGCCAGAAGTTAATCCTGAAAAAATTTCAGAAAATAAAGGTATTATTGCAAATCCAAACTGTTCAACAATTCAAGCAATTGTTGCTTTAAAACCATTAGATGATAGATACAAAATAAAAAGAATAGTATATTCAACTTATCAAGCGGTTTCAGGTGCTGGTAAAGCTGGAATTGAAGACTTAGAAAATGGAATTAAAGGTATCACTCCTAACAAATTTCCATATCCAATTTTCAATAACTGTATACCTCATATTGATGTGTTTGAATCTGACGGTTATACAAAAGAAGAGTACAAAATGATTAATGAAACTAGGAAAATATTAAATAAACCCTTACTTCCAATTACCGCAACTTGTGTTAGGGTTCCTGTTAAAAATTGCCATAGTGAAAGTATAAATGTAGAATTTAAAACAAATTTTGATATTTATGATGTTAAAATGCTGTTGCAAAATTCTCCTGGTATAGTTCTTGTTGATGATATAGATAAAAATTATTATCCATTGGCTACAAAGTCAGATGGCTATGATGATGTTTTTGTTGGTAGAATTAGACGTGATTTTAGTGTTCCTTTTGGTATTAATTTATGGGTTGTTTCTGATAACTTACGTAAAGGTGCTGCTTCTAATGCTGTTCAAATTTTAGAAAAATTACTTTTACTTTAATTTTAATATTTTTGTTTAATTTTATATAAAAAAAATAAAAGAGATTCGAAAATTTAATCTTCATAATCTCTTTTTTATATTATTCTGCTGATTCCTCTGTTTCTGGAGCTTCATAAGCTTCTAATATAGCTTTTTGAATTTTCTCTCTTGTTTCAGCATTGATTGGATGTGCTATATCTCTGAATTCTCCGTTTGGAGTTTTTCTGCTAGGCATAGCTATGAATAATCCGTTTTGGCTTTCGATAACTTTGATATCATGTACTGCGAATTCGTTATCGAATGTTACAGAAGCAACAGCTTTCATTCTGTTCTCTGAATTTACTTTTCTTAAACGTACATCTGTGATTTGCATTTTAGTGCACCGTCCTTCCTTAAGTTTTATTATTTTGTACATATTAGTTTATTCTTATGTACTTACCTTATTATTCTCCACAAAAAATTTTTTTCCTTCTTTTTTTTACATTTTTAATAATTTTTTTACCCAACTTTACAACTTTTATATATTTTTATAAAAATTTGTACTAAATATTTTATTTCTTAAATATATTTTATAAAGTGAATTTTATAAAAACACTTGAAATTTGTGCTATATAATTATATAATCTATCTGTTAAAAATATGTAAAAAATATACAAATAAAACCATAAAAAAATTAGAGGAGTGAAAATAAAAATGCCTAATATAGAAAATATTAAAAAATACAAAAACATACATATGATTGGTATTGGTGGTGTAAGCATGAGTGGAATTGCAGCCATTCTTACTAATTGGGGATTTAATGTAACAGGTTCAGACTGGGCAAAATCAGAAGCAACTGATAAACTAAATTCAATGGGAATAAAAGTTACAATAGGTCATAATTTAGAAGATGTTGCTAAATCTGATGTTGTAGTTTACTCAGCTGCAATTAAACAAGATGACCCTGAAATGTTAGAAGCAAAAAGATTAAATATTCCAACAATAGAAAGAGCTGACTTTTTAGGTGAGCTTACTAGATGCTATAAAGATACTATTTGTATTTCTGGTACACATGGCAAAACAACAACAACTTCTATGATTTCTCTTTGTTTCTTAGAAGCTTTAAAAGATCCAAGTATTCAAGTTGGTGCATTTTTAAAAGCTCTTGATGGAAATTATAGAGTTGGTAATAGTGAACATTTTGTTATTGAAGCTTGTGAATATGTTGAAAGCTTTTTAAAATTTAGTCCAAAAGCTGAAATCATTTTAAATATTGATAATGACCATCTTGACTATTTTAAAACTTTTGAAAACATCAAATATGCTTTTGTCAAATATGTAAAATTATTACCAGATGATGGTTTATTAGTAATTAATGGTGATGATAAAAACTGTTTGGACTTGCCTCAATATACAAATGCTAAAATTCTTAAATATGGAATAAATAATTCTGACGTTGATTTTTATGCTAAAAATATAAAATTTGACAATGATGGATTCCCTTCATTTGATGTATATAAAAATGGAACTTTTTTTGAAACATTCGAATTATCTGTTCCAGGAGCTCATAATGTTTTAAATGCATTAGCATGTATTTCTTTATCTGATTATTATGGAATAGATAAGAAAGATTTAAAATCAGCATTAAAGAAATTTACAGGCGCACATAGAAGATTTGAATTTAAGGGAAAAGTTAATGGAGCTAGCATTTATGATGATTATGGTCATCATCCTACTGAAATAATTGCCACTTCTAAATCTGTTGAAAATAAGAAACACAATAAGTCTTGGGTTGTTTTCCAACCACATACTTATAGCAGAACAAAAAATCTTCTAGATGATTTTGCAAATGCTTTATTAAATTTTGATAATATTATTATTTTAGATATATATGCAGCAAGAGAAACAAATACTTATAATATTTCTTCTAAGGATTTAGTTGACAAAATCATTTCTTTGGGTAAAGATGCTAAATATATTTCTGATTTTGATGATTGTGTTTCATATTTAAAAGAAAATGTTAAAGAAAATGATTTAGTTTTAACTTTGGGTGCTGGAACTGTTACTCAAATTGGTCCTATGCTTTTAGATTAGAAATCAAAAAATATTTAATAAAAGAAAAAAGAGCACAATGTGCTCTTACATTTTTTATTATATTCAAGCTAATTTCCTACTGTTTTCATTTGTTTAATCATAATATCTCCAAAAACAGCATATCCCTCTTCTGGATTATTAACAAGTACATGAGTTATAGCACCTACAAATTTTCCATTTTGAATAATAGGAGAGCCACTCATTCCGTTGTATTATTCCACCAGTTTTCTCTAATAATTCTTTATCAGTAACTTTTATTAACATACTCTTATTATCATAATTATTATCTTTAAATATTTTTTCTATTTCAATTTCATATTCATTTATTTTTCCATTTTCAAGACTGCACATAATAGTTGCTTTTCCTGTCTTTATTTCATTCCTTAATGCTAAATCCATCTTCTTTGACATATCTATATTTAAACTTGAAGCATTATCAACTTTACCATAAATTCCAAATTTAGTATTTTTATAAATCACTCCTATATTTTTTTGATTATCTACTGTTCCCTGTATTCTTCCTGGATTTCCACTTTCACCTTTTACTATATTTAATATTTTAGTTGTAACAAACTCTCCTGATGCTATATCTATTAATTGCTCAGTATCGATATCTGTTATTCCATGTCCTAATGCTCCAAATGATTTTGAATCTGGATCATAAAAAGTCACTGTTCCAACACCAGCAGCACTGTCTCGTACCCATAATCCTAATTTATATTCTTTTTGTGCTGTTTCTACTGGTTTTATTGAACATTCTAATGTTTTTTGTTCATGGACATATTTTATATTTATAACATTTCCATTTGATGAATTTACTCTTTTTACTAAGTCTTCTGTATCTTCAATATTTGTGTTATTTATTGATATTATTCTGTCTCCTTCTTGTATTCCTGTATTTTCATATGGTTTATATTTTTTGTTGTCTATTCCTTCTATTTCTGTCATTCCTACTACTAATACTCCATTTGTGTATAGTTTTATTCCAGCAATATTTCCTATTGGTATAACTTGCGTTTTGGGTAATACGTCTACATTTACATTTTTTAAAAATATATTTTCAAATAGACTTAGTTTTACTACTTTTTTTCCTGGGTTTTCTATTGTTTTTGTTTGATTGCTTGATAATGTTTCTATTACTTGGTCTTTTTCTGTTAAATCTGCTTTTAGTCCTAATATTGTTTTTAAGTTTATTTTTTCACCTTCAAATATTACTATGTTGTCTGGTATTGATTGTATTGAAAGTGTATATAAATAGATAATTAGCAATATGATTGTTACTGATATTGCTAATACTTTTTTTATGTTTTTCAATTTTATTTTCTCCTTGTATAAAAAGTTTATTAATATTATTTACTTTTTAATACTTTTTATACAAAGTTTATTTTTTGTTATAATTCAGTAAAAATTTCTTGTGTAGTGTAGTTACCTATATATTTTTAAAAGTTTAACCTTTTCATTACATTCAAACGGTTAAACTTTTAAAAATATATAGGTAACTATACTACACAAGAAACTCTTACTGAACTATAATAATTTTTAATTTATTACGTTTCTTCCTCTATATAATCCATATCTTTCTCTTGCAAGCGCTGTATAATATTTAGACTGTAAATCATTACTTAAAGTCGAAATGTAATCTTGTAATGATTGACTATAAGTTTTTTTTATTCTATTTTGTGTAATTATAGAATCATATGATAACTCACAATTCACTGGATAATAATATAATGTTTGTCCATTTTCCGCCTCTGCTGACCTTTTTTCAGTATTCACATTTAGAATTCCAATTGAATTTGCTGTATTTACACCAGTTGTAACAAAATCCTCTGTAAATCTATGGCAAATATTATTACTATCCTTTAAATAAATTGAATCTCCCATTACAACATCTTCATTTTCAGTATTTGTTATAATTGAATATCCATTATATATTTTTCCTCCTATATTAGCTCCTTGGAAAAAGCTTATAATAGACACATTATCCATAATTTTATCCCAATCATCTTCTTTTAATTTTGGCATTTTGAAATCTGTTAATACTCCTGAATAATTATTAAAATTAGAAATTGCGACAGATAGATTTCTTTCTATTGAATGTTTTATAACTTCAATTCTATGTGAATTAAAATTTGAAGTTTCACTTTCTATATTATTAAAATCAAATATCTTTCCAATATTTGTGTAATCTTCTTCATTATTTGATTTAACTGCATCACTTGTAGTTAATCCACTTAATCCACTGTTTGTAATAAAATCTTGTAATTCTTTTGCTTCTTTATAATATTTTTTAGCATTTTGATTGTTAGTTATATCTTCAATTGTTACAGTTTGACCTTTTGCTGATTTTCCATTTAAAATAGAAAATACACTACTTCCGTCAGTATAATATTTTGTTCCTCCAAGTTTAATATATGATAATTCTTTTACTGTTCCATCAACATATACATTTTCCTTTAAGTGTTCTGATGTAATATTTATTCCTTTATATGTTACATTTTCTCCATTTACTGATACATCACTTAATAGATATCCATATTTATTAACTGCTTTTCCATCAACTAATCCTTGAATTTGTACATAATTATCTAATGAATATGTTATTACTACATCTAATGAACTTCCTTTTTTATACCTACAACTATAATAAATATATGGTTTTAATCCATATAAGTTTTCATCATTACCATATGTATTTTGAGTTGGTATTTGTTGTGATATTTGGTCTTGGATATCTGAGTTAGCGTCATCTGTCCACCATGTATTTGTATATGGTGAATATATATAATATCCATCATACATAGTATATACTATTGCTGGTACATAATTTTGTAATGTATCTTTAGTATAACCTAGTGTACCAAAATTAGTAGCCATTGATGTAAAAAATGTGTTTACAGATGCTTTTATATCTCTTATTTTTGAATTCGTATATGATGCTGTATCACTTGAAAAACTGTTTAATTGATATGCTTTTAATGCATCATGTGTTGCATCATTTAATTTTGAGTCATAACTTGTTTGCATTCTAAGTGTTTGTACTCTATTTTGTGTATATGATGCTAATACTAATGATATTGGTAATATTATTATAATAAATATGACTGCTAAACTTTGTATTTTCATAATTTTCTTCCTTTTCTAAAATAGCTTGTAATTTTTTATTACAAGCTACTGTTTTAGATATTTAGTTTTATCTTCCTGTTGCTACTACAATACCTCCATGTGATGATGATATTGTGTATACATTTTTTCCTACAACTGTATAAAAGAAATTTTTTAATTGTTGCGCAATAGTTTGATTTGTATTTTTAGCACTTACAGTTACAATGTCTCCCTCTTTTAAATAATATGTATTATTATTACTTAAAGTTGCTTCTATTTGAGAGTTATAAATTGAATAATATACATTATTTTCTTCTTCGGAATTTTGTTGAATTGATTTTCTTTGTGGATTTTCGTCTAAGACTTTTACTTCCATCTCAACATTATATGTGTTTCCTGTTGAGCCTAGATTATTTAAAAACGTTCCATATTCTTCTGGTGTAATTTTACCAGATGTTCTAATATTGTCAACAAATTCTGTTGTGGCTATTTCTACTGTTAATTGAGAAACGTCATCAGTTCTGTCTGCCATAACCATTAATGGAAATATAAACATCAAAATTGCAGCAACAACTATTCCCGTTATTGATAGTAGTATATCATCCATTATTTATCCTCCTTATTGCACCATTCCTGCTTTTGATGCGATAATTGTAGCTGAGTCATTTCCTGTAATTTTATATGCAAAGCTTTTTAATTGTTGTGCAAATGTTGGATTGGCATTAACTACACTAACTAATATCATATCTCCTGTATTTAGTTTTATTTTTCCTGATTTTTCTAATTGTTCTTCAAATTGTGTAGTATATGCAGATACATATCCATTTTCACCTATTTTATCTTTTGTTGTTTGTAATGTTTTTTTACCTGGGTTTTCATCTATTGATTTTAATTCTACATTGACATCAAAAGTATATCCTAATGAGCCTAAGTTTTCTTTAAATTGTGCATATCCTTCTTGTGTTACTACTTTTTTTGTTCTTGCTTCTTCTACAAAGTTAGAAACTATTGCTTCTACTTCTGCTTGTGAAGTAGTGTCAAATCTATCTGCCATAGTCATTACCGGCAATACAACGATTAAAAGTGCTGCTAATACTATTACAACTATTGTTATTAAAATATCACTATTCATTGGTTTTTCCTCCTATAATAATTTCTTCTTAATTATAGCATAGTTAAAAATTTTTTTCAATTATTTATTAATATGTTATTTTATATGTTATAATTCTTTTTTCGTTTTTGTTTACATCTGGTATATTTTCATCGTCATTTTGATAATATACTCCTAAATATTCTTTAATCATACTTGCTTTGCTTAATCTAGAATATAAGCTGTCTCCTGCTAATTTTATATTATATTTTTTTTCAAAGGCTGTTTGTCCACCTTCAAATTCTCCATATAAAATTCCTTTTATAAATTCTTCTGGTGTTCTTCCTGCTCCAAATGAAACATTGCTATATATCTTATTTTGAGCGGTTTCCAAGTCTAATGTATATTTATCAACCCACTCACCATTTATTTTTATTTTATATATTGGTTCTTTTAGTCCATCAAATACTATTTTATATTCTTCAATGTATGCTCTATAAATAGAAGGTATTATTGTTTCTAAACCAACTTGTCTTTCTGTTCCTGTTGTTGTGTAATAATTGTTTCCATCTATATATGATGTTTCTCTATCTTTATAATCTAATATTGTATCAGCTGTCTCTCTGACTTGTCCAAAAGAAAAAATAATAACAGAAAGTGCTAACACAAATAACAATACGGCTCCTGCCATTTTTAATGCATCTGCTGCGTTTTCCATTATTATTCCTCCTTTAATTTATACAATTATTTTGCTGTTATTTTGATATCTGAAATTCTACCATTATTTTCATAACCTGTTATTTCTATCTCATATGTTTTTGTATTTACTATTTTGCTTGTAAGATATTGGTTTTTCTTTGCTGATGATCCACCAGCAGAACCTGCTGTTGTAGCTGTTACTACACCTGTAACTGTTATTTGGTGTTCTCCTGATTCATCTTGTGCATTATTTACATTAATTTCTTGTATCATGCTTTTTACTTCTGATCCTTTTTTTGTTCCCTCATATTTAGAAAATTGACTGTTAAATGTGTTTATTTCTGCTTGTGACATACCACTATTTTGTATAGTACTTTGTGCTTGTTGGAATATAAATATCCCTAATGTAATTAATAAAATTGATAATAATATAGCTCCTGCTATAATTAATGCTTTAGATGCATTCTCCATCTTTGCTTCCTCCTTCGTTTTTTTTGTATATATATTTTTTATGAATTACTAATTTAAAATTAGTAAGATTAAAAACTTTTTTATTATTCTACCTGTTCAAATAGTAGATATTTAACTTTATTTGTTGATTTATGGTATTCTAAATTTGTACATTTAAATTTTATATTACCATAATAATTTATAAAATTTTGTATTCCATTATTATAAATTGTTTCCATTTGGTATATTGAATCATTATCTGACATTTTTATTTCTATATTAATAGAATTTTTATTATTGTTTAAATAAATTCCTTTATTGTTTTTTTCTATTTCATTTTTTGTATTATTATCAATTGCTTTATTTATTGCTGTTGCAATATCTGTTCCATATACTTCTTTATTTAAATATTTTTCAAATTGTAAGTTAGCTTTTTTAGCCATATTATAATCTGATTTATAATTTAAATATATATATGAAATTGAAGATATTATTATTAATATAATTACAAAAAATATTATAATTTTTTTCATGATTTCTTCCTTAAATATTATAGCATTTGCCTATTTTTTTTTCAACACTTTTTAGTTAATTGTTTTAAAATTTATTTCTTTTACTTTTCCATTTGAATTATATTCTATTGATTCACAACTGAATTTTCTTAAACTCCCATTTGCAGTATAAGCATAATTTGAAATTATTTTAGTATATTCATTTAAATGTTCTTGTACATTGTTTGTTTTTGGTGAACTTTGAATATTTACACTTATTTGTTCATCAGGTGATTCTGAATAATAGTCATTATTTTCTTTTGCATATCCTGCAAGTGATATTATATCATATATTGTAATTTGCCAGTTTCCATCTTTATCTTTATATGTATCATATGTAGTAAATTTGGAATTAAATTCTACTATTCTTTGTTGTTCATTTTGTGAGTTAATATCTGCTGCTGTTCTACTAAAATCTGCAAATAAGTATACAGCTAATGATATTACTAATATTCCTACTAAAATTCCACCCGCCATTATTAATGCTTTTGATGCGTTTTCCATTTTTTACTCCTTACTTAGAAAATTCAAAATACATATTTTTTATTTGTCCATCTTCATATTCTGAATCTTTTGCAATAAATGTAGAAGTTTTAAATTCTGAATATTGTCTATATTTTTTAATTGCATTTAGAGTTGGTGTTGTTGATCCATTCCAATTTTTATATTCGTTTGAATTTATTTCTAATAATTTTTCTTTTATGCTAGCTTTATTTGTACTTTCAGATTTACTTGGATCATATATTGATGATAATTTTTTCATTTGTTCTATTCCTATATTGCTTTCTGTTCTACTAAATTCATCTAATAATTGTTTTAAACCATTTGTTGTTTTATTATTTGTTGAGTTTGCTCCAAATGTCCAACTATCACCAATACTATTAGGAAAAAGTGAGTCATTATCATTTTGTTTATCATAAGCATATTTTTTGTTAAATGCTTTTAATCCTGAAATTGTTATTGACATTTTTATATCATAATTTACAGAATTTTTTATTCCACCATCTTTTTCTATTTGGTTATAATCTAATATTTTATTTATTAATGATACTATATCTACTCCTTTAATTCCTTTATCATCAGCATATTTTTCAAATGTTTTATTAAAACTAGCTAATTCAGAATTTTTGTCATTATTATTTTGACCTTTTTCATAGTCCCCTATTTGGTTTACCATTAATATTAATGCTCCTATTATTAACAATGCAATTAAAATTCCACCTGCCATTGTTAATGCTTTTGATGCATTTTCCATACTTAACTTTTCCCTTTCCTAATATGTTGTTGCTGACATGCTACTAAATGTAGAAGACATACTTGTAAGTCCTATAAATACTAGTGGTATAATTAGATATCCTACAAACATACATACCATTGGTGCAAATCCTATTACTTTTCCTATCATACCTTTTCTTTTTATTAATCTATCATTTGATTCTTTTCTCTTTTCTCTGTAATATTCTCTTTCTGAATCTAATTCATCAAATGCGTCTTTTATTGGTATTTTTTCAACTGCTGCTTGCATACTTTCAACTATTCTTATCATTGGTAAATAAGATATATCATTTTTTAAGTTTTCTAATGCTTCCCATGCACCTGCTTCATAGTCATTAACACATCTTGTTATTTGACTTTTGAATATATTTGAATATCTTTCAAGCCATTCTAGGATGATTTCTACATTCACCCTCTCGATTCTCATTAACATAAGAATGATTGTCTGGAATTGCATTACTTCATCTTCCATTTCTAATTGTCTCATTTTAGCTTGGAACATTAATATCCATATTTGTGCCATATATCCTAAAATTGCAAATGCACATGCTAGTAGAATTTCGAACCATTTTAAATACTCACTATTTACAACTTGTAATTTATCATATATTCTTTTTGCTGCTGTTGTTATTTCTTCTGATGTTGAATCTTTATAGTATTTTGATATTTTTAAGGCTTTTTCTATATCTTTTGTTGTTGTATTTAATTTTCCTCTGAACATGTCCAAATATATATTATCTTGTTCTGTTAATTCCATTGCCTTTTTTTCATCTTTTGCTGTCATCCCTGACAGCATATTATAATCTGTTGTCGGTTGTGTATATTCATAATCTATTGCAACTTGGTGTAAATACATAAACATAAATATTGATGCTATAAATGTTACTATCGCAATACATATTCTGTTTATATATACCCATTCCATTTTTAGTGGTGATGCTGCATCTTTTAATAAATCACTTACTTTTTTATATTCTTTTGTTCCTTTTTTTGGTAAAAATAGGTCTACTATTTTTTTACCTATCTTGTTTTTGTATACCTTTGCTTGCCAAGGGTTCTCTGTATTTTTAGTATCCATACTTACAGAACCATTGTCTTTTAATTTTCTAACTAATATGTATGATACGAATGTTATTATTAATATTAATATTTGAACTATCATTCCTGATTTTCCATAATACCAGTTCTTTACGAATGAGAAGTTTGATACTGCCCAACTTTTTAATGGTTCTAGTAATAATACTGGTGCTATTGATATGAATGATAAACTTCTAAATACATAGTTTAGTTTATCTCTTTTTAGTATTTCTATTTGCATTTCTTGTGTTATGTTATCAACATTTTTTAAATATAGTGATGCTCCATCTACTTTTCTATCACCAAATTCTTTTGTTAAATATGATAGTCCTGCAAATTCTTTTAAGAAGTTATTTGGTGCTACATCATAATATTTTTCTAGTTCTGTTTCAGGATCATCTGATATTAATATTTCATATATTTTTTCACCTTGTCTTGAAACTTCTTTTTCATCATCTTGCGATACTTGATATATTGCTTCTTCTACCATGTTGAATTCATGGTATGCATGCCTTATTTCAGAAAAGAAATCTATTTGTTGTACTAATAGTTCATCATCTTTTTTATCAACTGATCCTTCTATTAGTATGTCTATCATAAATATTTCAAACATTAATAATATGAACATTAATAAGTAGTTACTTTTTGTCATTAATATTGTTAAAATTATAAGCGGTATCAATACTACAAGTGCTTTTGTCATTATTTTTGCAGAATCTCTTCTTGTTATGTATTCATCATCTATATTTAAGATTTCTAGTCTTCTTCTTAATTTTAATATATATCTTTTTATAAATGGTGTTCTAGAATAAATTAAATACAATTTTTGATATATTACTTCTGCTGAAAAAGTACTAGTTTTTGTTCCTTTTTGAAGTTTTTGTATTTGTTTATATTCTGATTTCTGCATTTTTTTAGACATAATGTAATATACAATTCCTATTACAACAATTAGTGCAACTGAAATTCCCATTACTATATAAATTGTTTGGTTTGACACTTGTATTTCACCTCCTGTTTGTTGCTATTTTGTTTTATACTGTTTGTTTATCTGCTTTTGGTTTTCTTCCTCTTCTTTTTACTTCTGGCATGCTTTTCTCTTCTACGTTTTCTGTTTTTATAGATTTCTTCCAGTGTTTTTCTACAAAATTATCAAATTGTTCCAAATCTGAATCATCCATATTTTCTCTCATACCACGTAAGTTTTCATCTGTTATTGGATTTGTTATTAAATATTCTCCATCAACATATTCAAGTATATTTCTATATGTGTATAATTGTTTATCTGTTACTTTTTCAAAATAATGTGTTGCATTATCGAAAAATTTATCAAATTTTCCTTCTAATGTTTTTTCTTTTCTATGGTCAAATGTGTATTCATTTTTATCTTCTATTGGTATACATTCTGTAATTCTTTCTACATATCTTTTTCCTCTGAAATCTTTCTTTAAATGTATATCAAAGTTTAAAACTTGTACAACTTGCTCTTCTGCTGTTTTTTCGTTTTTGAATACTCCTGTTCTTAACATTGAGTTTCTTAATGCAGTTACTAAGTTTGGAAATGTTTTAGCATGGTGTGTAAATAATGTAAACTTAGATGCAACCTGTGCTGCTTGTATCATCCAAGATGCTACGGGGTCTGTTGCAACCTCACCTATGATATTAACAGAACCGTCAGTTTTCTTTTGAACGTCTAGACCTTCTTGTCCAGATATTGTGTCTGTTTCACGGAATGTTAAAATGTTCCTTGTTGGGTATATTTTTCTTAAATGTAACTCGAATGCTGTTTCTTGAACCCTTATGTTCATTGTTTCATATATATTTTCTATCATACCCATAAGCATTGTTGTTTTACCACAACCTTGCTCACCAGTTATTGATATAATTCTGGCTCCTTTTACTAAGTATTTTAGTAATTCTATTGAATCTTCACATCCTGGTTCTCCTTTAAACCATTGTTCCAATGTTGAACGCTTAACATCGAACTTTCTTACAAAGAACGCCCATGTTTCAGAGAAACTTGGTCTTACAACAACTACACGAGACCCATCTTTCATTTCATTGATTTTGTAACCATTTGTGTCTGATAATTGTCCTGGGTTATTGTATTTGTAAATATTTTGACATACTCTTTTTAGTTCTGCTTCTGTTCCAAAGCTTAAAAATGCTAAACGTATTGATTTACCTTGGAAGAATATCCAAATACTGTCACATGCTCTTGGTACTTTGTGTTCTGATACCTGTGTTAAATAATCTGCATCTGATGTTTGTGCTACTTGGCTTAAAAAGCTCTCTGGAAGTCCTGATACACCACCAGATATACCATCTATGTTCATGTCCCTTACTTCATCAATACTGCTATATCCTTTATAGTGTTGATATATTCTTTGTACAACTATTGATAATTTGTCTGTAAAGTTTAGTTGTAAATTTTCTTGTTCAAATATGTTTTCTATTTCTTGTGATGTTATTACATATGATGGTTTTGTCTCTCCTTCAACATATTTTAGTTCTGCTAATTTGTATTTTTTTATCATTTCAGTTAGTGCTTCGTATCCAAAGTCTTTTTTGTACATGTATATTAATATATCAAATTTGTCTTGTGGTGTTAGCAATGATGGAATATCAAATGGTATTGCTTTTGATATGTTTGCTTCATTTACTCCATATTCTTTTGAAAGCAAATCAAATATTAATTCTTTTACATATTTTTTATCGTTTACATCTCCATATGTACAGCCTTTTAGGGCTTTCTTTAATTCATATTTTTTATTTTTTCTTCTTTTTAACTCTTCTTCTGATAAACCAATATCATATAGGTTTACTTTTGTGATTTCGTCTAGTCTTCTCTTTACAAATTCACGCATTTTTTCAAGTGTGTATGTTTTGTCATCTACATCCATTTTTGTTTCTGTTGGGGCTTCTTTTTTCTTTTTTATGAAATAAAATACTGCTGTGCCTGCTGCAACTAAAACAACTAGAGTTAAAAGTATATTTGCAATTGTCATTTGATTTTCTTCCTTTCTCTCGCTTCGCTCGTTCATCGTCATCCAAAATTTTTCCAAAATTTTGTCTGCCAAATCTTGGGTTATTTGTTCATCATCATCCTTAATTTTTTCAAAATTTTGTCTGCCAAATCTTGGGTTATTTGTTCATCGTCATCCGAAATTTTTTCAAAATTTCGTCTGCCAAATCTTGGGTTATTTGTTCATCGTCATTCAAAATTTTTTCAAAATTTTGTCTGCCAAATCTTGGGTTATTTTTATATTATTGCTTGTAGTTCTTGAAGTCTATATATAATATTTTCTGTTGCTCTTTTTACTTCTTGCATAAAAATTGCATTTCTATCGTCTATATCTGAAATTCTTTTTAGTCTTAAAAACAAATCAGGAACTCCTGCTTCATTTGATGCTTCAAATAAAAGTGTGTTATATGGTATTGTTAAGACTTGATTCTTTTCTCCTAAAAATCTTGTTATATTTTTTGCGTTATATGTTGAAAATTTATCATATCTTCCAACTAATATTAGTGTTTTTGATGATTGCAATAATGGGCTATTTTCTTTTTTTGTTTTTAATTTTTTTATACTATTTAAGTTTTGACTTGTATTAACAATAACTAAATCAGAATGGTCAACTATTCTTTGTCTTAATTCTTCACTTAAATTATTGTCTAAGTCTACTAATATTCTGTCATAATACATTTTTGCAATACTTATTAAATTTGGATATTCTTCATCTATTTCTGTAACATCAATGTCTTCTTGTTTTCCTTCTTTTGGTTGATAACCTAAAATAATTTCAAGTCTATCTTTAAAAACAACTCTTGTGTAATTTGTTATTACTTCTGGTGTTAATTTGTTACTTCTAACCATTTTAGCAATTCCTTCAATTCCACTTTCAGTATCTATTGTTGATGTTCTATCTCCAAACAATCCTAATCTTAGTTTTTTTACTTGTTGTTCTTCAAAATAGCATGATTTTATTTTATCTTCTTTATTTGTTGTTGATATTACTAATATTTTTTCATTATAATTTATTGCCATATATGTTGCAATTGCAACTAATGACATTGTTTTTCCTGATTCTTCATCTAAATTATTAATAAAAGTTATTACTGATGACATATTATGCTCCCTTTTCTATATTTTTTATAGTTTTTCTTATGTTTGAATCACTTTTTTCTTCTAATATTTGTTGCACCATAAAAGCTATACTATCTTTATACTGTACACTTAATTTTCTAAATCTTATTTTTTGTAATCTTTGATTTTCAGCTATTACAGTCAAATCGCCATTTTCTATTGGAAAATATATTCTTTCATCATTCCAATTAATTTTGTATCCAAGAGAAAGATAATTCAAATATTCATCATCCTCTTTTAACATTTCTTTTGTAAATAATACTTTTGTTAGATTCATTTGATTATCTATATTGCTTAATATTTCTAATCCTTTTTTTAGCGAATATAAATCAAATGATGTAATAAAATAATTTTTACTTGCTTTTTCAAGTTCAAATTTTTGTATTCTTTCTATACTGTCACAATCAACTAATAATATATCATATGGTACTTCATTCATCGTACCTGAATATTTTTGTATTTCATTCATGTCATTAAATCCAACTGCAACATCTATATCTTCAAAAGAAGTTATATATGATACAGTAGGATTTATTGCTGGTACAACATATTTAGCTTTTTGATTTATTGTTGAATCTACAAGTAAAACTCTGTTATTCATAGTTATTAATACCTTTGCGATATTTAATAGTAAATCTGTTTTATCATATGCCCCTATAAATCCTATTATTTTCATATATAACTTTCTCCTTCCAATTTTTTATCTTTTAATACTCTCCACCTAATGATTCTAAGTATTTCTTTCTATTTTCTTTTGAATTTGTTACACTTTCTTCAATTTTTGTTTTTAGATTTTCTTTTCCATCTTCTCCGCTACTGCTTATGTTAGAATTTATATTTCCTCTTACTCTCTCTTGATCTGTCATATATCTTTGTACTAATTCTTGTTTAGCTTGTTGTACTATATTAGGGTTAGAGTTTATTAATTGCATTACTTCTCCTGTTGGTACATATGTAGGTGTTGCTGCATCTTGTATTCCTGCTTCTGTATATGTTACAACTCTTAGTGTTGCTCCAATTGTTCTAAATGTATCAACTATTGCACTATTCATAGTTATAATTTCATCCTCTGTTAATTTTAGCCAAATTGTATCTTCTGAATCTACACCGTTAATTTGTGGGATTTCTACTTGTTTTTTTGATACAACTATATAATCTTGTCCAGTTGGTAATGATAGTCTAACATCTATATATTCGCCTGTTTCTAATTGTGATGGAAGTACTAACACATTATATTCAACTTTTCTTAAATCATTTGTTGTTTTCTCATCTGATTTTGAAACCATATCTATTGTTATTATAGAGTTTTTATTCATATTTACTTTTGCAATTATTGGAGATTCTGAAAGTTCTATATATTCTTTATTACCATTTTTTTCAATATAGTAACTTCCTGTACCATCTTCTGTTTGAATTTCATATTTAGTTCCATCTTTTGTTATTTTTAATGTTGCAACATTATTTTTATATTCTGTTGTAACTTCATTTCCTTCTTTATCTGTTAAAGCATAATTTGAAAGTATTGACATATCTCCTATTGCATTACTTGGTACCAAGTTTTTATTTGTTACTTGTTGTGTTAACATATCTGTTGTTATTACTTGACCTGATATAACATTTTGAGATAATACCCAAACTTTTACACTATTTGCTTGTTCATTAGCTTCTTTTTCTCTATAATTTTTTAATTGTAAAATTAAAAACGCTATTACAGCTCCTGTTAATATTAAAGTAATTACCATACCTAATAAAAATGAATTTCTTGCTTTTCTTTGCATTGGATTTGTTGCCATGACAAATTCCTCCTTATTTTTTCTTATTTTTTACCTCTATTACATTTTACATCAAATTAATGTCTAAATCAACAAAAACGCTGTACTGTAATACAAAATTCATATTATTGTAATATTTCTGTAATATTGTTCAAATATGAATTTTTTGTATATTATATTTACTTATTTTTTGTTTTTTAAATTTCTTTATTGTTAATTTTTTCAAGTGCTTTTTTTACACCTTCATTATTATTATCATCTGTAACATAATCTGCTATTTCTATAACTTTTGGTGTACTTTCTCCCATTGCAATACCAAGTCCAGCATTTTCTATCATAAGTTTATCATTCATATTATCTCCGTATTGCAACAACTTCTTCTTTTTTTATATTCAATTGATTTATTAAATATTCTATTGCAGTCCATTTATCAACATCACTTAGTGATATTTCTGTGTAAAAATATTCAATGTTGATGTCTTCTGTTCCTTGTTTTATTACTTTTCTTGACATATGACTTACATCTAAAATGTCTATATCTGAAACTGTTTTCAATTTTCTTATAACTGAATTGAAAATTGATTTTGTTTCATCACAAATGGTTATCTTTAAATATTTATTATTTTCTGAATTTTTTATGTAGTCAATGATATTCTCAACTAATGTTATGCTTGTTTTGTTTTTTTCTTCTTTTTTTAGATTTTCTTTATAATAATATAAAACGTTATATTTTAATTGTTTTGCAATAATTGTGTCTTCTGTATAAATGTTGTAAGATATACTGTTTTCTTCACATATTTTTGCTATTTCTAATATTTTTTGCTTACTTAAAAATTTTTCGTATATTATTTTGTCATTTTTGATATCATATATTAAAGAACCATTTCCTGCAATAAAATAATTGTTTGAACCAATTTCTTTTGCTATTGTTTTTATTGAGTCTATTGGTCTTCCTGATGCTATTATTACATCTGTTCCTTTTTCTATTGTTTGTTTTATTGTTTGTTTTGTTTCTTCTGTTACTATTCCATATTTATTTAGCATTGTTCCGTCTAAATCTACTGCTACTATTTTATACATATTTCCTCCTTATTTTTCTTTTGCTTTTATTTTATATATCGTTCTTTCGTGTTATATCATAAAATGACTTTTTTTTCAATTTTTTATGTTGTTTTTTTATTAAATTTTATTTTAAAGACGTTACCAGTTGGTAATACTTTTTTGGTGGCGTTGTTGACCTATATGTTTTCGAAAATTGAACCGTTTCATTACATTCAAAAAGAAAATTTAATATAAAAATGTGCGCCTCTTTCACTCA
>OGFG01001058.1_pt1 | contig 29715 bp, 27 predicted proteins | sample 1570761 | NCBI WGS metagenome assembly OGFG01 (sample SAMEA2581938, study PRJEB24529) | metagenome | biome: Human gut stool | place: China | collected 2011 | reverse complement strand
CCTCACCAGGGAATCGTTTCTGCGCGATCAGGCGCTCATACTCCTTGACCACATTAGGGATGGTCAGATGGACGGTATCATATTTCTTGAAATTATAGTCGCGCTCATACTCCAGCCCTTTTGATGTTTTCGTGTGCTGGTATCCGGCACGGCCACCGCCGCTGTACTCACCAAAGCTGCCCTTGATGAATTTCTGATGCTCCTCCGGCGTGTGGGGATAGCAGAAGTGAGAATATACGGCCAGTCGGCTATCCAGATGGTCGCAGAGGAAAAAGCCGTCAATCTCGTCCTGCGTGATGAACATTTTGCATTGCCGCAGGAAATTCGGCTGTGCGGTGAAGTGGCGCTCCGGCAGGTGCAGGCCGTCCAGCACAACGCCGATGCGATGGGTGTTATAGTCAGACAGGCGGAAACGCAGGATGTCCCGATCCACGGCATAAGCGTCGAGGAACGCATGATATTCCTGTGCCAGAATTTGCAGACCGCCCTCTGTCTTTGCGAACGCAACCATATCCTCGTCCAGCTCCGGGTAGCCCTTGTGCTGGTCATGGATGGCCAAAGTCTGTGGGAATAGACCCTGCGCGCGGCCATCTTCGTTTAGGTCGCGGGCCGTCATCAGAAGCGCGTCCATTGCTTCGTGCAGCACCTTGTCAGGGGCCTGTGTCAGTTCGGCGGCGGAGAGATAGATCCCGGCCCGTAGCAGCCCCAAAATGCGGCCCGCCGCCAGTCCCCATGAGACCACGGTTTTGCTGTATCCGGTGCGGACGCTGTCGCCTTGGGCGAGGTGGATGCCGTCCTCCAGAAACCAAACGGCATATTTGCGGCCTTCGTACTCGATGCCGCGCCCATTTTCTGTGCCAAACTCCCGACGCAGAAACGCTATATTTTCCTGTTCAGAATGCTCCCGCATATAGAACATCGCAATGCGTTCGGCGCTGCCGGGTTCGTTTCCGGCTGTGTAAAGCGCCTGGTCGATGACCTCCTGCGGCACCGTGCGGGCCGGGGCCAGAATGCCAGAGGGCGCGTCTGCTGGAGCCTCGTACACCGGGGCGTCGCCGCCCATGTCGAACAGGGCAAGCTGCTCCGCGACGATTGGGGCATTTTGCAGGCCCAGCTTGATTTTGTACTCGCCGCGCTCGATCAGGCCCTCGGTCATCTCGGTGATGACCGACCATGAAAAAACGGACTCTGAGGTGCGGGAGAGGTAGCTTCCCTCCCACATCAAAAGTCCGTCTTTCTCGGCATGGTAGCCTGTCCGCACACCGTCGGTCAGCACCTCCACCCATATATCGTTGTAGCTGTTTTTTAAGAACTCCGTGCGTTCCGCAAGGCCCTTGTGCGCCTGAAAGTATTCAAAGATTTCCTGCCGCTTGTGCTTGTGCCCGCCGTCATCCAGCAGATTCGCTTCAATGAGGTGCATATCCAGAAAGGCGGGCAGTTCTGCGGCATTTTGCTGTGCGGTGTCATGCTCCAGCGCAAAGGCTGCTGCCTGTTCCTGTGCCTTTTCGTCCGGGTAATCACCGTAGACGCGGAGGCACTGGTGTGTTTCGGCATCATAGACGGCAGCGCCGTCATAGGCAAAACCATCTTCCTCCATCGTACCGGCAACATAGCCCTGCGCCGCGGCCTCCGCTTCTTCCAGCGTCTGATAGTCCAGCTTATCGTCAAAGCCGTTTTCAATATGGTGATAGGCTGCAACCTGATAGGGCGCGGCCATCTGCGCGGCGTAGCGGTCAATGGCTTCTGTGGTCAGCCATTCCGGTTTTTCCGGGAGGGCGTCATACAGTTCCCGCATTTTTTTGATCTGCGCGTAGACACTGCCTGCCCACAGGTGCTTTTCACTCCGGCCACCAGCGCCGAGGAAGTAATCACAGTCAGCGCGCAGGCGATCCAGCAGCACATAATCCCCGCTGTGATCGACAAAGGCAGGAAGCTCATCACTTCCTGCCTCTGTGGGTTCTTCGGTTGTCAGGCGTAGATCAGGTCGCTGAGCACCAGTTCCTCCGCGCTGTGCCGGAGATTGTTCATCAGGCCCGTCCAGCGCAGGGGATCGGTCGCTTTCAGCTCCTCCGTCACGCCCTCGGCCTGCGCCATCCGCGCCACGGTCTGCTCCACCATCTTCCGCGCGGTCTGCTCGATCTCCGCCAGATGCTCCGTCAGAGCGCCGCTGGTCTTGAGGTTGGTGTAAAGCACCCTGCGGCGCTTCTTCAGGTACGCTCTCCGCAACTCCGCGTACTTGCCCAGATGCGCCTCCGGCGTCTGCGGCATCAGCAGGTTCGGCACCTGAAAGCCATCCTGCATCCTGTAAGTGATCTCCATACTGTTTGCTCCTTTCTCGGTCTGTTTCGTGTTGTTCTGTGTGGTCATCATATCTGCTTTTTTCACGGTTTGCAAAAAACTGATCCCGCTGGGCCTGCATGACTGTGCGGCTGATCTCCCGCAGCCCCATCTCCGCGATGTCGCTGGTAGCGATGCCCAGGGCGTTGATGGTGGGCGGTGTGTTGAATTCGTAAACATGGGCAAATTCGTCAGCGGTGAAATAATCGTCCGCCCGCAGGCCCAGCCGGGTCATCAGCATATAGGCCACGCTGACCTCCAGTGCATCCCGATAGAATAACTCCAGATTGAGGTCGTCCAGTTCCTCCAGCAGACTGTCCTCCCGGCAGTCGCGGAGATCTTGCAGGTAGTCCGTGAAGTTGTCTGCCACGGCATTGTGGCAGGCGGAGCGCACCGCGTCCGCAAGATTTTCTTTTTCGGCCAGGTTGCCGAAGGTGGCCTCCAGCGTTTCGATGACCTCCGGCTCAAAGGCCGGGTGCATCGTCCAGATGGGCAGCGGACGGGCAAAGCGGGACGCATGGGTGTCCGAAACATCAAAATAGAGCTTCAGGCAGTTTTGACCATCATCACCAAATACGGCAATGCTCTTGGCTCCACGGTTGACCCAGCGGCCAAACTGACGATTCCAGCGCTCCATCTCAAGGACCGCCGTGGCGTCCGGGCGTTGGGCGTAGATCAAAAGCTGCTCATCGAAGGGGCATTTGTAGTTATAGCAGGCGGCGCGGAGAAAGCCCGTCCAGCTTTGATAGCTGCCGGTGACGCTCTGCACAGTCTGGTCATATAGCTCTGTGATAAGCTGAAATTTGGTAGGCAAGTTGGCACCTCCTATCTCTCCGGCTCCGTTCGTTTTTTCGCTTGAAGCCGGTCATTCTTTTGCTGTTCTTTTTGCGCCTTTTCAAATGGTTTTCGCTGATAGCAATAAATATAAAACTGATAATCACCTTTAACCGGCGTACAGCGGAGCATATACACATACCGCTTTGTTTTTACCATGAAGCCGCAAGAGGGAAGCAACGCACCCTTGATGGCGCAGATCTGCTCATACCGGTTGCAGTAGCGTTTCATGCTGTCGAAGTCCCGCAGCGGGGAGTCCGGCTGCTCCCGCAGCCAGTTTACGGTGCGGTCAATATCGGCCTTAAACTCCGGCGTATTCAGTGCATCTTGCTGGTGGGGCCACCATGTTGTGTAAAACTGCTTGCCGCTGCCAAAATCACCCCGCAGGTGTCCCACACAGCCCGCAGACTTGTCCTGTTCCTCACTGCGGGAGAAATAGAGAGCGTGCAGCGCAGGCTCATTGACGCTGTAAAAGTCAATGACATCTTTCTCGCTGGCGGGATATTTCTCCTGAAATTCCGCAAGGGTACGGCATCCGCCATCTTGAAAGGAAAGGCTGCCGCTCTCCAGCGGAATCCACCCATCAATGGGAAGCTGGAACGGCTCGCGGGTGAGAACGGTGCCATAGAAGTTGACCATGAGACCTCGGGCCAACTCCCTCGGTTCCCCCCAATCCTCATCCCCGTGGCGCAGCTCGTAGCGATATACGCCCTCCGGCACGGTGGCTCGGTCAACGCGGCATTCTGTAAACAGTGCCGGTCGGTCAAAAATCGTGACCTCCTGATAGGTCACCTTCTGCGCGTCATAGCTCATCTGGCTTCACCTCGTTCTTTGTGTTTCTTTTGCACTCTCTGTTGTGCCAAAAACTCCGGGACCTCCTTGAAACCGATGGTATCTGCGTAGTAGGCAGTTTTCTTTCCACCCTGCGTCAGTACCACGATGTCGCTTACGGACATGGAACGCATCCGATGGGCAAAGGGGCGGGAATCTCTATTGTGCTTTGCCCACAGATCCTCCAGCGAATTTCCCTTTGCGTACATACCGGCGTAAGAACGCTGATAATCAGTGCTCTGGAGTTTTCCCTTTGCCGCCGCGTAAGACCGGAAATAGTAGTCCACATCAGCGGTTGCGGGGATCTGATAGATTTCATAGGTGCCGATCTCGGCGCTGATTTTCGGCGTTCTGGGAACATAGGTGTTGCCGTTACGTTCCTGCATTTCTGCAAACTCGCAGATATGATAGGCAGAATTACCGATGCAGACATGGCAATCGTCAATGTACTTGCAAGGGAAAACCATCTTTTCACCGTCAAAGCGGGTAATGACGATGCTTTCCCCGTCCTTGATGGTAAAGAGCGTGTGGTATTCGCTGTCGATGAAGCGGATCACACGCTCATCCTTGTTAGGGTTTGGAAAGGCGGTAACGCCCATGATGTTTACCGGCTCACGGTCACTCATCGTGATTCACCTCTTTCTTTTTTCGGCGTGGTACGATTTTGTTCCTGCTGCGCCGTGCGATTTTGTTGCTTTTTGTATTCATTTCCGGCCCGTTCACAGAAATCATCGATGCAGGAAGAACGGTCAGAGCGGTAATGTCCCCAAAAGTAATTGGGTGGGCCATCTCCATCATTTTTGCAGTTTCTCACCCATGTCACAAACGGATCGGGAGCTTTGCTGCATTCGCCCATGACAAACTCGGCACTGCCGATGCGGACGCGGGCGGTGATGTGGTATTCCTGATTGACTGCTTCGCCCGCTACATAGCAGCCGCGCTCCAACTGGACGGTGCAGCTCTCGTTTTGTGCAAAAGTCGCTGTCACCGGCATGACCGGTACTCCACATACCATATCCGGCAGCATGATGAACTGCGACCTTTGGCCCATCAGCTCTTGCGGCAGTTTGTCCATGGGCAGATAAAAGTGCTGTTTGCCCATGATCTCATAGCACAGTAAGAAACTGCTGACGGGATAGTACACGCTCATGATTGGGTCTTTGATATGGCCTTGGACGATGTTGGAATTCACATATCTTGCGTTGTCCAAATACCATTGCGGGTTTGCGCCCGGTGTGTTCCAGCCGAACATGGAACCTGCCAGCATGGCGGCCTCCTGAATGTCCGTGATGCCGCGCCGCGCATTATGACTGCTGGCGATGTCACGGTTTTCCTCGCGGTTACCGGTATCCCATTCGGAGGGATAGTAGCCACTCTCGCTTTTTTTGATGATAATAAGCTGCCCGGTAGAAGGCAGAACGGAAAAACAGGTATCAGGTAATTCATTTCGTCGCATAGCTGCACCTCCTCATCGTGCCTGTTCCTGCTGGCGCTTGCGGTGCCAGCCCTCCAGCAGCTTGATGATGACATCCTCCATCTGCTTTGGGGTGTAGCTGGAGGGAAAGTATTTTTGTAGACGGTCGTTGCGGATCGTGACCTTGCGTTCCAGCGGCTTTTCCTCCCGCATGATGAGGTCGATGATGTTGTTTTCCAATTTGCCCTCGGCGCTGAGCTGCTTGAGTCGCTGGGCCTGTCCCAGCGACGGGGACACTTCGTCGCGCTCCATGACCAGCAAGAGGTAGGTCTGTTCTTTTTCGGACAGGTGGGAGAGGAAATCCGCCGCGGGAACGAACTTGAGCGTTCCTGCGTCCACTGCGTCCAGCAACGGAGGGATCAGCTTATTCAGGCGCACATATCGCTGGATTGAAGTTACATTGTCAGTTGCTTGCTCAGCGAGAATTTTTACCGATGTTTTCTTTCCTAACTTCTCTCCAAGTTGGAGAGAAGTTAAATCTGTTCGCTGCCCCTGCCGTTTCATGGCGTCCAGCTTCAGCTTGTAGGCTTTGGCTTTCTCGCTGGGGAGTAAGTCCTCGCGGTTGATGTTGTAATCCACCACCAAAATGTCCGCTTCCTCGTCGCTGTAATTGCGGACGATGACGGGGCGGGTATCCAGCCCCACGGCCTTCGCGCAGTAATCTCGCCGGTGGCCGGAAATGATCTCGTATCCGCCAGTGTCGCGGGGGCGGACGATCAACGGCTCAGCGATGCCGATATGCTCAATACTGTCCATGAGCCGCACCAGATCAGGCGTGGGGCGGTCAATGGTGTACGGCTGGCGGGAGTATGGAAAAACCTCTGCTGCTGGAACGATTTGGATACGCTCCTGTCGGTCGGCCTCACGCTCCGCGTCCGTTTTGAACAGGTCATCGTACCGGGTCAGCTCGATGCCGCTTAATTTGCTTGCCAAGGCTCAACACCTCCCTTGTCAGATTCTCATACGCCAGCGCCGCCTTGCCGCTGCGGTCATGGTCGTAAATGCTTTTGTTTTCCACACTGATCTCCGCCGCTTTGATGGACCGGGGAATTTCGCTTGCGAACACATGACCGCCATAGGTCTTGCGGATGAGGGCGTTGATCTCCCGTGCCAATGTGGTGCGGCTGTCCACCATCGTCAGCACAATGCCGTCCACCTCCAGCTTCGGGTTGAGCTGCCGTTTCACGCGGGTGATGGTTCGCAAAAGCTGCTCCAGTCCTTTGGCCGGAAGGTACTGCGCCTGCACGGGGATGATCACGCTGTCCGCAGCGGTCAGGGCATTGATGGTCAGCATACCGAGGGACGGCATACAGTCGATGAGCGCATAATCGTAGCGGTCTGCTACCGTGGACAGATATTGCCGCAGTACCGTTTCACGGCTCATGGTGTTGACCAGCGTAACCTCCAGTGCTGACAGTTCGATATTGGCGGGGACAAGATGGACACCGGATTGGTGGTGCAGAATGCCCTCACCGGGGGCGATGGGCTGCTCCGCGATGATTTTCTCCATCAGCGTGGAGAGTGTGGGGGATAATTCGTCAGGCTGCGGCCAGCCCAACATCTGCGTGAGATTGCCTTGTGCATCGGCGTCGATCAACAGGACTTTTTTACCTTGCCGAGAAAGACCAATGCCGAGGCTGGCGGCTGTGGTGGTCTTGCCCACGCCGCCCTTCTGATTTGCCAGTGCGATTGTTTTCAATGGGACACCTCCTCCAACAAAAAAGGAGCCTTGCGGCCCCTGTTCTAACAAAGCTGTTGCTTCTTACGGTTATTCTTTTTTCGGGTGGTATTCTTTCTATTCTCAGTCTTGCTATATCTCAGTCTTATTAGATTTCGATTTTCGAAAGTCAAGAAATTCGAAAACCGAAAATCAAGACTTTCGAAAATCGAAAGTCACAGAAGCGCAGACTCCGACCACATCTATGATTTTCGAAAATCGAAAGTCTGGACTTTCGATTTATTCAGGATATATCTCCGGCAAAGTTTTTCACATAAATGATAGCCGGTTTTCCAAGTCCTTGCCGCTTTCGTTCAATCAAACCAATACCTTTCTTGCTATCCAATTCTGCGAATAGGCGCACCGCCTTTTCAGAGCGACAGCGCAGGGTTTCCATGACTTCTTCTACCGTAAAAATGATAAAGACACGATTTTGGTCGTCTACCCAACCGTTCCGATAGGACAACTCCATGCGATCAAGCAGCAGTCCATACAATAGCTTTGCATCAGAGGAAACGCCATCAAATCGACTATCGGTGATTAGCAGTTTTGGAATGCGAAAGAAAGCGTATTGTTCACCAGAATGTCCATAGTAATAGGGTAGGGATAAGGCCATAGCGTTCACCTCACATTCTATGGGGATATAAAAGGGCAGGGGAATCCCTGCCCTGAGATTTCAAATTTTTAATTGCTCGGTACACTTTTGCAACAGAGCTTGAAATTTTTGGGGTTTTCTATTTCCGCGTAGGCAATAGGACGATGAAAGAAAGGTTACAAGCGAATCTCTTGTAATATTCCAACCTTTTCTTCCGAGTATGGCAGTAATACGCTTTTCGAGTACCCAGCGTTGAATAGCGGTCATTGAAAACCCTGTCAGTTCCCTGATTTGCTGTGTCCGAAGGAGATCGGGCAGGTATGAAAAATGTACCTGCAACACCTCATATATTTGCCGGTTTACATTTTCGTCATTTCCATAAAGTGTATCCTTTTTGTAAAGATAGGCAAGTGCATCTGTGAGCTTAATGTGATGAATACGCCCGGTGGGGGTATCTACTATCTCATATGAGATTTCTCCGCGCCGGGTTAAATTATATGCAGTCTTGTGGCATATCCCGCACACTTCACAAAACTGCTTTTGTGTAATATACTCCGGATATGCTGCGGCAATATCCGAATAATAGGTCAGCAGATCCATTTCAGTTCTCCCTTCTGGTGATTGCCGACAGCAGAGAAAACCAATGATTCTCAGAAATGTGGTCTATCCTATTTTCTATCCTTTGTCCATTTTTGCTCGCATTTTTCGGAAAATGCGAAAGCGCCTGCCACCCCTGTTTTTCTTGTATCAAATACTCAAAAAGTCCTGATTTTTCAACGGGTTCAAGGCATAGTAACTACCGTGTACTGCTTCGATGTGACGCCTAAGTGGAACAGTTTCGAAATTACTCGAAATCGTTTGACGGCCAAAAACCGTCCGTGGGTTCGAATCCCACGCCCTCCGCCAGCGAAAAACCCAGTCATATCAAGGCTTTGCGCCCATATGACTGGGCTTTTCTTTTTGCTAATCTGCCATTGCTGCACATGATTTTCGGCAAGAAGTCATGTCTGCCATCCGACGGCCTCGGTTTCCGGCAGGGTCAGGACGTTGTCCATTACGTTTGCGGACGTAAGCTTGGACTTATAATCCAAGTGGCTGTAGATGTTTGCCGTGGTGCTGATATCGCTGTGGCCCAGCCATTCCTGGATCTGCTTCATGGGCACGTCGTTGGCAAGCAGCAGCGAGGCGCAGCTGTGCCGGAGATCGTGGAAGCGGATATGCCGCAGACCTTTCAATTCCAGCAGCTTGCTGAAATTGCTGCTGAGATTCCGGGGATTAAAAATGTTCCCCATTACATCCACGAACACATAGCCGTCGTATTCCCGGTTGTAGCAGTTGCCGCAGATCCTCTTGTTTTCCTTCTGCTGCTCCTTCAAGGCCAGCAGCTTCTCCCGGATATTGTCGACCAGAGGAAGAGAGCGCAGACTGGATTTCGTCTTGGCGCGATCCTCGCGGACGATCTCATACTTGCCGTCTATCTTGGCATTTGTTACGATGTGTCTGATGGTGATGGTATTGCGCTCAAAGTCGATGGCGTCCCATCTCAGGCCCAGAGCCTCGCTGCGCCGGAGCCCGTAAAACGCGGTGATCTGGATCAGCAGAGAATAGGGGTGATCCTTTGTCGCCTCAAAGAGCTGCTCCAGCTCCTCCAAACGGTAGTAATCCGCGATATACTTCTGCTTCTTCGGACGCTCCACCTTGTCGGCGGGGTTGTACGGAATGAGGTCCATCTTGACGGCATATTTCAGAGCCTTGTGAATATTGGCGTGCTCGTGGATGACCGTGCTGGCAGACACGGTTTTCAGCTCGTACAGATAGAAGCTCTGAATATGCCTGGCTTGAAGCTCGCCCAGCTTGATGCCGGTTTTCCGAAAGTACGGTGCGATTTTTCCCTTTACCATCTGGGTGTAAGAGGAAAAGGTCGTCTTCTCAATCGAATTGCGAACGACCCCCAGCCAAAGCTCCATAAAGTCGGCAAAGAGCATATCGGCGGACAGCTCTCCGTTTGACTTGTGCTCGGCAGGGGGAACATAGGTCTGACGCAGCTCCAGCAGCATTTTCTCCGCGCGCTTTTTGTTGTTCTTAATTGGCAGTCCCGTTGGAAACCACGGCTGCTTCCGTTTGCCGTTGGCGTCCAAATAGCTCAGGACCATATAATAGTAGTCGTTTTTGATTTGCAGGTGTCCCGCTATCATTCATCCATACCTCCTTTTGCTGACAGCGTATGAACGGGCACCCTTTCGGACCGTAACCATTATACGGCCTACTCAGATGCCCGTCCAATGTGTCGTTTCAGTTCAAATCCGTGTCACGCTGCCGGCTGGGGCTTGCCCGCCGAGAGAGCGTAGCGGATCACGTTGATTTTCGGAATGCGGTAGGCGTTTCCGATTTTCATGCCGGGGATATACCCGTCGCCAATCAGCTCGTAGGCCAGATGGCGGCTGATTTTCAGCATGGACTGGACCTGGGCAACGTTCACAATGTCGGGGTAATCCGTGAACATCACCTCATACATGGTCTGCAGCTCAGTCTTCGTCACTGAAACCACCTCCTCCGTCGTCGCGCATAAAGCTGTTGAGCCTTCTTTCGACCATGTGAAGCACATAATGGACCTCGCTTTGGCTCAGATTAAAGGACAATACATGTCCTTCTTCGTCAGTGAGATTGATGGTCATTCGTTCGTTGCTGACATCAATATCAGCGTAGTATTTCTTTAGGAATCTGTCGAAGAGGATATCCACCATTTCACAGCCGTCTTTGGAAAACACGTCAATCATATCATCCAGATAGTCCATTCTTCCTTCGTCCAAATCGAATTCAATGATTTCTTTTATGATTTCTTTCATTGTAAAATCTCCTTTCACCGGGCGTCCCGGCCTTTGCGCTGCCGCGCCAAGTGTTTGTTGTAAAAATCCATGGCCTTGACAAGTGTCTCGGTCATCTGCTTCATGGAGGTGTCCGGACGGAAAAAGCTGCGGAGCTTGTCTACCGGCACCTTCACATATTCCACCTGATTACCCTTAACCTCGGACAGAAGCTGCAGCACCGCGTCATCCGTAAGAGTCTGCTCCTCGCTCATGCGCCGCAGCCGTCGGGCCTGGGACAAGGACGGCGTTACCTCATCGCTGTCCATCACGGAGAAGATCATCTCCTGCTCAGACGGCTGCAAATAGGACAGCTCCACCGCCGGAGTCAGGGCGATCTTGCCCTCATCCACCAGCTTCAGGATGTCGGGGATCAGGTTGGTGAGGCGTATGTAGCGTTGGATTTGGTTGCGGCTGTCCGGTGAATTTTCAGCAAGAGAATCAATACTTTTGATTTGGTGACCAAGTTGGTCACCATTTTCTTTTCGCCCCGGCGAGCGTTTTATGGCATCGTATTTCATTTTGTACGCGAACGCCTTTTCGCTTGGGAGAATATGTTCCCTTTGCAGGTTGCTGTCCACCATGGTGATAACAGCCTCCTCGTCTGTCAGGTCGCGGACAATCACCGGCATGGCGTCCATCCCCAGTGCCTTGCACGCTGCCAGCCGCCGGTGGCCGGAGATCAGCTCATAGCCGCCGTCAGGCAACGGCCTTGCCAGCGCCGGAGAAAGCACGCCGGCATCGGCAATGCTCCGCATGAGCTGCGCCATTTCCTCGTCCTCCTTCACCTTGAAGGGGTGATTTCGAAAGGGTGTGAGGGCAGCCAGCGGGATTGCCTCTACCTTTGGCTTTTTCGCATCGAGCCGTTCCTCCGTGCTCATAAAAAGCTCCTCGTACCCGGTCAGCCCCAAATCAATCAATCTGTCGTTCTTCATCGAATCCTTCCTTTCATCGCATAATCGTCTTTTCCTCTTGGGACAGCCGCTGATTTCGCAGCGCCTGCTTCTCCCGCGGGGAGAGGTAGGGGTCGTTTTCCACCCACGCATCCAATTCACACGCCAAGAGGTCTTTCAGCCTTGGGTTATCCTCAATCATGTTATAGGCGGTTTGCTTTTGCTTCCGAAGCCGGGAAAGCTCTGCGGTGCAGGCGGCGCAGGACTTTTTCAGCTCGACCCTCTCCACAGGATCGGCGCAGCCTCGCTGCTTATTGCGGATTTTGCTGCGTGCAGCGGATATTGCATCCATCTCCTTGTCCATTCGTGCAAGAAACCTCTGCACATCCTCCGGCGTGTCCAAATGCTCCCGACACACCAGCGTTATCTCGGCGGTGAAGCGATCCAGCCTGCGGCAAGCCTCCCGGCACTCCGCCGACAGGGGCTGCCGATACTCCTTTTCGTACAGCGGCGCAACGCCCAGCACGATTGCCACACAGCGGAAGAAGCTCAAATATCCGGTGACACGGGGCAAATGCAGATAGAAATCCCGCTGCCGGTAATATTTTTCCGTCGGCGGATTTTTCCTGGCATATTCCCGTGTGTAGGGCCTCATGAATTCAAAATAGCGCCGGGTCACACGGATGTCCCGCTGGTTCTCCAGCAGCCTGTCCTGCAGCGCCTCCTTGTCATATTCGGCTCCCAGCCGGAAGGTGCGCATACACTTTTTAGCGCTTAGAGAGCGGATGGTGGCGTACCTGCGGTAGGGATCGCACACGAACACATAGCCCTTCTTCCGCAGCACGGCACTCAGCTCCGTCCAGCTGCTCGATATCGTCAGCGCCTCGTCCAGTGCCCGCCGCATGAGGTTGTAGCGGGTGGGCTCGCCGTCCTTTTCGGCAAAGTAGACCGACCGCGCCGTTTTATGCCGCTGGGGATTTTTCACCACCGACAGGCCATGCTCCTTGCAGACACGGTCAGACATATCCCGCAGCTTGTAGTAGACCTCGTATTTTGCCTCCAGCTTTTTGCCTGTCCACATATTCACCGGATTCACAACGAAGTGGTTGTGATAAGTGCCGGTGTTGAAGTGGGTGGCAACAAGCACCTGCCGGTCGTTCCCCCAAAGCCGCCGCGCCGTCTCCACGCCGATGCGATGGCATTCCTCCGCCGTAACCTCACCGGTCTTGAAGGACTGGTAAGCGTGGTAGGCCACATTGCCGCCGGCTTTGCCGAAGCGCCTCTGCACGGCAGCCATCTCCCTTGCGGCAGACTCCGCCCTGCAGCCAATTCCGGTGACGGCGTATTGCTGCTCCCCCTCATCCAGGGTTTTTTCTTTGTCGGCAGCATACAGCAGCACCTGCTCCAGGTCACTCAGCTTGGTCTTGCTGGGGTTGGTGCTGTAGTCCACCACACGGCTGACGCTGTCATGGATCGCCCAGATCTTCGTCACCGCCATCGGCATCCTCCTTCCCGTGATAGGCGCGCAGAAGCAGGCTCTCAATCTCGGTCAGGGCCTCGTCAAAGTCCCTCATGGCAAGCTCGTAGCGGACGGTATCGTGGAACGTCGTCAGTTTCTGATACGCCAGCATCAGCTCCCGGCGCGGAGCCTCCTTTACTGCCGTGCCGGTTCCCAAGGTTCGGAGGTATTCCGACATATTCATGCCGCATTTCTTTGCCTTTCTGCGAATGGTATTCTTCTCGGTTTTATAGACCCGCACATTGATTTCCTCTGTTCGATTCCGCATAGATATCACATCCTTTCAGCGGGGTTACAGGGGCGCGCCCCTTTCGTATCGGCAGATACGGGGGAATTGGGTGCCGCAGGGCTACACAAATCCCATGCTCGTTATCCTTACGGATTAAAAAGCGGTGTATAGCCTCGCACCCCTTAAAGCGGCAATTCCTCATCGCCCTCGACCTCCTCCCATGACACAGATGACGCTTGTGACGATGCTTGGGGAAGCCGGAAGGTTCCGTCATTTTGTTTCCGCAGTGACGCAAGTCTCTCGCTCCCGGAGGAACCGTCATGACCGTCAGCACCGTCATGCAGCTCCAAAAGCACCAACCGGGCAGCCGCCGTTTTACGATACTCGTAGGTGATTCCCAGGGGCAGCAGCACATCGCTGTAATGGCGGGTCAGATGCTTGCTGGCGAGGTTGGGCTTCAGCTCCGTATTACCTACGGCGGCAAGCAGCTGGGACACCGTACCCCGAAACCGCCCGTGCGCCAAGAGAAAATCCGCCACCTGAAAAACAAAGTCCGGGATGCGTTCCTTTCGCAAATCCCTGGCGCTGAGCACCTCGGTAATCTCCCATCGGACGCCCCGCATCTGCATTTTCAGCTTCTTCTCCTCCACATCCCGGCCTGTAATGCAGAGGGTGGCACAATCGCCGAAGCGGTCATCCTTGCGGAGAATCATCCCCGTATCCGCCACGCCCAAAATGCCTGTGGAACCGGTCATATCATTGAAAATATTGCTGTTGTCCCGCTCCTTTCGGGTGTGATGGACAACGAAGATGCAAATGCCGTGGTCATCGGCGAGCTTTTTCAGGCCGGACAGGTCCTTGTAGTCCTGGGCATAGGCATTGACCTTTGCGGAAGCATTGTCCCGCACCATTTGGAGGGTATCGAGGAATATCAGGCCCGTGGAGGGAAATTCCCGCAGAGTCTCCTCGATCTGCCCCTCCAGCTCCGCGCCCAGCTGTCCACAGGAAAAGCCGAAGCGGAGATTCTCCGGCGGAGAGTCCGTCAGCTCCTGCATACGCTGCTGAACGCGCCATTCCCGGTCCTCCAAAGCCAGATATACCACATCGGTTTTTCTGGTGGGCAGCCCCCACACCGCCTCGCCGCGGCTGATTTGCAGGCACAGCCACAGCACCATCCAGCTCTTGCCGATCTTGGAGTCACCCGCTAAAATGGCGAGCCCGTCGGAGAGAACACCGTCGATGAGCATTTTGGGGTGGGCAAGGGGTTTGTAATACAGGGTATCGGCATCGATCAGTTGTAGCTTGTTCATGTGTTTCACCTTCTTTCTTTCGCTGGTAATTGTGTTTTTTGGTTGGTGCCGTACTTCCGATATCGTTTTTATATGCCTGCCCCGGGGTCTCCGCGGCGTTGCTATGCTCGCTCTTTCGAGGTCGCCGCACAGTCATATCTGTCTCGGTAACGGCTATTCAGTTGTCGAGGTACACGGGGGAAGCTTAGAAGCTCCTCTCACTTTCCCTTTGCCGAATTTTTTTCAGATTTTCCCGCTGCTTTTCAAAATTTTTTTCTTTTGAGCTGGTAAATTATAAAAAGCCGAGCTTGTGCAGAGCTTTTTCAAAGTTCCCCTCACTTGGTAGGCAGCGAGAAGGCCGAAAAATTAACCCCCCTCGGAAAATTTTTTGTTTTGGCTCCAAATCGGAGCCATTTTCCTATGCAGGACTGCTCGTGGCTCCGAAATGGAGCCATTTTTCGTCTATGGCATCAAAAGTGATGCCATATCCATTCTGGATTTCATCGGTGTGGCAGCAAAATTGATGCCATAAAAATAAGCGCCTGCCTCTTTTCGGAAGCAGACGCTCATTTCTCGTATTCAGTTTTTACCGTAGCAGCCGGATCAGCAGCTCATTGATATCCTCGGTGGGCTTGCCGCTTGCTACCAACTTGTTCCGAAAGGACAGCAGGGCCTTTACCAGCAGCCGCCGCTCGCCGGCGCAGAGTGCTAACACTCGATTTCTTCTATACTTGAACATCACCACGCCTCAGCAATAAACCAGCTCAGAAAAGACAACCTCCTCCGCGCGGCTGCGGATACTGTTCATCCGTCCGACCCATTCCATCTGATCCGCAGCCTTCAGCTGCTCGGTGACGCCTTCGGCCTTCTTCATTTGCTCCACGATCCGGTCGAGCATTGCCTGTGCCGACTCGCCGATCTCCTCCAGATGCGGCTCCAGAGTCCCCGTCAGCAGCATCCCTGTGTAGATCCCGTCCATGTGTGTGCGCAGATATCTCCTCCGCGCCGCAGCAAACCTGTTTTCCATACCGCGCCTCCTTCATATACGCATTGTTTCTGGTCTTCCTTCGCGTATATGATAGCCCGGCGCTACACTAGAGTCCAATGTGCAATAATCGGATTTGCAGTCTTGACAACGGGATATATTTATTTTGCACCGGCTATTGATTTGTGCGTTTTTATGAGTATAATAGATATTGAAATGTGTGTGTCACGAGATGTGCAACCAATTGAATTATGTGTTTTCCGGCGCGTTGACTATGCTGAAAAGTGCGGAGGTGCGCAATGTTATATCGAAAAATCCAGCCGTATATTGAAAGCTATCTGAAATCCGATTCCAATAAGGTGCTGATTATCGACGGGGCGCGGCAGATCGGAAAGACGTTTATTATACGCCACGTTGGGCAGCAGCTCTTTGAGAACTATATCGAGCTGAACTTTGCGGAGGATTACAACGGCCCCAGGCTGTTTGAGCAGGTCCGCACCGTCAAGGACTTTTATTTTCAGGTCAGCACGATCGCCGGCGAGAGAATGGGAGAGAAGAAAAACACGCTGATTTTCCTTGATGAGATCCAGGCGTATCCGCACCTGCTGACCATGCTCAAGTTTTTGAAGCAGGACGACAGGTACACCTATATTGCCAGCGGGTCGCTGCTGGGCGTGACCTTGAAGAAGACCACCTCGATCCCCATCGGGAGTATTGAGATCAAGCGCATGTTCCCGCTGGATTTTGAGGAGTTTCTGCTGGCAAACGGGTTTAATCGGTTTGCCATCGATATGATGCATGAGAAGTTCCTTACCGGTGAGAGTCTGGATGCCGCCATGCATGAGAAGGTAATGGATCTTTTCAAGAAGTATCTGCTGATCGGCGGGCTGCCCGATGCTGTAAACTCCTTTATTGCAGACACCAATATCGTCAAGGTGCGGACGATCCATCGGGATATCCGCGCGTTCTATGCTGATGACGCGTCAAAGTACGAGGCGGACAACAGCAGGAAGCTGAAGATCCGCAGGATCTACGATATGATCCCCTCCAATCTGGAGAGCAAGAAGAAACGAGTGGTCTTTCAGGACATCGAAGACAAGCGCGGCAAGCGTTTTTCCGACTATCAGGATGAGTTTGAATATCTGATCTCCGCTGGGATCGCCTTGGACGTCAACGCGATTACCACCTCCGTCTTTCCCCTTACGCAGTCCATCGGCAAAAACCTGCTCAAGCTCTATTTGAACGACGTAGGGCTTTTGACGGACGTTTTGTATGGCAGCAATATCCGTGCGATCCTGGACGATGAGACGGGGATCAATCTCGGCTCCGTGTATGAAAGCGTGGTGGCCCAGGAGCTGGTCGCGCACGGCTTCAAGCTGTTCTATTACGATAACCGCAGCAAGGGCGAGGTGGATTATCTGATCGACGATTACGACAGCCTATCCGCCGTTCCCATCGAGGTCAAGTCCGGTAAGGACTACACCGTCCACAGCGCCCTGAATACCTTCGTAAAGAACGACGATTATCATGTGAAAAAGGCCTATGTTCTGTCCAACGCCCGCGAGATCACGACGAACGGCAAGATCACGTATCTGCCGATTTATGATGTGATGTTTTTGGAAAATGTGCCAACGCAACAAGAAATGAATTAATACGCTACCAACATACAGAGAATTTTGGAGGAAGCAAATATGACTTACCTTGATAGGGCAATTAAAGATGGATATGCCATTATTACCGGCCCGGAAAATAAGCAGAAGATCATCTATGTCACGTCTGATAATCACACAGAAAACTATAACGATCCCGAGGAAAAAGTTCGGGCTGAATTCTGGGCGGAACTGATCTACGAATACGACTACCCAGCACATCGCATTAAGGTTGAGGTGACGATCCCGGATCGTGTACCGACGGACCGTGCGGATATTGTCATTTTCTCTGATGATGAATGCAAAAAACCGTATGCGGTTGTAGAGTGCAAACGAGATGGCGTTACAGATGCGGAGTTCTTGCAGGCAATTGAGCAGGGTGTAGGCAACGCAACGTGGGTAAAGCTTCGTGCAAGCTATGTGGTTATTATTGCTGGCGCTACTCGTCGGGTGTTGGATTTCTCGGACGATAGTACCGGCATTCTCGAACGAGAGAATAATATCATTGCCGATCTTCCAAAAGCCTATGGAAAACCGCAAGCATTCCGCTTTTACAGAGGTGGAGAATATACAGATGTAGACGGCAAGAAAAAGAAGGCCCCTGATATCCAGCCGGTTGCCAGAGAAGATTTGATTACTGCTATCAAGAAATGCCACAATACGCTTTGGGGCGGCGGCAGGCTGTCACCACCGACGGCCTTCGGTGAGCTTTGCAAACTGATATTTGTCAAAATTAGTGATGAGCAAAAGCCCCGGAAAAAAGGAGAACCGTATCAGTTCCAGATCAAAACGCACGAGCCTTCTTCCAAGCTGGCGGAACGTATCAACGCGCTTTACAATGAGCAGAAAGTCAAAGACCCGGAAGTATTCACGGATTCAATCAAGGTCGATGACCGCGTCCTCCGTACAGTCGTATCTCACCTTGAGTCTATAAACCTGAATAAAACCGACCTCGATGTGAAGGGTGTCGCCTTCGAGCAGTTTATGGACGGCTTTTTCAAGGGCGACTTTGGTCAGTATTTTACCCCTCGCCCCATTATCGAATTTGCGGTAAAAATGATGAAGCCGGAACATGATTGGGATGTGCTTGACCCTGCCTGTGGCTCCGGCGGATTTCTGCTGCACGCTCTGGACTATATGCGTTCGCAGGCCAGTGAGTATTATGATAAGGACACAGTTGATTACTTTAACTACTGGCACGACTTTGCCTCCAAACATCTGTACGGCATCGAGATCAATGACGAAATTGCCCGTGTCGCTAAGATGAACATGATTGTTCACGATGACGGGCACACCAACGTCATCAGCTTTGACGCGCTGGACAGCATTGACAAGATGCACGACCATAACCGCGGATTTGAAGCTGGAAAGTTCGATCTGATTCTGACCAATCCGCCGTTTGGTTCCACAATCACGAAGGCGGAAAAACCCTATTTGGCTAATTATGAATTAGGTAAAACAAAGGACGCTAAAGGAAAATATAAAGATCGTCCCAGACAGAGCTCCGAAATACTGTTTATTGAACGCATCTGGGAGTTTCTGAAGCCCGGAACCGGCAAGGCGGCAATCGTACTTCCCGACGGCGTTCTGACAAACAGCTCCGCGCAGTATGTACGCGATTTCATCTTGGAGAAGTTCCAACTGCTTGCAGTTGTGAGCTTGCCTCAGTGCGCCTTTGCCCATTTTGGTGCCGGTGTAAAGACGTCCATTATCTTTGTCCGCAAGCGTAAAGCCGATGAAAAACCGGACGAGAACGAAGCCATCTTCATGGCAGCGCCGGCGCTGATCGGCTATGATGCCACCGGACGCAAAACCGATTCTCAGCTCGATGAGATCATTCAGAAGTACGAAGAATTTCAAAAGGACGCAACACCTTTTTTCGCATGACCCCCGATGCGAATGACCTTTGCGTCTTCGCTGTCAAACGGGGGTATATAGAAAGTAAAGAAATATATTGTAATCCGCTGTATCCGACTTATCTCTCGCTTGTCGAAAAGTATCAGCACAGTCCATATGCAAATGGAATATTGAACAACCATGTTGCTGTTAACCCCAAAACAGATTGTTCATTATTGTCAGATAGTTCAGAAGTGAGTTTCGTACCGATGGCAAATGTTCAGGAAAAGACGAATGTTGTTTCCTATGACATGGTTGCGTATGAGACCGTAAAGAAAGGATTTACTGTATTCCAACGGGGCGATTTGATTTGGGCCAAAATTACTCCTTGCATGCAGAATGGGAAATCCTGCATTGTTGACAAAATGCCCACAGAGATCGGTTTCGGATCAACCGAGTTTCATGTTATTCGTAAACGCAACGAGAATGTATATATGCCGTTTATCTGGGCAATTCTGTCAAGTGACGATGTCTTGAAAGCAGCACAGGCTACATTTAGCGGATCTGCCGGGCAGCAGAGAGTGTCAGCGTCTTTTATTGAAAATTTCCCTGCTGTATTACCTGATTACCCGGTACAAGTCAGGTTGGTTGCGGAGTTGGAGGATAAACTAAATCTTCTGAATGGCAAGCTTCAACGGGCATATGAATTACTCCACAAAACCCCGATGTATCTCATTGATAGGTTGGGGCTGACGTTCGACTTTTCTGCAACGCAGAAAATCACCTATGCAACAACCGTAGCGAACATAGAAGGACGTATTGACGCTGACTACTATTCACCGAAGTTTTCTCATTTCAGATCACAGATTGAAGCTTTGCCATATCGTACAGTTAGCGTAGATGACATAAGTGAAAAAATCGTTTCCGGCTTTGCAGCAGGCAAACAGGATCAGGCCGACAATTTGCCGGAGGATCAGCGAGTTCCTCATCTTCGCCCATTCAGCATAACACCTGAAGGCGAGCTGTCGTTTGAAACAAAGAAGTATGTGCCTAAGAGCCGACTAAAATCCGAAGATTATTGCAAAAAAAACGAGGTTATCTTCAACAATACTAATTCTCCGGATCTTGTTGGCAAAACGACCGTATTTGATTCAGATGTTCTTTGCGCAGCATCTAATCACATGACAAGAATAACCGTAAAAGAGGGTGTAAATCCGTATTACGTTGCAGCATTCTTTAATGTACTGCTCAGCATTGGCTACTGGAAGCTGCTTTGCACGAATTTCAACAATCAAGCTGGTGTCAATACGGATACGCTGAAAAGGGTAAAGATCCCGCTCCCCCCGAAAGAAATACAGGATCAGATCGCAGCTGAATTGATGCAGCGTCGTAGTCAGGCTAATGTTCTTCGCAGACAGGCTATCAAGGAATGGGCAGATGCCAAAGCGCAGTTTGAGAAAGAGTTGTTGGGAGAATAGATAATGAATTCGTTATTCAAAAACATACAGATAAACCAGCTCTCGGGACGACTCCGACAGATTGCAGGTACTCCCAACGTACTGAGTATGCAGTTTTCGGCTGTTGATGTTGCCGGTATTCGTGAGAGCATCATCACAATCGCGAATGAGTGCAAGGCAGATGATCCTCAGATTGCCCGACAGCTGCTCGCAGCAAAGGATATCCTGTTCGCTGTTAACCAATTCGGACAAGCGTTTATTAATCCATACGCTATCGGGGAAATCCTCTTCGGACTGGATTATCTTGCGGCCAAAGGCCAGGCACCATCTGCAGAGAAGCAAACAACTGCTGAGATTTGGTCCTACATACATCCACTAATACAGAAATCTTCAAAGAAACTGTTTGAGGACGGTCATTTCGCAAACGCGGCAGAGGATGCCTTCATTGAATTAAACAGCAGAGCCAAGGCAATTTACAAAAAGCTCGTCCCCAGTGCTGCAACGGTTCCAGACGGAACAGATCTAATGCATAAGCTGTTTGGCAGCAATCCGCTTCTCTGCCCTGTTCGCGATACCGGCACAGAAAGCGGGAATAACTATCAGCAAGGATTTCATTTTATGACAGCTGGTGCCATGTCTGCTTTGCGCAATCCGAAAGCGCACTCAAATGATGAAGTATTGACAGCAGAAGAAGCCCTGAGAAGGCTGATGTTTGCCAGTATGCTGATGTACAAGCTTGATGAAGCGGGTTTGTAAGAAAGAGAATTGCGAGGGATAGAGAATGATTCAACTTTCCGGAATCTTCAGTGAGTCTTTGGGCGGGACTTGTACAATTCGAGGATACGCCAAGTACAATGAAATCGTTGAACTGTCGTATCCACACCCGGGATACCAGCGTCCAGCAGAGGATGAACACGTTGCCGAGATTAGCTCGTTTATTACATCCGGATCTAATAGTTTTAGTCCAGAAGTTGTCCTCGCATACACGGCAAAGTACAACTATTACGCACAAGGAGCATCTTCTGAGGTGGATGCTTTAGCTGATATTCGATCCGGAAAAGGTTTTACATCGAATGTTGATGGTATAGCATTCAAAAAGGAAAAGGCGGCAGGTAATGGCTTCTTGTACACCCTTTCCATCCCTGACAAAAAATACGATCGCATTGAGGATAAGCCTTTCCGTAGAGTTGATGGTAATCATAGACTTTTAGCCATCGAAAAACTCATCGCCGAAGGGCAGATGCGCAGCAATTATCTAATTCCCTTCTGCATTATCGTCTTCCCAGATAATGTAAGTATGAAAGATGAAAAGATCATCTTTCACAATATTAATTCAAAAGCTGTACCCATCCGTTCGGAACGATTGCTGGAAGGTATTATTGTAGACAGCAAAGATGAGCTCTCTTTTTCTGATAAAGAACTAGATGATAGCTTTGGGCATGAATACTTGCTCGCTAGGAAGGTGTTGAAAAACAAGCCTCTGGCAATACGAAAGCTAAAAGCTATTCCTTGGATTCGATCAGATCTAATAACTGCGCTTATAGACATAATAGAAAGCATCCAAAAGCGATTCGGCAATATCCAGACAGCAGAGCATGAAGAGGCTTTTGGAATTGCATTGAGCAATGCTCTCAATGATGCAAAGCTAGGAGAGAACGGAACACTTCTAATATCGTCTGGATTGTTGTTCCTGCTGGTGGCTTTGTATTACAATATCGAAATATCCTCTCCTTCTGCTGACGCTGTTCAATACAAGGATAGGCTCTTAACATGGTCAGAAAAATACCAGATTACTGATGCGCAGATAGACACTGAACAAAATGCTGCAAGCAACGCAGAATGTATTGAAGCCATCTTCAATCGGTATGTTCGCTCGACAGAACAGACAATTTTCATGTCAAGGTGTTTTTCGGCAGAATACAATGAGACCGAAAATGCAATTCGTCGTGCAATTAATGAAATAAACAACGAAAAAAAGACAGGTATTATGCTCATAAGGGTAGATGAGCATCATGAAGGTACGACTGGGCAGATTTCAGATCGGATTTTTCGAGACATTGAGAGCGCAGGGTTAGTCATAGCCGATCTTAGTAGTGGCAAGTTGAATGTCCCGCACGAGATTGGTTACGCAATGGGGTTAAAAAAAGATTTAATTCTTGTACATAACGGAACATCAGAAGAGGCTGAAAAACACATCCCGTCCAATATCAGAATGTTTGAGCAAATCCGCTTTAATGGAGATTACCAAACGCTTCAGAATGAGATAAAGCGCCGCCTAATTGATTATTATAAGTTGTGAGTATTCTCATATAATAATCGACTAACTATGTGAGAGCGAGGTGTCCAAGATGGATAAAACAGGCGTGATTTACATACTGACCAACCCGTCCTTCCCTGAATATGTGAAGATCGGGTATGCGGATGATATTGACAAGCGGCTGCAGCAGCTGAACCGGAGCGAGTGTATTCCCTTCGCCTTCCGCGTCTATGCGACATATGAGGTCAATTCCCGGCTCTCTGATCTGAAAATCCATAGCATTATCGATAAGCTGAATCCAAACCTGCGCTCCATCGAGAACTTCAACGGAAAGCAGCGCGTGCGTGAGTTCTACGCCATGTCGCCGGAGGACGCCTATTCCATCCTGGAGGCCATCGCAGAGATTCACGGCTGTGCGGACAAGCTGAAACGGATCGATATGGACGAGGCCCAGAAGCAGGCAGAGGAAACCGCCCAGGAGATCGACGCCGAGCACAAAGAGCGCCAGTCGCCCTTCCGCTTTTCTATGTGTAATATCCAGCCCGGCGAAGAGATCGAATACTGCAATAACCCAGAAATCAAGTGCACCGTCGTAGATGATAAGACAGTTAGCTATCAGGGGCAGAGCTATTCGCTTTCTTCTTTAGCCCAGCTTCTCACTGGCAGCAAATACTCCGTCGCCGGCCCCCGCTATTTCAAATACAAGGGCGAATGGCTGAACGATATCCGGCACCGGCTGGAAGGATAGTGTCAAGGCATTGAATTCTCATTGTCAATTATAAGGAGACACCGCTATGGACATGTTTGATGGATTTGTATTCTTGGAAGAAAAGAAAAAGTCTCTCATACCGATTCTGTGTCAATATGATTTTCTCTCCGCCTTGACAGCAGCATTCTCAATAACATCATGGCGGAAAAATCGAGGCGCTCAGGAAAGTTGCTTGGCGTTGAACTCCGCAATGGTAGAGAATACAGAATGGGGCCGCAAAACCATATTTACACCTAATGATTTGGAAGAGTTTTTTCAGTTACTATATCCTATTCTTAAGACAACACCATATGATGATCCAGTTCTCCCTGATTTTGGAGAGATTAAGTTAAACTATCGGTCAAAGTATTATTCAGTAATCACTGGAACCGGACATACAGCCCCTATCTTTTCAGCACTTCAGTTTTTGGAGAAAATCAGCGAGTCAGCATGCATGGATGCATATACCGATAGCCTACTCTGTTATAGCGATTACTGCATAGACTTTTTGAAAGCCAAAAACACTCCAATAAATGAAGATTTTTCATTACATCCTCAATTTGAATCACCAACTTTCGATTATTACGAAAATGTAAAGGACTTTATGACTGAAGAAAAGTGGACTGGACTGGGTACGCCATTGCTTTCAATGCTTGCTGCAGAAAGCAATGAGATTGTACGAAGTCATTTCTTCAGTTATAATGATCACTACTATCCGTTGTTTAATCCCTCGCTTGTGATCGATTACCAAACAAAAATTCTTCTGACTCGTCCAGATAGGGAGCTCCACAGTATTGTCATTTCATCTTTGGCGGATAAGCTGGCCTCTATTTATGATTCTCATGATATAAAGACGGACTATACTATTAGGAAGCCCTTGTTGCTTGACAATAAGCAACCACTTTTAGATAACAAAAAAAGTTTTGCATATTTGGAAGACAGCAACTTGATAGTTTTCCTTGATTGTGGCAATGAGCACAGAATTGAGGAAGAGATCTCGGCTATCTACAAGGCGCATACTGAGGATGGCTTAAGCATTGTAGATTTAGAAGCCAGAATACCAGGAAAAGGCTATAAAGCATATCATGTCGATAAAGAATGTAAGTTAAGCATCATTTGCTTCGATGAGCATATTAATGTCGATCAACCTAGAATTGTTTTGCGAGGGAGAGAGGAAAAGCGAATCTACACAGCTATTGATTTGATGTACATGCTCATGTTTTCTTCTGAAGTATCTCAGATTGCTGAGTTTGATTCAGATGAGAAGAATAGTGAATCCCAAGTTCTTTCTTGGGGAGGAGCCTCGGATTATTTTACTGTGTTTTTAAGTGAAAAAGGATTCATATCTAAGGGCGCTATAGAGTATAGTAATGTTTATTCTGAGGTAGACACATCCGCTGCCCATATTTTTTCGCATTATCTTGAGCTGGGAGGGGTGTTTCCATTTCACTTGTCCAGTACAATATTTGCTGATCCAGAATGCTGGAATGTCATATGTGATGATAATTCAGTATATCAGTTTACCCGAAAGGTAAAAGCTTTGCCTGGAGGAGCATTGTTCAAATATGACAATGGCTGTTCTGTGTTTTTATCATATAACTTCTTTAGTATTCTTAAGGAATCAAATATCACCCAATCGAGATTAAGCCTTGATATGTTTAGAGCAGTAACTGAAAAGTTCTTTATAGAGTATCATCAAGATTTATCGGCGATACCACCCCTTGCAAATACCTTGGTACAGTTTTGCTGTCACTCTTTGTCCAACCAAAATCCCGAGCATTATGTCTGCTGTCAAAAAGCAAAGGTCTCGTCAAATAAACTAGTTGTAGATTTTGAAGTAAACAGCAGTAAGATTGCAAGTGATATTGCTGAAGCAATAGACCGTTCTGTCGAATACAGCGTCATTGGTGAATTGCTACAACCGTTGGTTTGTCTTTCGAAAGATTCCTATTCGGAGTTGTTCGAAAAGATGGAATTGACCTCCGGTCAAAAGAAGACTTTGGGAACTACAGCCGTCAGAATTGATTATTACTTTAACCCCGATACTTATGAAATTAAGGAAACAGATGTTTCGGAGTTGTCTATACGAAAGCAAATTGCAAAGATATGTGCAGCGGCGGGAGTGCTTCCTGGAACATATGAGCGTAGAGATGCTACGGAGATAGTAAGGAAGATACAAGAAAGTGTTGTTTCCCACTTAGAACAGGCAATAAGAACGCTAGAGCGAGACAGGTTACACATACTTCTTCTTTCCGCGCTGGCTACGGAACAGTTATCAGTTAATCTAAACAGAACAGGAGCAACCCTAACCGAGGATATAGAAGAAGGCGAAAGGATTAAATCATTAGAAAAGTCTACACAGCTAAGCGAAAAGGCAAAAATGCGGAAATCAGCTTTGCTTTATCTCATCGAAACCAATCTCTACTTGGTGAATGAGCGAAAGGAAGAGGCGATAGATAGTAGCAAGCTATCAGAGCTATTATCGTTTGCAAAATGGATTATTTATTTACAGAACAGCTCTGATTTGTGTTTCCATACTGATTCAGATACTAAGTTGATAGTGGAAGACGACTACAGGATAGATGTGGAATTAGGTGAAAACTACTCTCAAACCTTCGAAAAAGAAAGTCAAAGGAGAATTATTGCCGAGCCCTTTAATTTGCGAGGCGATAATACGGATAGAGATTTCTTTGAAAAAGTTGCAAATGCTTTTTATGAAGATTTAGGGGTGCATTTTAAGGTCCTAGAGTCTGTCCTCCATCACTTGTCAGACAGTAGTTTTTCTCATGACAACGTGGAGTTTGACGAGATTGCTCCAAACGTGATAAAGGCAAAAGCAACAGATGTGCTTAACGACTATTTATCTTTCGTAGTTGAAAATGTTCCAGTAGAAGATGTAAAAAGCGCATACGATTTTTTGACGATTGTTCCTGGCCAGCTGAAAACAATTTGTGATACTACACACCCCATTCTTCCAATTTGGGAGAGGGAGAAAAGGAATCATTGCTTTGCAGTCAGACCAATATATATGAGCAACAACGACTACATATATTCACCCATTATTATGGAAGAGGTAAGAAAGCGGTGGATAGAAGGTTTTCTTCAGTTTTACCCACCTTTTGAAATAGGCCTAGAGCGAACATGTACTGCTCTATATGCGTGGAAGAATAATTATGAGCATCTATTCTCTTCAGAGGTTGAAGTGCTATTGAAGGAATCCGGTTGTGAGTATGCCAAACATGACGTTGATTTGAGAAGAGAAGATAGGCGCGGCAATCACCCAACTATAGATGTATTAGGCGATTATGATGTGATCGGGCTCAATACAACTCAAAAAAGGATTTTCATTATCGAGTGCAAAGTCTTACAACCCATAGGATCTGTTTTCGAACATAGTAATCAGCAGAAGAGGTTTTTTACTAAAGAGAAGTTTGACGAGAAATTTCAGAAGCGGATAGATTACTTTTCTAAAGTTGCAATGTCCTTTTTTGCCAATCATGGATACGACACAGAAGGCTTTACAATCAATCCATACATGGTTGTCAACAAAGTGTTTTCGTCGTATTACAAACATGTACAGTTCCCGATAGTGACATTTGACGAGTTGAAGCGAGAAATACAGCTTTGATTTTTCGCTACTTCACCTAAGATCAGGCATCTTAATACCTATCGGGCGGGCAGATTCCCTAAAAATTCGCTTTATTCTCCCTCGTCGAGCGAATAAAGCGAATTTTCGGTGAATATTCGGCGAATTTTCAGTCGCAGAAGCAGTGAATTACACTTTTCAATAGAAAAACAGGTTGAAAAACACACTTTTCGTTTTCTCGCCGCTGAGTTTATCCCGACAAGAAGCTCTCAAACGGGGCGTCGTCGCTCAGGAATGTATCCATCATAAACCGTGCGCCGAGGCGGAAGCCGGTGATGAAGGTGTCCAGCTCGGATTCGCCCATGAATTCGGCGTAGACGTTACAGAAGCGGAGGAACAGCGCCTTGTTCTCTCCGGCGAGCTGCTCGGTGAGCTTTTCCTCCAGATCGTTCAGAGAGTCGGAGACCTTTTTTACAGGGCTTTGGGGGTGGTAGCCGCGATCCTGTGGGTCGATGTTGCCGTAGTACAGCTCCTCAATGATATTTCCCCTCATTGCCCGTCACTCCATTTCTGCAGCTCCCAGAGCCGGTCGATGTGGCGGCGGGATTTGCGGGTGGTTGCGTTGTGCTCGTCTGTGGAGAGCCAGTCGATCAGGTAGCACTTCGGGATCATGTACTTGTGCTGCAGCGCCAGGGCGCGGAGCTTTCCGAACCGGATCCACTCACAGACCGTGTGGCGGTTATAGCCGGTGAAATCCACGATAGCGGTCACGTCGATCACGTCCGGATAGTCGGCGAGCTTGCTTTCATAGTAGCGCCGCGTCTTCTGCGGATCGTTGGGGAGGGGCGGCTGAATGCGGATCTTGTAGGGCTTTACGTCCTCATTCCCGTATTTGTACCAGCTGGTGGGTACGATGTACCGGCTGGGGTTGACCTCCCGGTTGATCATAAAGTCGATGACGTCGCGTTTCTTGATGGCGTAGCAGCGAGTTTTCTTCCCGGTGCAGACGTGGGGGATCAGATTGAACTTCAGCAGATAGTGCGCCGTCCGCTTGCTGATATGGCAGGCCTTGCGCAGCTGTTCCTTGTTCATGATCTCCGGGTATTGTTCGAGTTCCTTTGCATCGTATGTCATGACGAAGCTCCTTTCCGTATTTCGGTCCGAAAGGGTGCTTCATCGGTGCTGTCGGGGTCTCTGTTTTCTTGCCTGACTTCTTGCAAACGCGCAAGAACGGCGGCTTTTTACGCAAGATCACGGTTTTATTTGAACTCTGGGGCGGTTCAAATCAGCTCTGGCCGAAACGGGTCGAAATGTCCGCAATCCCTTGCGGTGCCTGGGTTTCCGGCATTTCACAAAGCGGCCTGAAAAATCCTGCTCCAGACGTGAATCTGCCAAAGTCTTACAACACTCGAAATCAGTTTGAGGGAAACCTCACGAGGGTTCGAATCCCTCCCGCTGCGCCAAGGAAAAACCTCTTTTGTCTGTTACGGCAAAAGAGGTTTTTCGTAAAGAGAGGGACTGAAAATGCTGATTGACAGTTCGATCGCACAGGCATATATCGAGAGCAGCTGCGTCGACGCTTTTCGTGCTTCACGGCTCTTTGAACACACCTCGGTTTCGTCAGATCTTGGCAGGAATGCATTTACTCCGCCGGGTCCCGTCAAGATTTATGCGCAAAATTGTTTGCAGGCTCCGGCTGAGTGAAGTCAGCCGGCAATAGAGGCGTCGTCCAGAGCCGCCTCCAAGTGCTTCATGTTCATGTACTTCTTGTTGCCCCACTGGGTACCGGCTACATGGCGCAGCCGGGCACAGACCAACATGAGGGCAGAGTTGCCGTCCTCTCATGACCTGATTGACCGCCTCACGGATGTCGATGCCACGACGCTTCAATTCGATCTGGATCAGAGGCAGACCATTCACGAGAATAGTCACATCATAACGGTTGACATACTTTCCGACAACGGTTGTCTGATTGGTCACTTGGAAAATGTTTTTTGTGTGGTCATTGTCAAAGAACGAGAGATAAACCTTTGTGCCGTCCTCACGCTCCAAAACGAACTTATCACGGAGGATCTTCGCACTCTGGAATACGGACTTGCCGAGCATGAGGTAAAAGATACGCTCCCACTCCTTGTCGGTCAGAGGCGTATCAAGTTTTGCAGCATTAAAGGCTTCAAACTGAACTTTGAAGTTTGCCACTAAAGCATCGTAGTCCGGTATTGACACGGTACTGTATTCTTGCTTATTTATCCAATCCATGATGGATGAAATACAGTCGCCCATTACAACGATTCCGGGCATTGGTGTTCGCATGGGCGCTATGATTCTTGCCGAAATAGGAGACTTCTCCCGCTTCGACTCGCCGGATAAGATACTTGCTTATGCTGGCATGTCGCCATCTACTTACCAGTCCGGGCAGCTTTCTCTGTCTGGAACCTACTCGCACATGGAAAAGCGAGGCTCCCGGTATCTGCGCTACGCGCTTTACAACGCCACCAAATATGTTTGCCTTTGGGATACGACCTTCGCTGCTTACCTCGCCAAAAAACGGGCCGAGGGGAAGCACTACAATGTTGCACTCTCTCACGCGGCAAAGAAGTTGGTTCGGTTAATCT